>Ga0209052_1000142_pt1 | contig 26790 bp, 21 predicted proteins | sample WorMetHEROISLAND_2_FD_187409 | JGI IMG/M metagenome (GOLD analysis project Ga0209052, IMG submission 187409) | Marine gutless worms symbiont microbial communities from Max Planck institute for Marine Microbiology, Germany - Olavius sp. 4 HERON... | ecosystem: Host-associated > Annelida >...
CAGACAAGGGACGTCAAATTGTAACCGCAGTCATTCAAACGCAACATATTCCAATTAAAAGGATTTCAGCCCTTGCAGCTTAATTTGCTTAATAAAATTTAAAGAATTTACACATTAGTAGTACAGAGAACACAGAACACTATTAAATCACAAAATCCCTTTAAACTTTTTCCTATGTGGTCTCTGTGTCCTCGGTGGTGAAATTCTAGATGGAAGCCAGGCGATCCATCTTTTTAACGTCCTCTTGAAACCGGGCTTGATAATATTCCTGTTTGAGCTGATACCATTTCAATTCATACGCCAGGGCCAACTGGATCCCTTCGGCCAGATTGTGTTTGGCCTTGCCGAAATCTCCGAAAACAACCTTCAGCGTCTCGAAACCGTCCACCAGGCCGTCCAACGCCTCCAAAAAGGGAACTGTCTTGGCGGTGATGCCGCCGCCAACCAGGCATTTGATCGATCGCGTTTTCAGACGGGTGAACAGCTCGCGCGCCAGCGATAGAACCTCCGGCGAATTGACATCCTCGGCGCCGATGGAACTGCGCAGATCCGAACGGCCCAGGACCACGGTATCCAGCAGGTCGACATTGTAGGCCGAGGTGATTTCTTCGATACGTGAGCAGCCCGCACCTGTTTCAATGTTGATCAGGTATTTGACATCCTCGTCGGCGCCAAATGTACGCCCGCACAGCTCCAGATACTTTTCCAGCGCAAATTTGGATTCGATCATGGGGCCCAGCACGGCGGTGGCAGCGAGCATCCTGGCCAGCCGGATATCGGTAAGTGCTTCGCTGCCGCCCAGCTTCACCACGATTCCCACCCCGGCCGCCGTGGCCAGCTCGACGATTCGCAGCAGCTCGAACAATTGAATATCCTCGGTTTCAAAGGAGGCCTTGATCGCGGTGATACCGTGAGTTTCCTTCAAGCCCTTCAGGATCTGGATCATGTCATTTTTTAGCTTTTTCATTTTATCGGTTCCTGTTTTTTACCTGGTTGACAACCCCGCCGACTTTGACCGCTGTCAGCTCTACCTGCCCTAATGGTGAGGTCACTGCAAATTCGATATTCCGGGTTTCGTTTTTTACAAGACAATGTTTTCCTTCGGCCAGTTCCGCCGTGTCAATGGACAGCCGGTCGCCCTGCTCGATCTTGTCATAGTCGCTGTCATCTATGAACACCAGAGGTAAAAGCCCCCAGTTGACCATATTGGCCAAATGCAAGCGCGCAAAGCCCTTGGTGAGAACCGCCTTGACGCCGAGATATCTGGGGACCATCGCGGCCTGCTCCCGGCTGGATCCCTGGGCATAGTTGGCACCTGCCACAACGATCCCATGGTCTTCGTTGCGCGCGCGTTCGGCAAAAGTTTTGTCGACGACCATAAAGGCATGCTTTGATACCTCCGGAATGTTCGAGCGGATCGGCAGATAAAGCGCGCCGGCCGGGCAGATGTGGTCGGTGGTGATATTGTCACCCAACTTTAGCAGCACCTCGCCGTTGATCGAATCCGGCAGCGGCGGCATTTCCGGTATGGGTCTGATGTTGGGTCCCCGCCGTATCTCGATTTTTTCCGGCTCGGGCGAAGGCGCTATGAATATGTCGCGGTCATCGACGAAGATCTCCGGCATTTGATACTCAAATGGCTCTAAGTTCAGATCCCGCGGATCGGTAATCACACCGGTAATCGCTGAAGCCGCCGCCGCTTCGGGTGCAGACAAATAAACCTGCGCCGAGGCCGTGCTGCTGCGTCCCAGAAAATTGCGGGGTCCGGTTCGCACAGAAACCCCCTCGGTCTGAGGTGCAAAACCGCAGCCATTGCAGCCGCCGCAGCAGGGTTCAAAAATCCGTACTCCGGCAGCGAGAATCTTTTCGTAAGCACCGCGTTGAACACTCTCGCGCACAACCGTGCGGGTGGCCGGATACACACCGGTGTCGACATCACGGTGAACTTGGCGGCCGTCCAGGATGTGAGCGATTGAAAGAACGTCATTCAGAGACGTGTTGGTGCAGCTGCCCAGCATGACCTGATCGATTTTTATCCCGGCAGCTTCCCTTACGGGAACGACTTTATCCGGTTGATGCGGCAGGGCCACCAGCGGCTCCAACGCCGACAAATCGATTTCGACGGTGTCGTCATAAACCGCATCCGGGTCCGCTTCCAGCGGTGACCACTGTTCTTCTCTGTGGTAGGCACGCATCCACCGTCGGGTGTTTTCATCACTGGGAAAGACCGATGTGGTTGCCCCGGTCTCGGCGCCCATATTAGTGATGGTCGACCGCTCGGCAACATTCAGGCTCGCAATTCCCGGGCCGGTGTACTCCAAAATCCTGCCGACACCGCCCTTGACCGAGATTCGGCGCAGCACCTCCAGAATCACGTTTTTGGCCGAAACAAACGGCTGCAGCTTCCCGACAAGCCTGATATTAACAATTTCAGGCACTTTGAAGTAAAAGGGCTCTCCGGCCATTGTCATCGCCCCATCGAAGCCGCCGACGCCGATGGAGAGCATGCCGATTCCGCCGGCCGCCACGGTGTGCGAATCCGCCCCGATCAACGACTTGCCCGGCACCCCCCAATGTTCCAAATGGAGCTGATGGCAAATTCCGCCGCCTTTGCGGGCAGTAATCACACCCAGTTTCGATGTAATGTCGTAAAGGTAGCTGTGATCGTCGGCGTTTTTGAAATCCGCCTGAACCATGTTGTGGTCCATATAATGAACGGACAACTCCGCTTTGATCCTTTTGATTCCCATGGCCTCTAAAACCAGGTATGACATAATCCCGTTGACGTCATGAGACAAGGTCTGATCGGCGCGAATGCCGATTCGCTGACCTTTTTTCATCTCGCCTTCAATGATAGCCGCAGATATTAATTTTTCAGTGACAGTCAGTCCCATTTTGCCTCGCTTTCTGAATGCCGCCGGTGGCAGCATATTTTTTATTACGAATCGCTATGCTGATTCTCATTTTCAAACATCATGCCACCGCCATAAAATTTGTTCTATCACCGGTTCCGACGGCTCAAACCTGGCGGATAATTGTTTATTAACAAATAGTTGAACGATTTTTTAGTCGGTTCGGTATTCATAGGATCGCCTGGAGTGATCCGCTTTATGACCGGCAAAGGATGTTGTTGTTGACATTTGGTTCATCCTGACTTAACAAACCGTTAATTAATTTGAACAATTGGAGCGGATATGAAAAAAATTAAGATCGGGGTGGTATCATCGGGCCGCAAGCTGGTCGACACCACTCGGGAACTCGCCATCGAAAAGGGTATCGATATTCACACGGCCTACCTGGGGCTCGATGACGCCATCGAAACCGCCAAAAAAATGGAAGCCGACGGGATCGAAGTGGTTCTGGCAAGAGGCGGAACGTCCCCGCTGGTCAGAAGTCATATCCAGGTTCCGGTGCTGTCCTTTCCCCTGTCGACCATCGATCTGCTGAAGTGCATCCGTGAGGCGACTGCTTTCGGCCCCAACATTTTGCTGGTGTCCTTCAACAAAAGAATCAAAGGGATCGAATTTGCCAACGAACTTTTCAACATTTGCCTGACGCAGTCCGTCTGCAACCAGTACAACGACATGCTGGAATTGATATCCACCCGCTGTGACCAGTATGATGCCATGGTGGGAGGCTCCACCTCTTCCGCAGTGGCCCGCGAATATGGGATGAACGCGGTTGAAACCCAAACCTCTGAAGAGGCCATCGATTCTACCCTGGACAACGCCATCTCGGTGGCCAAATACAACCGCCTGGAGCAGGAGAAATCCCATCGTTTCAGTTTGATCATCGATCGGGTCTCAGACGGTGTGATTGCCTACGACCGAGCGGGCAACATCACCACCATCAATGAGAAGGCCCATGCGCTCTTGAACGTAGACCGGCAAACCGCCACCAGCAAATCTGTCAACGATCTGCTGACCCGGTCGTCCGGCATGAACGTTATCGCCACCCGGCAGCCCATCGCCGACGAAATCGAGCGCATCGGCAGCGAGCTTTTTGTATTCAATCATGTGCCGATCATCGTCAACGGTGAAGCCGTCGGCGGTGTGACGACCTTCAAAGATGCCTCCAATGTGATGGAGGTCGAAAGTGAGATCAGACGGTCGCTTTCCAAAGGACTGGTCGCCAGGTATAACCTGTCGGACCTGATATTTAAAAGCGAAAGCATGAAAAAAGTGATCGAACGGGTCAAACAATTCGCTGCAACCGATTCGACCATCACCATTGTCGGAGAAACCGGCACCGGCAAAGAGATACTGGCCCACAGCATTCACAACCTCAGTCCCAGATCGCAACAGGCCTTCGTGTCGATCAACTGCGCCGCTCTCTCCGAGCAATTATTGGAAAGCGAGCTGTTCGGCTACGAAGAAGGCGCTTTCACCGGATCCCGCAAAGGCGGCAAACCCGGGTTGTTTGAAACCGCCCACAAGGGCACGATATTCCTCGATGAAATCGGTGCCACCTCAAGCAAGGTTCAAAGACACTTGCTGCGCGTTTTGCAGGAAAGAGAAGTTATGCGGATCGGCGCCGAGCGGATTATTCCCGTCAACGTGCGCGTTATCGCCGCTTCCAACCAGAAACTGGTCGAAGAAGTCAACAAGGGCAATTTCCGGGAAGATCTTTTTTTCAGGTTGAACGTCCTGAACATAAATATCCCCCCGCTGCGAAACAGGCTCGAAGACCTGCCTTATCTCGTGGACAAGTTTTTGAACAATTTTGCCATCGAGCATAAAAAAATGCCCTTTGCAATTCCCGCCAAATGCATTGCCAAAATGCAGGGATACCACTGGCCCGGAAACATCCGCCAGTTGAAAAATTTTGTCGAACGGCTGTTTCTGATCTGCGACAAAGGCTGCAGCATGAGCGTTTTCGATGAACTGCTGGTCGAATTGATCCAGTATCGTCCCCGGAATCTTCCGGCAGAACGCGACTCACAGGCAGATGCCTTGACAGATCAACTAAAAGCAGATGCTTTCCAAAACGAATATGAAACGATTAAAAAAGCCCTGGAGCTTTCCAATTTCAGCAAAACCAAAGCCGCCCGGCTGCTGGGAATCAGCCGGACGACGCTTTGGAAGAAATTAAAACAGATCCACAGCCATTCGAATTGACTTCAAGCCGGCGGTGATGGAAGATCAAATTTACAATCCCGGATGGGCGTGCTTTAGTCGCCCAGAGGGATTAATTAGCTCATTACCACGGCCTGCCGTGTTCAGCACGATTGCCCGATCGCTGCCCCGGCCATCTGTGACCGGGCCACGAGGACATCGCTTTCGACAAGGCAAATAATTGGGGGACGACGATGAGCCTGCCCAAATTGCTGGTTTTAGACGATTATGAAGGGGAGCTGGCGGCTGCGCCGGCCATGGAGCGTTTGCGGCAACTGGCCGATGTGACCATCCTGGATCACCCCCTGACGACAGAAGACATGCCTCGACTGGATCGCTTCCAGATGCTGCTGACCCTCAGAGAACGCACACGGCTCGATGAGAACCTGCTGGATCGCTGCGACAACCTGGAACTAATTCTACAAACCGGGGGACACGCCTATCATCTCGACAGAGCCGCGGCCAGCAGACGGGGAATCGTTGTGGCTCTGGGCCGGCGGGTAAACCAGCCGACGGTGGTCATACCGGAGCTGGTTTTTGGATTCATGCTGGCATTAGTTAGGCAAATTTACCCTTTGACCGCGCGCATGTCCCAGGGAGAATGGCCCGCGGCGATGGGAAGCTCGCTGTCCGGGCGCACTTTGGGCATTCTTGGCTACGGCCGCCACGGTCGACCGGTGGGGCGTCTGGCCAGAGCCTTTGGCATGAAGGTGGTCGCCTGGGATCGTGTTTCATCCTACAGCGGCGATGACAGCGAAGTCGAACGCCTGCCCCTGGACGACCTGCTGGCAGGAGCCGACGTCGTTTCCATCCACCTGCGCCTGTCCGACGCGTCGCGCGGGCTGTTAAACCGCGACCGGATCGCCAAAATGAAATCCGGCGCACTGCTGATAAATACCTCTAGAGGGGCCATTGTCGATGAAGATGCATTGGTTGAAGCGCTCAAGGATGGCCGTATCGCAGGCGCCGGCCTCGACGTGTTCGCAGTCGAACCGCTGCCGGCCGCCAGTCAGCTGCGGACGTTGCCGAATGTCCTGCTGACCCCCCACATCGGCTGGCAGGTCAGCGATGTGCTGCACCAATTCGTCGCGGTGGCGGCAGACCAGCTCGGCCTGTGGCTCGAGGATCGTCTTCCCGCGCAGGAGGTCGTCAACCCCGAAGCCCTGGAGGTTTCCAGGAAGCGCAGCGGTAATATCCTCAAGGGATGAAGCGGTGCTGAACCATTGTTAGCCGGGTAACCACGTCTATGGGCGCCAGATGGAATTTTGAAAACACTTCTAATTTCGTGTCCCGCAAGCAGTTTAATACTTTCAAAATAGGGTTTTAAGTCAAGCAAAGTACCTCTACTTATAAAATCCCAAGCACCAATTAACAAATAGCAAACAATTTCCAACTTCCAATTTTCAATGACCCAAACAACCTGGAGCCTTGGATCCGAATTCTTGAATGGTACAGTTCCTACATAGGCCCGAACAAATTGATTTCATTCACCCGATTTATCGGATTGTCGGTTTTCGAGGTTCTGTTTGGAATTTGAAAATTGTGATTTGAGTTTTGTTTGTGATTTAAACAATTGCGCTTGGCAGTCGAAACTAATCCAAGAAAGGTCTTCAACTGTGAATCTCCATGACTTACCCTTTATCGACCATCACTGCCATCCCTACGATCCCGCCATGGCCGATCTCACTCCCGAGCTTCTGGCCCACGAATTTTATCACGGCAGGGGTGACATCCCCGAACCCGATATCCCCAAAGCGCGGCTGTGGGGGGCAACCGACGCACTTCGCCGTCACTGGCCCCACATGGGTGTTGTCCGGACTCTGGTCTGTCAGCTGTCCAAGATCCTCGACTGCCCGCCCGAACTGGAAGCCGTCGCCCATGCGCGCAACCAGCTGACTTTAAAGAGTTTTGGCACTTACGCCGAACTTCTCTACAATGATGCCGGTATTGTCGCAACGGTGGTGGACACCGATCTTGCCGTAAACGACCCGGTGCTGGATTTGATCCCCGGAAAAATTCTGCGGCTGTTCCAATTCGAGCCGCCGCTGCGGCAGCTTCTCAAAGAGGTCGATTCCTACCGGGGGCTGTTAGAGCGCTTCCAAAGCCTACTGGAACATGCCGTCAGGGAGAATGGTTTCATCGGGATTAAGGTCCACCTGGCCGAAAATGCCGGTTTCGGCGTGCTGCCGGTGCGTGAAAAAGAGGCCGCCTCCGTGTTCAGCAGGGCCAAAGGCGGGGATGGCGGCGCCTACAAAACCCTATATACTGCGGTTTTCACCGCCACCCTGCTTCAGTGCCAGGCGCTGGACATTCCGGTTCACCTGCACAGCGGCTTTACCGGAGGCATGTGGGACGGACCGATTCACGATGCCGACCCGTTTTTATTGGCCCCTTTTTTAAAACACAACGAATTTTTAAAATCGAAAATCATCCTGCTGCACGCCGGTTATCCCTGGAGCAAACAGGCCGGCCAGATGGCCCACGGATTTCCCCATGTCTGGGTCGACATGGGACAGATGACACCCTGGGCATCCCTGCGAATCGCCGAATGCTACCGGGACGTGCTGGCATGGGCACCGCTTTCCAAAATAGTGGTCGGCAGCGGCGGCCACGGCACACCGGAAATTGCCTGGCTGGCCGCCAAAACCGCTAAAATAGCCCTGGCTGAAGTATTGGAAGATGCGGTGCGGCTGGAGTTAATGACCGGTCGGGATGCCGAAGCGTCAGCCAGGATGATTCTGCACGACAATGCCGCCCGGTTGTACGGGCTGGTATAAAGTTCTCACCCGGTTTTCGACTTCGTGTTGAGATCGGACCGGATGAAGCTGAAGCTCTGTCAAATGATAACATCTGACAGTGGCATTTTGACAATATGGTGCGCCGGTTGCACTCCGAAATGTTATTAAAACCAGACGTGTAATCCCGCGCAGCGGGGGCAGGATTTGAATCCCATCAAAATTCGGCGGGATTTCGCTTCGCTCAACCTGCCGCTTTGGTCCAAATCCTATCTACTTTGCAAACACAAAAAAAGGAGCAGCCTCTTCAGCTTGCTCCTTTGACTTTTTATGGTGCGCCAGGCAGGATTTGAACCTGCGGCCTACGGATTCGTAGTCCGGCGCTCTATCCGGGCTGAGCTACTGGCGCGTTTGAAAATGATTGAAATTTAGGTGCTACATAAGCTAAAGTGCCGGTGTTGTCAATGCCTTTGTTTATTGATTACCGAATTACACCAAAACGTTATATCATGTCACCTTTAGATCAAGATTTCATGAACCGTGCGCTGCGCGAGGCGGAAAAAGCCGGGCAAAATGGGGAAGTTCCCATAGGTGCGATCCTCGTCGCCGACGACGAAACCATCATATCCGCGGCCCACAACCGAACCATCGATCTGGCTGATCCCACCGCCCACGCCGAAATTTTGGCACTGCGCGAAGCAGCACTAAAAATTAACAATTACAGATTGTTAAATACGACATTGTATGTTACCGTCGAACCCTGCATCATGTGCATGGGTACGATCGTGCACGCCCGGGTGGCAAGGCTCGTTTTCGGAGCCAAGGATCCTAAATGGGGGGCCGCCGGCTCATTGTACCATTTTGGTGCAGATGACCGCCTGAACCACCGGGTGGCCGTCACGGGAGGGATCCGCGAGCGGGAATGCCGCAGTTTGATGCAGGAATTCTTCCGCGCCAAGCGAATCTGAGAAACTATTTTATCCATGAGGATACAGAATCTGCAGTATATAAGTTGGCAAACCGCTCTGCCTCGGTCATGGAAGAATGGAATATTGAAATATTGGAAGGTTGGAAGGTCGGTATAGAAAGATAAATCTTAAATTTATAGCGTCCGGTTAACTGACCCCACCGATAAACAGCGTAACTCAACATTTTCCAGAGTTCATTTTTCCATCATTCCAGTATTCCAACATACCAACAACGATTGATATGCTGAAAACATGACAATAGCAGGAAAATTATAGCAATCTTTACAAGCAAGGAGAAAACGTTGTGGCAAATGTCATCATAGTCGGAACCCAATGGGGGGATGAAGGCAAGGGCAAAATCGTCGACCTGCTGGCCGAACACGCCCAGATGGTGGTCCGCTTCCAGGGCGGCAACAATGCCGGCCATACCATGGTGGTCGGCGGCGAACAATTTATCTGTCACCTGATACCGTCCGGAATATTGCAGGACAAAACCTGTGTTATCGGCAACGGCGTCGTGGTCGATCCCGCCGTTTTGCTGCAGGAAATCGACAATCTAAGCAGCCGGGGGGTCGCAATTGGCGCTGACCGCCTGCTGATTTCGGAAAGGGCGCACGTGATCATGCCCTACCATCGCAGTGTCGATCATGCCAGGGAAAAATTCAAGGGCGACCAGAAAATCGGGACCACCGGTCGCGGCATCGGCCCGGCCTACGAAGACAAAGCCACCCGCAGGGGTATCCGCTTCGTCGATCTGCTGGATCCGGATGTTTTTGCTGCAAAGGTCAACACCATACTGGACGAGAAGAATTTTTATTTGAAAAATTATCTTTCCTCGGACGAGCTGGATCCTCAGGAAATCATCGATCAATACCAGGAGTACGCGCAGCGCCTGGCGCCCCATGTTGCCAACGTTTCCATTACCATCAATGACGCTATAAAAGGGGGACGGCATGTCCTGTTTGAAGGGGCTCAGGGAACCCATCTGGACATCGATCACGGCACCTATCCCTTTGTGACCTCTTCCAACACCCTGGCGGGCAATGCATGCTGCGGTTCCGGTGTCGGCCCGGGGCAAATCGACGACGTCATCGGTATTGCCAAAGCCTACACGACCCGGGTTGGTCAGGGCCCCTTCCCTTCCGAACTGTTTGACGACGTCGGTGACCGCATCCAGGAAAAGGGCGCCGAATTCGGGGCGACTACCGGCAGAAGGCGGCGGTGCGGATGGCTCGATACCGTGCTGCTCAACAATGCCGTTCGCCTCAACGGTCTGACCGGGCTCGCCATCACGAAGCTGGACGTGCTCGACGGCCTGGAATCTGTGAAGATCTGCACCGGTTACGAATATCAGGACGCAATCATAAAAGATTTCCCGGCCAGCCTGGATGTCCTGGCCGCCTGCAAGCCGGTCTATGAAACCCTGCCGGGCTGGACGGAAGACATTTCAGGTTTGAGGAGGCTCGAAGATTTCCCGGCCAACGCCAGAAGCTATCTCGACCGTGTAGGGGAACTGGCCGAAACCGACATCCAGATTGTGTCTGTGGGACCCGACCGGGATCAGACGATCGTGCTGAAGAACCCCTACCAATAGGCGCAAAACGCCTATTGGTAGTTCGATAAGTGATTGAATTTGATTTCAAAACCCGATCTGGGGTTTATTTAATAGCCGCCCTCTCGCTTCGCTCGTTCGACTCCCGCAGACAATATCCGGCCGACCAGGCTTCGCTCTGCGAGCTACGCCCCGGCAGGCCTGGCCGGATAATGTTCTCGTTGCCCTTCGGGCTTTAGTACCAAGCTTTTTAGCTCATTCGTTGGACGATACATTATAAGGTTTTGATAGTTTCCAATCCATGGGTGGGCCTGGTCAGGTAGAATCGGCGGAATGCAATCAATCCACAAAAAACTCATTTTAGCGGTTGACAATTCTTTAACTTTATCTTAAGAAAAAAGTTTGTCGGGACGTGGCTCAGTCTGGTAGAGCACAGCGTTCGGGACGCTGGGGTCGGAGGTTCAAATCCTCTCGTCCCGACCAAATAACAACAAGTACCAAGCCCGGTTTCTCGGAACCGGGCTTTCTTTCTAGCGCCCCCGCTCTGGCTGTAGCGTCCAGTCTGATCGGAAAATAAACTGCTTATTTTCACGCAAAGACGCCAAGGCGCCAAGATAATATTTACATTGATCTTTTCCTTTGCGTCTTTGCGCCTTAGCGTGAGAGAAATAAAATTGAAGTTTCATACAAGGCACTCAACAATAGAATAAACCCAAGCGCCCTTCCACCATACAGGTGAATCGCCTATGCGCCGTTCCCTCCCTTTTTCGTGATGGCAAATCAGCCGGCGCCGGCTTGCTCCAGTTTGGCGTCGATTTCCTGCATGACCCGCATAAATTCCAAGCGCTTTTCCCTGGCATAGGGGTTGTAGCGATGCATATCGAGAAACAGCTGCCAAGTATCCCGTTCGACGACTTCCAGAATGTGCAGCAGTCGTTTATAGCCTTCGGTGTCGATATCCAGCGGCACGGCGCCGGATTGGGACAATATCCGCCCGATAAAATGGGTCAGGGAAAGACTGGTAGCGATCTGCTCGTCGTGTTCCCGAGGGGTTGCCTCGATGACGATCAAGCCTTTTGAGAGCAGATATTTTTTAATGTCTTCGTACTGCTTGTCCGCCACCCGAATCTTGCACAGACATATTTTTCTGTCCTTGAGCGAATCGGCGGCGCTGTCCGGACCGAACATGGGATGGGTTGCCAGAATTGATACCGAAGCCGGCAGGTCTGCTTTCATCCATTGAACGGGATACACCTTCACCGAGCACACATCGACGACCAGACTGTCGGGTTTTAGCAGCGGCGCAATGGTCTTCAGGTTTTCTCTAAAATGCGAAATAGGGACGCAGGGGATGACAATATCCTGCCTGCAAACCGTCTCGAGGGATGTGGGCTGGGCTCCCGCAGCGGTTATCGCCGCTGCTTTATCGGAACGGTTGTAGACATAAACATCCAGGTCCCGGGCAAGATAGTTCGCCACCAGTTTTCCGAAACGACCGAAGCCGAGAATTCCAATCATAATGCCTCTGCAATTTTTTCAATACCATTTATCAGGTTGCCCCCGGAAACGGCATAGGATATTCTGATGTGACCCGGCACGCCGAACGCCTCGCCGGGGACTACGGCAACACCACCTTCCTCAAGCAGGCGGGCGGCCAAATCGGCGGCTGAAATACCATCCTTAAGATGCCGGGAAACATCCGCAAAAAGATAAAACGCTCCCTGGGGTTTGATACAGTCAAACAGTTCGTTGATCCGGCCGTAAGCATAATCCCGTTTTTTCTCCAGATCTCGGCGCCATCCTTCAACGATGCTGTCGTCCAGTTCGAGCGCTGCCAGGGCACCGTGCTGGGCGAAGGTGCAGACATTGCCGCTCAGATGACTCTGCAATCTGTTGACCGCCCGGACGATCCCGGGCGCAGCGATTAGGTATCCGATCCGGTAGCCGGTCATGCTGAAGGTTTTCGAAAAGCTGCGTATGACGATCGCACAATCGCGGCTTGACTTGAGGTCAAGGAGACTCCCGGTTTCAAGGTTGTCGTAGACAAAGCGGCCGTAGGCTTCGTCGGATACAACGAAGAAACCATGTTCACGGGCCAGACGGACGATTTTTTCAAGCATCTCCGGCGGGTATACCGCCCCGGTGGGATTGTTGGGCGAATTAATTAGAATCGCCCTGGTTTTAGGCGAGATAGCCCCTTCAATGGCTTCGCAGTCCAGCTGGTGGCCTTTTGTATCCACGAATACCGGTTTTCCTCCGGCCAGTATGACCTGCTGCGGGAAACTAACCCAGTAAGGCCGGGAAATTATCACTTCGTCGGACGGGTTGCAAATAATCTGGAATATCGAATACAGAGACTGCTTCGAGCCGTTGGAGATAATGACGTTATTTTCATCATAACCGTCCACCTGTGCTGCCAGAGAGGACCTTAGCGCCTGAAGACCGGCCACCGGGCCATATTTAGTCAGGCGTTTTCCCAGTGCCTGTTTGGTGGACGCAATCACCGCATCCGGGGTGTCCAGCTGCGGCTCGCCTACCGCCAGATCGATGACCTCGCGCCCCTGCCGGCGCAACTGCTGGAGCAGCTGGGTAAAACGCACCGTCTGGGATTCTTCAATCCGGTTTATGCGATCGGATAGTTTCATAAACGCACTACCTAAAAATAAACGTATCAGTATTTATTCACCACGAGAGCACAGAGTACACAGAGACCTGTTGACACCAAAACGCCCCTTAGTTTTTTTCTCTGTGACCTCTGTGTCCTCGGTGGTGAATGCAATAGTCGTTCATTTGCAGCGGTGTCTAATCATCGAACGTATTTTATTTGCCGCATGCGCTGCCGCAGGGCCAGGTCCCCTAAAACCAGGGCGGCCATGGATTCGACGATCGGCACGGCCCGGGGCACAACACAGGGGTCGTGACGCCCTTTGGCCTCCAGGATAGTATTGCGGCCCTCGAAATCGGCCGTATTCTGTGCCTTGCCGATGGTGGCCGGGGGCTTGAAAGCGACCCGGAAAACGATGGGCTCGCCATTGGAAATCCCCCCCTGAACCCCGCCACTGTTGTTGGTAACGGTACCGAGGCGCCCCTCTTTTTGGACAAAGGGATCGTTATGCCGGGAACCGTTCAAGCGCGTGCCGGAAAAGCCCGAACCGATTTCAAATCCTTTGGTGGCCGGAATCGACAGCATGGCCCGGGCCAGGCAGGCCTCAATTTTGTCGAACACCGGCTCCCCCAATCCGACGGGGACGTGGCGGCACACACAGGTAATGATCCCGCCCAGTGAATCCTTGTCTTCCTTGGCGGCCATGATGGCCAGCATCATTTTCTCGGCGCTTGCCGCATTCGGACAGCGCACAGGCGTTTGGTCGACCGCACCGCGGGTAATGCTGTCCTCGTCGATGGCGCCGGCGGTGATGGTGCCCACCGAACTCACCCAGGCGACGATTTCCACCCCATAGTTCCCATGTAAAAATTTATCGGCAATGGCGCCGGCGGCAACGCGCCCGATGGTTTCCCTGGCGCTCGACCGGCCGCCTCCGCTGGCTGTGCGGAGGCCGTATTTCATCTGGTAGGTGTAGTCCGCATGGGACGGGCGGGGAATCGAGCGCATCTGGGCGTAATCCCCGGGCCGCTGATCCCTGTTGGCGACGGACATGGCAATGGGTGTCCCCAGGGCTCGACCGTTTTCAACGCCGGACAATATAGTGACCCGGTCGGCCTCGTCCCTGTCAGTGGTCAATTGGGTTTGACCGGGCCGGCGGCGATCGAGCTGGGGCTGGATGTCGGCTTCATCGATGGCCAATCCCGGCGGGCAACCATCCACGATAGTCCCGACCCCACGGCCGTGGGACTCCCCGAACGTCGTTATCCTGAACAGTGTGCCAAAAGTACTGGACATATATTTTGCCTCCAAATAGGTTAGATAGGGTTTAGTTGTTTATTAAATATCATTTTATTAACTGCTGTCTGATTGAGAAAACACAAAGGCAAAATATCAGAACGGTTATTCATATAGTTCTTCGAACACCTCCCAGAAATTGGGAAAAGACTTTTCAACACAGCGTTCGTCCCGGATTACCGTTCCGGGCGCCGCCAGCCCAGCCACCGCAAAGCTCATGGCGATCCGGTGGTCGCCGTAGGTTTCGACTGCCGCCCCCCGGGGCCGGCCCCCGGTGACCGTCAGCTCGTCATCGCTGCAATGCGCCGCGACGCCCATTTTGGTCAGTTCGTTGACAACCGCAGTCAGGCGGTCGCTTTCTTTGGCCTTTAAATGGGCAACATTTTTAATGACGGTGGTTCCTTGCGCAAATGCGGCAACCACCGCCAATGTCGGAACCATGTCGGGCATGTCGCCCATGTCGATTTCAACAGCCTGCAGCCGGTCAGCGCCGGCTACGGTAATCCCGTCAGTCTGACTGGTGACTGTGCAGCCCATGGATGCCAGGACATCGGCCAAACCAACATCTCCCTGGCAGGAATCGCGGCTGATGCCCCTGACCTTGACGGTCTTGGCGCCGACAGCTGCCGCTGCCCAGAAATAGCCGGCCTGGGAGGCGTCCGCCTCCACTGCATAGGTACCGGCTTGGTAGTCCTGTTCACCGGCAACCTTGAACCGCTCGTAACCCCGCCGGTCAACCGTAATGCCGAATTTAGACATCACGTCCACCGTCATGTCGACATAAGGCTTCGATACCGGCCCATGGCTTACGCTGATCTCCAGACCCTGTGACGTGCAGGGGGCGATCAGCAGCAGCCCGGTCAGGAACTGACTGCTGCTCCGGCAGTCAATCGTCGCGGTTTTTCCGGACAAGCTCTTCCCATTGACTTCGACCGGCGGGCAGCCGTTGCTATTGGTAGACCGGGCCTGCACGCCGATCTGCACCAGGGCGTCGATCAAGGCCTGGATGGGCCGCTCGGCCATACGTTTGCTTCCCAACAGCGTATAAGTCTCGTTGCCCAAAGCGGCTACAGCGGTCAGCAGGCGGATGGAAGTGCCCGAATTGCCCAGATAGATCGGCTCCGTGGCCGGCTGCAAGACACCGCCCCCGCCGCAAACGCTCAATCCATTGCCCGCCTCATGCTTGATTTGAATACCCATCTGCGCCAGGGCTTTCATCGTCAATATCGTATCATCGCTGAAAAGCGCATTTTCGATACTGCAATTGCCTGCGGACAGAGCTGCGCCGATCAGCATCCGGTGGGTAAAGCTCTTTGAGCCCGGTACGGTAACCGTACAGCGGGGCTTCATGTTATTTGGTATTATCTCGATCATACAATATTTTGGGTTCAAGGTTCAGAGGTTCACAGGCTCAAAAGTTCGGATGATTCGGAAAAACATTGAACGCCGAACCCGGAACCCGTGAACCTAAATTTAGACAATCCTGAACCGCGAACCTTCAAACCTTTCTATTGGTTTTCCAGCGCTTCCAGAACAACCTGGCGCATGATGTCAACCGGCGCCTTATTTCCGGTCCATAGCTCGAACTGGACGGCTCCCTGGTGAACAAACATCGATAGACCGTCCACGGTAGTGCATCCGATGCTCTGGGCCGCTTTCAGAAACCGTGTCTGCAAGGGATTGTAAACCATGTCCATAACGACCATGCCCGGCGCCAGAAGCGCCGGCGCCAGCGGCGTGCTGTTGACATCCGGGGTCATTCCGACCGGGGTTGCGTTGACAACGATATGGCAAGACAGCTTCTTCAACTCCGAAAGGGGCTCGAACCGGCATCCCAGATCCCCGGCCAGTTTTTCTCCCTTGGACACCGTGCGGTTGACAATCGTAACGCGGCACCCTTTCTGCTTGAGCCCGAATCCGATCGCCCGGGCCGCCCCTCCGGCGCCTAATACGACAACCTGCTTGTGCGCGACTGCGGTCTTTTCCGACAGGGCCTGCACGGCCCCGGCACAGTCGGAGTTGTAACCATGAAGAATCCCGTCGCGATTCACAACCGTGTTGACGGCACCGATATCGGCAGCCAGCGGGTCGACCACATCCAGATGCTTTATCACCGCGATTTTGTGGGGGATGGTAACGCTCGCTCCGCCGATACCCAGGCCGCGGATGCCCTCGACTGCCGCCGCAACATCGTCGACCCGGAAGGCCAGATAGTGTCCGTCCTGTCCCGAAAACGCCAGGGCGCTGTTGTGCATCACCGGGCTCAGGCTGTGACCGATTGGATTGCCGATGACCATGTACAAGGGGGCGATTCCGGCCGGATTATCGATTGTCTGGATTTCCCGTCCGGCGGCTATGACGGCCCTGAATATACGATACAGCCCGTGGTTTCGCAATGGTCCTTCATTCAGGGAAGCGAGCCGCCGGTAAACCTGGCTTTCGCGGCTCGAATCGATCACCGCCTTGCCCGTACGGTTTTTGATTTCACCGATATGCCGCGCGGCCGCCAGCCGCCGGTTGATCAGATCGAGGATTTGCGCATCGATTTCATCGATGCGGCGTCGAAGGCTGTTTATATTATCATCACCGGCATCCGGTTTGTATTTATCCTGCTGCATATTTTTCATAATGAACCTGATTTGAATAAGAGTCGATCGACCAAAGGATCATGGCAAAGCATCAGAATCTTAGCTGTACCGGCATGGTTACCCGATCAGTCCCTCCAGTTCCTGAATCTTCAATTCCTCGACTCTGGCTTTTCCGATTCGGTCGAGAAGGACAAATTGCAGCTGATCGCCTCCCTTTTTCTTGTCTTTGCCGATGGCTTCGAACACCGCCTCACGGCTAAATTCAAGCCGGGTCGGCAGCCTGAATTTTCCGAGTAATCCAGCTAATCGGGCGGTATCCGACGGCCGCAGGTACCCTTTTTTTTCCGAAACCCGGCAGGCCAGGATCATGCCGGCGCTCACGGCCTCGCCGTGGCTCACCTGAAGCACTTTTTCGATGGCATGACCGATTGTGTGGCCGAAGTTGAGTTTGCGCCGCTCCCCTTGTTCGGTGGCATCCCTGTTGACAACGGCGGATTTGATAACCACCGAATCAAACACCAACTTTTCGATGACCCGGGCCTCGCGCTCAAGGGCTGCCGTCCAGTTATCCTCGAGATAGGCGAAATGGTCCTCGGAGGCGATGGCGCCGTGTTTGACGACTTCGGCAAAACCGGAGAAATATTCACTTTCCGGCAGGGTCGCCAGCAGACTGTGGTCGCAAATGACAAACTCGGGCTGGCTGAACACACCCACGATGTTCTTGTAGCCTTGGAAGTTGACGCCGTTTTTGCCGCCCACGCTGGCATCCACCTGCGAAAGCAGCGTGGTTGAGACAAATCCGAAGCGGATCCCGCGCATGTAAGTGGAAGCGACAAACCCGGCAACGTCGCAGACGACACCACCGCCGATTCCGAGAATAAACGAGTCCCGATCAGCACCCCGTTCCAGCAGCCGCTGGTATATGCTGCCGACGGTATCGAGGGTTTTGACAGCCTCACCGGTCCCGATGGCAATGACGTCGCCGGCCGGAAAATAATCTCCCCAGTGTTTTTGGACGTTGGTGTCCGTAATGATGATCGGCTTTTCTGCCGGCAGATAGCGGTCGATATTTGCCAAACGCTCGCCGATCAGGACGACGGAGTTGCCGATGGGTGTGTTGAGCTCGACGGATTTCATAGCGCCCGCACCCAGCGGTCGCTGCTGCTTAACTTAGATGAAGCGACCAGTTTTTCAGTGGCCGACAGCAGCAGCTGTTCGGTGGTGTCCCAGGATATGCATTCATCCGTGATAGACACGCCGTACTTCAAAGCCGACAGGTCCCCGCTGAATTTCTGGTTGCCCGCGAACAGATTGCTTTCGAGCATAAGACCGATCACCGAGTCGTTGCCGGCGATATACTGATCGATAACGTTGCGCCAGACGATGGCCTGCCCCTGATGCTTTTTCATCGAATTGCCGTGGGAGCAGTCCACCATGATATTCTCGGGCAAGTCTTTCTCAATCAGCTTGAGGCGGGCTTGCTCGATGCTGATCGGATCGTAGTTCGGCTGCTGGCCGCCGCGCAAAACGATGTGGGCCCACGGATTCCCCCCGGTATCGACCACGCAGGTGTGTCCGTTCTGGTCGATGCCCAGAAAGCTTTGGGGTGTTTTGGCCGCAACAATGGCATTGATGGCCGTAGCCAGCATGCCGTCCGTCCCATTTTTGAAGCCGACCGGCATGGAAAGGCCGCTGGCAATTTCCCGGTGGGTCTGCGATTCGGTAGTCCGCGCGCCGATGCAAGCCCAGCTGACGAGGTCCGCCACATACTGCGGTGTGATGGTCTCCAGGAACTCGGTAGCGGCGGGTACGCCGATTTCATTGACACGCAGCAAAATTTCCCGGGCCTTGCTCAGGCCGTCGGGAATGTCACAGGATCCATCCAGCCGCGGATCGTTGATCAGCCCTTTCCACCCGACGGTGGTGCGCGGCTTTTCGAAATAAACCCGCATAACGACAAAAAGTGCTTCGCTGACCGCATCACTGAGTTTTTTCAATTTTTCGGCATACTCGAACACGGCCTTTTCGTCGTGGACCGAACATGGCCCGGCAATCACCAGGAGGCGTTGGTCTTCTTTTTGCAGGATTTTTTCGATCGCCTGCCGACCGGAGAGCACCGTGGCGTGTGCGGTCGGACTCATGGCAAGATCCTGCTTCAAGGTTCCCGGCGCCACAAGTTTTTGGTAGCCTTTTACGCGCAGATCGTCTGTTGATTTCATAATTCTCACCGTTGCCTTTTCACTTTAGAACGTTTCGTGTTTGAACAAAAAAAAACCGTGGGGTTTAAGGTCTGCCCACGGTTTGGAACGCTTTGAAGATTTTCTTTTACAGGTCAGCGCACTTCAGGCAGTCCGGTCGCATAAAAATAATACCGGAAATAATAATAGTAATAGCTGCCTGCAAACGTGCTCATCAATTGTAGTTCCCTTCTAATTGGCTACAGCAACCTTCTATATGAACGGCGAAAGCGTGTCAACAAAAAAGTATTGACAATTAGTTTGGAAACTATATATTAAATTCTGATTGTCAATGGAGACTTAGAAATGCACCCAATCAGCACCGGCAAAAAATATTTTAGTTTCGGGCGCTTCTTTTTTAGCTTTAGAAGCGTCCATCCGGCCGGTTAACGCCAAAATCTGATCGTTAACGCCCCGGGTGGACTTGATCGCCACCCGGGGTTTTTCATTTTCAAAAGCCCTGGGAAATTCCCGGGGCTTTTTTATTGGCGCTCATAGAATATGTCTATATTAAGAAAAATGATCCAGAAATATTTGAAAATCCTTAGCAAACTATAAATCGGGTTTCAGGATGGACAATTGCGAAAACGAAATTGTCGGGAAATACACGCTCAAGGATTTCGAAAATACCAAGTAACTGCCAAGGCAAGACTATTGCCGTATTCAAGCCTGACACCTGAAACCTGACACCTGAAACCAAGAAATTGGGTAAAGAGCAAAGCTAATAGCTAAACGCAATTCATCGAGCATATAAACCAATAGACAACCAGGAGGACCCCATGAAGCTAAAACAGATCTCGGTACAAATTGAAAACTCCCACGACCGGCTGTATGAATTTACCCGGGCACTGGCGGACGAGGGCATCAACCTCAGGGCGCTGACGCTGGTAGACACCGGCCATTTCGGTGAACTGCGGGTGTTGGTATCCGATACGTCGACAGCCAGGCAAATACTGATGAAAAAGGACATTCCGGCCCGGGTGGAGGATGTCGTGGCGGTCCAGATGAAAGACAAGCCGGGACAGTTGGCCGATCTTCTCGAAAGGCTGATGGCCGCCGAAATTAAAATTAAATACGGCTATGCCCTGGCGGGCATGGATTCGGGCAAAGCCATTATGATTTTCCATTTCGACGACAACGATAAGGCCATCGAGGTGCTGACTGAAAAGGAAATTCATCTGATGGATCGCGAAACATTCAACAAATTCGCGGCTGCAAGCTGACTGGCCGATATTAGAAGCTTACCTGCGAGATGGACAAGGATGGTAACCATGAAGAATCTTAAACTGGCCGTGCGCGAAACCCGACAGCGCACCATAATAAACGTATCGGAGGCCTCCTTCGGCGGTGATTTCGTGGTAATTGCCGGACCCTGCAGCATTGAAAGCGAACTGCAGATTATCGAGACGGCCCGGGCCGTCAAATCTGCCGGAGCAGACATGCTCCGCGGCGGGGCCTTCAAGCCCCGGACATCGCCCTACGCCTTTCAGGGTCTGGGGCTGCGCGGGTTGAAATTGCTGGCCCAGGCCGGCAAGGAAACCGGCCTCCCAATCATCACCGAAGTGATCGATCCGCGGGATGTATCCTGGGTTGCCGAATTTGCGGATGTTCTGCAAATAGGTACCCGCAACATGCAAAATTTTTCCCTGCTCAAAGAGGTGGGCCAATCCTCGAAACCGGTGCTGCTCAAACGGGGAATGCACTCCACCCTTGAAGAATGGTTGAATTGTGCCGAGTACATCCTCAGCGAGGGCAACCCGGACGTAATTCTTTGTGAACGCGGGATCAGAACCTTTGAAAAGTACACCCGCAACACACTTGATCTAAGTGCGGTGCCGGCGATTAAAGAACTGACCCACCTGCCGATTATCATTGACCCCACTCACAGCACCGGGCGTATCAACTTGATCGGTCCGATGTGCCTGGCAGCAGTGGCCGCCGGGGCGGACGGAATCATCGTAGAAGTTCACCACAAACCTGACGAAGCCCTGTGCGATGCAGACCAGGCCCTCACCCCGGCTATCTTTGCGGATATCATGGGCCGGCTGAGACCGCTGCGGACTTTTATGGACCAACTACCTGATTAGGGGAAAAAAATGAAGATCAATGAAATAAGTAGAAAAATCAATAAAATCGACCGCGAATTGCTGGTCCTGCTCCAAGAGCGCATGGGCCTGGCGCTGCGATCCAGTAAATTCAAGCATTCCGGCGATGATGACCAGAGCGAAGCCCATGTTCTGGAGCGCATCAACCGCATGAATCTGGACCTGATTGAAAGTCCTTTTTCGCGGCAGCTGCTGAAGACCATCATCGAGGAGAGCAAACGGCTCCAGGACGAAGACCGCCCCCTGGTGGCATTCCAGGGCGAGCACGGAGCCTATGGCGAGGTGGCATCCCGCAGCCTGGTCCCCGATGGTGCCTACATCCCGTGTCTCGAGTTCATCGACGTGTTTCACGGCGTTGCAGAAGGCCATTTCGACCTCGGCGTGGTGCCGGTCGAAAATTCCCTGGAAGGGGCCGTCACCCAGGTCAACGATCTGCTGACGACCACCGAACTCAAAGTCATCGGTGAAATCAAGGTCGCCGTCAATCACTGCATGCTGGCCACCGAAGCCACCGACTACCGTGAAATCCGGGTGGTTTATTCACACCCGCAGGCCCTGGCCCAGTGTCGTGACTTCTTAACGCGCAACAAACTGGAGCCGCGACCCTACTATGACACGGCCGGTGCCGCCAAAATGCTGGCCAGGGAAAATCCAAAAGCCGCAGCGGCCATTGCCAGCGCATTGTGCTCTGAGCTGTATGATCTTGAGATCATCAAGGAGGGCATTGAAGACGGACCTTCCAACTCTACGCGGTTTCTGCTGCTTTCAAGGGAACCCTGCACGGAAGAGCGAAACAAAACATCGATCATTTTTGCGGTCGCCCACGAGGCCGGTCAACTCTACGGCGTGCTGCAGTTGTTTGCCGAGGCCGAGATCAACCTGACCCGGATATCCTCGATGCCCCTGCGCTCGGATCCCAGCAACTACAGTTTCTTCCTCGATTTCGAGGGTTCCCAGGACGAGGCCAAAGTGGCGGAAGTGCTCGAGCGTATGGGCAAGATGACAATCTCGCTAAAAAACCTGGGCAGTTATCCGGCCGACAAGGGCTGTATTTAGAGATGTGCCCAACTGCCGGTACGAAACGCGTCTCGTCTATTCGAAAGGGAGGCGTTGAAAAACGAATGTCGAATTTAGAAGGAATGTAAGGAAAAGCGAACCGCAGAATGTCGAATATAGAATTGCGAATGTCGAATATAGAATTGCGAATGTCGAAGGAAGGAATTCTATCTATTTGATAAGAAGACCGGCTGCAACGCGGCACCCGAGCTCCACGAGCGAAACCGCCCTTTTTAGTTGTCCGTCTAGTAAAATAGTTGCCCTAACGGGCAATAATAACCCGCTGCTCGTGCTGCACAATAAATAGATTGAGCATCGCGAAACCATCCTTCGATATTCGACATTCGAAATTCTAATGATTCCCTGCATCAGGACTGCTTGTATCTTGCGGTCAAAAATTCGTTTAGATCCGGGGGCGGAACGGCATCGGCGCGCATCGCCAGCTCAACCGCTTGCGGGTCGCAGGTGGGGGTACAAACACCGCAACCGATGCAGACTTACTTCCCCATCAACCGCGGCGATCCCCCGGCTGCCAACGGCTATAGCCCCCATGGGGCATCTGTCTTCACAAGTGCCGCAGGCCAGGCAGCGATCGGGATCCACCTGAGCCACATAGCTCGATGAGGAGATCGTGTGAAGCCCCATTTTATTTTTGGTTTCCAGGAAAACACAGCAGCACCCGCAGCAATTACATATTGTGCCCAGATGCCCTTCGATGTTTTCAACCGCGTGAACCAAGCCTTCCTCGTTGGCTTGCTTTAGAATTTGGAGGGTCTCTTCGGGGGTAATTTTGCGGGCCAGCCCCTGTTCCACCATGTAACGCCCCATGGAACCGAAATGCAGGCAGTTTTCAAGGGAATGGTCGCAGCTGTCGCCGATCTGGGCATGCATTTGACGGCAGGGGCAGTGTGCGACAGCACAATATGACTGCGCTTGCACCATAGGCTCTATGGCATTGTAGGGCAGGACCTCGCCGGATTCGCGCAATTTTTTTGATACCGGCAACACCCTGACAACCGGCATGTCCCCCCGCGTAAGTTCGGCGCCAAAGGCTTCTTCACGGTATTTCAGCCACAGCGGGGCCAGCATGCGGGTTCGATTTGTATCCTTGCCGGCCCAGAACGGAGTTTCGGCCCAGCCCACTACGGATGGCAGAAGTCGATATTTACGCGGCGCACCTGGACGCTGGCTGGTAAAAACAGTTCCCTGTGCCGCCATCCGATTCAGCACCTTCTCTAGAGTATCATCCAATTCCGGGAAAACAGCTTGCAGTTCTGAGATCGTCTGGTCCTGCATGCTGAGCTTCAGGGCCACTTTGGCCTCTTCGACGGGAAAGAGCACCTTGAGAATTTCCAGCAGAGCAGGTGATGCCGGCGCGCCGACGATGCCCTGGTCCAGGTGTTTGGCCAGCGCTTCGTATAGTTGAGTGTCAGTCATATTACTGCCTCCTTAAAGGGATTAAGATTGCCATCTGCCCTTAGAAGCCATCTTAATTCCGCCAGAGGCGGATTTGAGTTGGCTTCTAGTCTATCGCCTGGGCGAATTTCTCATTTATGATTGTTTCAGCATCGGCCATGATTCGATCCAGCAGTTCTTGGCAGGTGGGAATATCGTTTATCAGCCCCATGCATTGACCGGCGGACATCACGCCCGTGTCCGTATCTCCATCTTCAAGCATTTGCTTGCCGACAAGCCCGGATACGTAGGGAGCGATATCCTCGATTTTCGTGTCTCCCCGGCTCTCGATTTCGAGCACCCTGTCCACGGTCGGGTTTTGAATGACGCGCTCGGTGTTGCGCAGGCTCCGCATGATCAGGCGTGTGTCGCGTTCGCCATGGTCGATGAGGGCCTGCTTGACGTTGTCATGGACCGGCGCTTCCCGGGTAGCCACGAACCGTGTCCCCATGTTCATGCCGTCCGCCCCGAGCCCCAGGGCCCCGACGAGTCCACGGCCGTCGGCAAACCCACCCGAAGCGATAATGGGAATATCGATTGCATCGCGGGTCAGCGGGATAAGGATCAGTGAGGTCACATCGTCCTCGCCGGGATGACCGGCGGCTTCGAACCCGTCGATGCTGACCACGTCGCAGCCTATTTTTTCGGCCTTGATCGCGTGGCGCACCGAGGTGCATTTGTGAACCACCTTGATACCGGCGGATTTGAGCTGATCCATATATGGTTCCGGGTTGCGGCCGGCCGTTTCAATAAACTTTACACCCTGCTCAACACACACCTCGATATAGGCCGGGTAATCGACGGTGCGCAGGGAGGGAAGAAATGTCAGGTTAACCCCGAAAGGCTTGTCCGTCAGTTGGCGGCATTTACGGATTTCAGCCCGCAGATCCTCGGCCTTTTCGAAGGTGAGAGCCGTCATAAAACCGATTCCGCCGGCGTTGCCCACAGCCGCGGCAAGTTCCGCCCGGGCGATCCACATCAAGCCGCCCTGGACGATGGGGCGTTCGATGCCGAAAAGCTCCGTTATTCGAGTTTTTAACATAGTCGTCTCCTGCTTTTGCAACATGATACCGGCTGCCGCTTACTGGTTGCTGGATGCTGGGTACCTGGTACTAGATACCGGATGCCGGATGCCGGATGCCGGATGCCGGTTTTTGGATTGGAAAATCTGAATTCGCGCAACTGCGATATCGAGCATCGCGTATCCAGAAACCAGCAGCCAGTAACCGATGTTATGTCTGTTCATACAGCGCCCTGGTTTCCGCATCCATTGCCGCAATTCGATCGCGGCCTTCCGCCGGTGTGACCGCCTCCAGGGATCCGTCTAGATTCTGAACGATAACCCTTCTGTTCTAAATAGTTCGCAAGTTCCAAGGAGATGCCGCTGGCCGTGACATTGGCCTGGACATTGTCCCGGAAGTGGTCTTCGTAGCTCTTTTTTGCGAACCAGGCATCAATATGATCTTGATTCAGGGGGACGGCAAAACTGATCGCCGACCTGGCAGCCGGCAAGACATATGACAAATCCGTCGAAGGCGGTCCCCCCTTGAGGTTTTCGACGGTGACCGCACCCACTGCTACAGCGCCGTAACAGCAGGCTAGTTCCATGGCCCTGCGGGTTAGTTTGTTCATGTTGTAACTCCTGACCCGGAAAATCCGGAAAATCCAAAACATAAATCCCAAATTCCAAATAAATCACAATGACCAAAATTCAAAATCCCAAATACATTTTGCGCGAATATGACGGTAGGTAAGAAATTTCCAATCCTATGTTTTGGTCATTGTATATTGAAGTTTGAGATTTGTTTGTAATTTGGTGCTTGGTATTTGAGATTTTAGCAGCTTGCACTTGAGTCACGATTTTTACGCAAGATGCCAAGAACTAACAATCAACTGCCGTTCCTTTTCAGAGGCACACCCCCCTTGCGGTCCGCCGTAAAGCGCATTGCATACTCGCGCATGGTTTCCGGGGGGTCTTCGATTTTTTTATTGCGCACGAGGGTCAGTGAATCGGTGGGACATTTGTGCACACAGACACCGCATCCCAGGCACGAGTCCGCCTCTATAACCGGGGCCTTCTTATATTTGTTGGTTACCGCCGTCGAGAATTTCAATTGGATGGCATCCATGGGGCAGCGCTTGACGCACAGGCCGCAGCCGATGCAGTCTTCGGGTTGGATCTCGAGGCGATAATTGGACGCATCCAGACTTTTGTGGTGGTCCAGTATATGGTAAGCCTCCATCCACAGGCAGCAGCAGCTGCAGCAGTTGCAGATGGTATCCGGGTTTTTGCGCCAGTTGGAAATACCGTGCACCAGTCCCGCGTCGGCAGACTCCTTCAGAATCCGTTCGGTTTCTTCCCGGGTAATCTCACGGCCGAGCCCGTTTTCAACACAATAGCGGCCCAGGGTATCGAAATGCAGGCAATTGCCGAGGGGTTTCTTACAGGTGTGTGAGTCGTCATCCAGATTCTTGCGGTGGCGGCAGGGACAGGCCGAGACCGAAAAATACTCGAAGCTGTCCAGTACCTTGACCACGTCTTCATAGGGCAGAATACGGCGGGTGTCCCCGATGGTCTTGTCGATCGGCAGCGTCCTGAGGCCTTTGGCGTGGGCGGTAGCGTACTGCTCATAAAAGCCGTCAAAATAGTATCGGTTGGCATGGACGGCCATATTCCGGCTGGCCTCATCGTCGCGGCCCGGCCAGAAGGCGCTGCGGAAAAAAACGAAATACGAGTCGTTCAGGCTGTATCTGACGGTTCCGTCGCTTTTCCTTCTAAACAGGATGCCCTTGCCGGCCAGATCATCCAGATAAGGCCCCAGCCCTTCCGCCGCCGTGGATTTAAGCTCGGCGAGTTCCTCCAGGCTGCGGCCCGAAAACGGAAAACCGGTTAAAAATTCGGCCTCTTCGACTGTGTAGCGCACCTTGATCAGCGGCAACAGTTGCTCAGAATGGGACCACCGATTTAATTCCGAACCAATATCACCGGTGCAGATCGATACCAATGCCACCGGTAAAAGTTTACCATTTTATTCAAATCAATCAGGAAAAACTTTTCATTTAATTTTTCTCATTCCCC
>Ga0209052_1000143_pt1 | contig 26770 bp, 20 predicted proteins | sample WorMetHEROISLAND_2_FD_187409 | JGI IMG/M metagenome (GOLD analysis project Ga0209052, IMG submission 187409) | Marine gutless worms symbiont microbial communities from Max Planck institute for Marine Microbiology, Germany - Olavius sp. 4 HERON... | ecosystem: Host-associated > Annelida >...
AGGAGAAGAATTTAGCATACCATCAGGCCAAGATCACCGGCTGAGCGTGAGTAAAATTCCATTCATGAAATAAGAAGCATTCATTATCGCTGGCGCTCTAAAAATGTCGATTCCAGCAACAAACCGTTAAGAAGTAACCCTAAATCTGAGGATCCAGCGCCGTCATTACATGAAAGAGTATAATAAACTGAAAATATTAGCAATTTTAATATCTACCTTGACCGTTTGTTTTATCACTGCCGTGCCCGTTCTAGCGGATATCTACCGTTACGTCGATGAAGACGGAGTTATGCATTTCACCAACGTGCCCACCTCCTCCATCAAGAAGTTCAAGGTCTTTATCAGAGAAAAACCCGCGGTCGTTCAGTCCTATTCCACTGAAAAATATGACGATTTAATCACCCTTGCATCTGAGATATACGGGGTTGCCTTTCCGCTGCTAAAGGCCATTATCAAGGCCGAATCTGATTTTGATCCTTATGCCGTGTCTAAAAAAGGGGCCACCGGTCTGATGCAGATCATGCCGGAAAATTTCAAACTATTGGGAATCAGGGACCCTTTTGATCCCTGGCAAAACATCAATGCCGGGGCGCGCTATTTCAAACAGATGTATGATCGTTTCAAAGGCAAACTGGCCCTGTCCCTTGCGGCCTATAATGCCGGCCCCACCGCGGTTGATCGTTACAAAACCATACCTCCCTATGCAGAAACCGAAGAGTATGTTCGCCGGGTTATGAAATATTATTATAATTATAAAAACCTATGACTTCTTTGGTCCTTGCAATGCTTTGCGACGAATAACACCTCGATTGTCAAGATTCTGACTGCATTACCTGCCAAAACCCATCCCATTTTCCAGCATTACAAACCATACAATTATAACAAATTGATATTATACATTTTGGTGAGATGGCCGGTATCGGCGCGGGCGAAACCAACTATTGGTGTCAGCTGGCAGCTACAAACTTCCAGCGCCGCTGAGGGCGTCAACACCCCTGGGTTTCCAACGATGGGCCTGTGCTGACGGCGCCCTCGGCATTGGGGGTTGGTGCAAAGTAGGTGTGTTTGATTCGATAATAGCTTCGAAAAAGCATCAGTTGGATTCCACGATAAGGGTAGATCTTTTGTGGGAAAAACACCAGTTTGTTCAGGTCATCAAAACCGTCGAGAATATTTCGCGCCTCCCATGATACCACCCGGCCATGTTGATTAAAGTTCCAGGTGTTGGATTTGTCCGCCAGATCCTGGTTGCGAAATTCGGCTTCAAAAGACAGCGGTCCGGCCGCTCTCAGCGGTTTCATATGGTCGATGCCTCGGACCGCCGATTCAGCCTTTCTTCGCAGATCATTGCGTCCCTCGGAAAGATAGCGCGCACTATCGCTGCCGGAAGTATAGGTCTTTTTATTTTTATCCACCACGACCGATTTTGCCCAGGGCAGTGCCTTCAGCGCCTGTTCAACCGCGATGTCTTGGCCCGCCACCAATCCAATCGGCAGCCCGAACTCTCCCAGGTAAGCGCCGTAGACCTCCATTTCACAGACCGGCTTTCGGTTTATTCTGACTTCAGAGAAAATGCCATAGTGGGTGTGTGGAAAAAAGGCGTCAGGCGTGCCGGAGGCCGCATGTATGGCGACATAGAGAACCAGATCATAGTCGTTCAGGCTGCCGAAGAATGTCGGTCGGATGTAATGTCCGCCGACATAGCGGGCCCGTCGGTCGAGTCGGTCGATCAGACAGTTGAAACCGGAGTCATGGGTGTCGACGACGGATACCCGGCGGGCGCCGCCATCAAAGGCGCCGGCGACAACCTGGTTGACGTCGGCTGTCAGACACTGGCGACCGTATTGCCATTCGGCCGTTCCGGTGCGGCACTGACGCATGCGCCAGATACCGAAAGCCCCTTCGATGTCCGCAAAAACCGCTATATGCATTTTTTCTCCCTGCTCGTGTGAAACTACAGAAAAATCTATCTCACGCAAAGCCGCAAAGACGCAAAAGAACTAACTAATATTATGATTTATCTTGGCGCCTTGGCATCTTTGCGTGAAAATAAGCAGTTTCTTTTCCGATCAGACTGGCTGTCCTTTTGTCGGCGGCGGCGCTTATATGAGACTAAAATAAGCTATGAAATAAAGTAGGGGCGGGGTTTATCCCCGCCAGCAAGCCACCACCGTTACTGGTACGGGCGGGGATAAACCCCGCCCCTACTCTCGTACAAGGTCTAAGTTTCTTCCCTTGATCAGGCTGGTTGGGTTTTTGTCCAGCGCCAGCGCTCACAGGAAACATCTTGTGTCGCGATTGTCTCCTAAAGACAGTTGGGCCCCAGAAACTTCTTAGAATAAATAGCCGTAACGAATCCCGATGGTATCCAGACCCTCATTGCTGTCGGCCAGTCCGGCATTGGAGACATGGTTGTAGCAACCGGATGAAAGGCAGGCAAGCATGATTATTTATGCAGGTGGCAAAATATAAAGATGCGTCTGAAATTGTGAATGAATGGGGTTTAAGGCGTTGGGCGGAATAGCCTTCTGATTAGGAAATCTCGCTGGCGGAGTATATCCATGACAACCGGTATCGATTGACATCCAGGCAGGCTTTTCTTATACTCGATCATTTGAAAACCGCCGATAATAAAAATGAAACCGGCCGTCAGGCTTTAGTGGGCTCCTTGATCTCGGCTTTGCGCCGATGCGGCCTCGCCATGCGCAGCTTCATTTTTTCTCTACCGGGATGGGTGCGGTGTGATTTTAAATGGGGGTTGCTGATCATTCCCGTCTTGTGGAGTGTTCTTGTCTATTGCCTCTCCGCAGCCAATTTTCTGGGGTGGGGAGATTCCGGCGTATTCAAACCCCTGATGGAAATTGCTCACCCGACCTTACTGGCCGGTTTTTTGACCGTTTCGTTGCTGCGCCTGTGGGTGAGCCGGGATGCCGCCTTCGGCTTTTTAGCGGTCCTCAGCGTATTTGTGCTGGGGCGCGAACTCATGGGCCAGGGTACGACTATTTTTCTTTATGCCGGCCTGATCGGCCTGATTGTCTACGGCAACCGGCATCCGCACCGCATCGCAACATTGCTGCACGCCAAATGGGCCACTTCTTTTCTGGGTATGTGTTTTGTGTGTTATCTGGGCTCCCAACTGCTTGATCGGGGCATCGTCAAACGCATCGGCTGGCTGATTTTATGGGACACATCCTGGAAGCCTCCCTTTTCATCCAATCTGGAAGAAGCGCTCGAAACTCTGGGAGGGTTGTTCCTGTTTTTTGCGTCACTGACACTCCGTTCCGGTGACAAAGCCCATCAAGCCCCCGGAAAACCATCAATAAAATCATCTGACTCTGGAGCGGATTCCAAAAAAGACTAGACCGCGATGCGTATATGTGCACCTACATTGTTTTTTTGTAACCGGCTGATTGTTGGTCAAAGCCGCCTCCCCGCCCAGATTAGACCAGGGTTGAAGACAGTATTGAGGGCTGTCAGTCGATGCGCTCCAGCACCTGGCCGGAGCGGGCCGGGAGATACAGCTGCAAAAAATGGCCCTTGTGTTCTATACCGGCATCGGGGCGGGTAAAATGCTCCTGGTCCGGCTGCAGGCGGCAATGACCGCCGTAGCGGGCGGCGTCGCTGTCGAGAATCATTTTATACCTGCCCGCCGGAGCCTCGAACCTGAAATCGGAATAGGATTGAAGCGGGTGGAAGTTGAAAGCGAACAGCAGTCCGGCGCGTTGAAAAATTATGAGCTTGTTGTCGGAATGCTCATATATGAGGTCGGGTCCGGGGCTATCCAGCAGCTGAAACTTTGCGGCCAATTCGATCATGTCCCGATCGAAGCGGGCATTGAGGCGGTACTTTAAATTGGGATCATCCACCAGATGCCATTGGCGTCTGGCGTAGTGATAGGACCAGTTATTGCCTTTTCTCGGAAAATCGATCCACTCCGGGTGGCCGAACTCATTGCCCATAAAATTAAGATAGCCGGCGCCGGCGGTGGCCATGGTGATCAGGCGGATCATCTTGTGCAGGGCCATACCGCGATCCACCGTCAGGTTTCGATCATCCATCCGCATGTGATTGTAGATGGCGGAATCGATTAAACGGAAGATGATGGATTTGTCTCCTACCAGGGCCTGATCGTGGGATTCGGCGTAGCTGATGGTTTTTTCTTCCGCCCGGCGGTTGGTCAGTTCATACCAGAGGTGACCGACGGGCCAGTCCTCATCCCGCACTTCTTTGATCAGCTTGATCCAGTTGTCCGGAACACCCATGGCAAAGCGATAATCAAAGCCGTAACCGCCCTGGTCCAGGGGTGCCGCCAAACCCGGCATTCCGCTGACATCTTCGGCGATGGTCCGCGCTGACGGTTTTAATGTATGGATCAGTTCGCCGGCCAGCGCCAGATAGACCAGGGCCTCTTCATCCACACTGTCGTCAAAATAATCGTCATAGGTGGTAAAGGCCTTGTTCATGCCGTGATGCAGATAGAGCATGCTGGTAATACCGTCGAAGCGAAACCCGTCGAAATGGTATTCGTCCAGCCAGAAGCGGCAGTTGGAAAGCAGAAAATGCAGAACCTGGTGCTTGCCGTAGTCGAAACAGCGCGAATCCCAGAGTTCGTGACGACCGCGGGGTCCGTCGTGAAAGTATTGGTACGCAGTGCCGTCAAAACGGCTGAGGCCTTCGATTTCATTGGATACGGCATGGGAATGAACGATATCCATAAAAACCGCCAGACCGGCGCCATGGGCCTCGTCGATCAGCATCTTAAGGTCATCCGGTGTTCCAAAGCGCGATGAAGCCGCGAAAAAGCTGGATACCTGATAACCGAAGGAGCCGTAATAGGGATGCTCCTGAATCGCCATCAGTTGGATGGTATTGTAGCCGGAATTTACGATTCGGGGCAGAATTGATGCGGTGAACTCCTGAAATGAGCCGATTTTGGCCTCTTCCTGGGCCATGCCGATGTGGGCCTCGTAGATCAGGGGCGCTCCCGCCGGGGGATGAAAACCGTCATCGCGCCATTGGTAGGGGGTGTTAGGCTGCCAGACCTGGGCATTGAATATCAGGGTGGACGGATCCTGCACCACACGTCGGGCATAGGCCGGAATCCGGTCTCCCTGGCCGCCGGGCCAGTGGATTCGGAGCCGGAACAGGTCCAGATGGCTCAAACTGCTTGAATCAAGTTGGATTTCCCAAACCCCGTCCTGATTGAGACGATGCAGCGCATAGCGTTCATTTTCCTGCCACCCGGTCATGTCTCCGATCAAAAAAATCCGTTCGGCCCCGGGGGCCCACTCGCGGAAGATCCATTGGTCGTTTCTAAAATGCAGGCCGAAGAATTCATGCCCCGAGGCGAAGTCGGGCAACGTAATTTTACCGCCGGTCAGGCGCAGCTTGGTTGCCGTAATCTTGGAAAGGCGGCGGCGGATAATTTCGGTATAGGGTTTCAAGTAGGGATCGTTTGCCAGCAGGCGCATTAATCGCCGCGCGACGTGCCCATCAGCGCTAGACGTTTTAGTATGGTCCGGCATATCGATTCGTTGGTTTGAGATTATGTTTCCGCCGTTTCATCCGGAACAGATGATATGGAACATTCCGGCGGCGACTTGGCTGTGATCAACGGCCGCTGCAGCATTTTTTCATATAGCGCAATGTACTGGCGGGCCGTATTGGCATGAGTGAAGTTGGCGGCACTTTCGGTCATAATGCGTCTGATTTGCTTCTTTTTTATCTTGGCGGTCTGATTATAAAGCTCCATGGCTTGTTCGATAGCCCAGTACAGCGCATCGGAATCAAAATTTTTAAATAGAAATCCGTTGCCCGAATTTTCATCGATATTCAGATCCGCCACGGTGTCGTGAATGCCGCCGGTATCGTGGGCCACCGGAAGCGACCCATAGATCGGTGCAATCATCTGCGGCAAGCCGCAGGGCTCGAAACTCGATGGCATCAGGATAAAATCCGACGCGCCGTAGGCCAGGTGCTCGAGAGAATTGCTGAAGTCGCAGATGGCTACCCGCTGATGAAATTGGTGGTGATTGACGATGTCTCTGAAAACCATCTGATAATCACCATTGGCCACAAAAACGATTTGCAGATTTTGATCCCAGTAGGTGGAGATAACCTTGTAGAAAATGTCGGCCAGCAATTGGCATCCTTTTTGAACCGGATCCAGCCGTGACGGCCAGAAAAACAACGGCGCATTTTCGTCCTGGATCAATCCCAGCTTTTTTTGCAGAAACCGCTTGTTCTCCCGTTTTCCTTCGGGGTGATCATCCGGACCGTAGGTCCGCGCCAGATCCGGGTCAACGGCCGTGTTAAAGGACGGATCGGGTGCATTGAGGATACCCGCCGCGCATTCGGCCGCTACCTTGTTGGCCAGTTCCCGGTGTATCTGGGGTTCGACGAAAGGATGCCGGCCCTCGACGATTTCCCTCAGAAAGGTGGGGCTGACCACATTAACGAAATGGGCGCCAAAAATTCCGCTGGTGAGCAAATCAACCGGAATATTATCGCGGACTTCTTCATAGCTGGCGGCCAAATTATCATAGTATAGATTTTGCCAGAAATAGGCCGCATCAATACCACGGTCTTCGATATGCGCCAGGCTGGTTTTAATGGTGTGGATGTTGTGAACGGTGAAAAGACAGGGAATTCCGTGTTCCCTGGCCACTGCCGGAATGAGGCCGGTCATCCAATCGTTGCAGTGGATCAGATCCGGCTGGACCCGGGGAATGATATTGTTGATGACTTCGCGCTGGAAGGCCAGCGAAAGCTTGATGTTCTCACCCCCGTAAAAAGAATATACCCGGTTGATATAGTAGAAGGCCCTGTCCTCGGCCAGATGGACACGGTCGTCGGGCATCTTGCGCTGGATCCGATTGATTTCCTTTTTCAACACCGGCGCCAGTTTGCCGCTGAAAACGGCACGGTAGTCCGGGATGGTCACGTGTACGTCGGCGCCCTGTTCGAACAGGGAACTGATCAGGGCGGCGGACACATCGGCCAGTCCGCCGGCTTTGGCCGTATAAAAGGAAGCCAATCCGCCCATGCGGTGGGGCAGGTAGGTGACTTCCGGGGTAACGATCAGAACCCGTGGGTTGCAGGGTGTCTCATTCATCGGTGTATTCTTTCTCGGGTGGGTTGCTCTAGCACACTCTTCCTGCGCTTATAGGCATATAAGTGATTGGTTATCAATGATTAGTTGGGGGGTACAGACTGACGATCAGGTCAGCCTTAAATGAAACTACATTAAGTTAAAAAGCGAATCACGCTGAAGACGTGACCTTAAGTCCGTATTCGACCTTTATCCGCCTTTGGAGGATTCGCTTTTCAATAGTTTCTTTTCCGATCAGACTGGACGTTTGCGGCCAGCGGCGGCGCTAATAACTAATAACGATTAACCAATAACTCCTGCGGTTACGCCCACACCAGCAGCCGGGGAGTCGATTTGATGCGCTCATCCCCACGGGGTGACACCCTGACGGTGTATCCGAAGCGTCCCGAAAGCTCACAGGTCAGGTCGCAGCCGAAAAGATAGTTGCCGTTGCCGCGATCTTCCACGACCGTCATCGGTTCCACGTGGCTGGCCGATACTTCTTCCAGAGATTTCAAGTTGCCGTAGTATAGCTCGACGTCGACTTCAGCGGGCTGCAGCTCGCCGAGGTGGATTTCCGATGTCACCCGAAAGGCATCGCCGACGCGATAGGGTCCCCGGGTGTGCCTCACGGGGGCAATGATCCTGATTTTTTCCCAGAGACTTTGCAGCCGATTTTTCTGGGCGGCCAGCTTCTTGGCCTCGCCGGCTCCGTCCGCGTTCAGGGAATCCCAGCGCTTGGCGGAAGGAATATAATAGCGACTTTCATATTCGGATACCATGCGCATGCTGCAGAACGATTCCATGGCCATTTTCATGGAAGCTTTCATCTTTTTTATCCAGCATGTCGGCGCATTGCCGTTTTTGCGGTCATAAAAGCATGGAATGACCTCATTTTCGAGCACGTTGTAAAGTGCCTGGCTCTCGATGGCATCCTGATAACCGTGATCCTCATACTCCTCGCCGTTGCCGATACGCCAACCGCTTTGCGGTGTGTAGCCTTCATCCCACCATCCATCGAGGATGCTGAAATTCAGCACACCGTTGATCGCCGCTTTCATTCCGGAGGTCCCGCAGGCTTCAAATGGCCGTCGGGGCGTGTTGAGCCATACATCCGCTCCCTGCAGCAGATGACGGGCCAGATGCATGTCGTAGTCTTCAAGGAAAATAAAGTGATCGGCCACTTCCGGCCTGCTTGCGAACTGAAACAGGCGTTTGATAAATTCCTTGCCTTCGTCGTCCTTGGGATGGGCCTTGCCCGCAAAGATAAATTGAACCGGGCGTGTTTTGTTGTTGATGATCGCCTCCAGGCGATCCATGTCGTGCAGGAGCAGACTGGCCCGCTTGTAGGTGGCAAACCGGCGTGCAAAGGCGATGGTCAGGGCCTTGGTATCCAGCGCTGCTTCGACCGACTCCAGCACGCTGGGAGGTGCATTGCGACGGGCGTATTGTTTGACCAGCTGCTGACGGCAGGTACGCACCAGACGAGAGTGGTTCATTTCATGGGCACGCCACAACTCCTCATCGTAGATGTCTTCGATGCGTTTGATATTTTGCGTTTTGCGGGATCCCATGTACCAGTCGGGACCGAGTGAACGATCGAAAATATAGGCAAATTCCTGAGAAATAAAAGTCGAAATGTGAATGCCGTTGGTGATGTGGGAAATGGGAACTTCTTCCTCGGGCCGTCGCGGCCAGACGAATGACCACATTTTGCGGGCTACCGATCCGTGCAGTTTGCTGACACCGTTGCAATAGGCCGCCATATGCAAGGCCAGGATAAACATTGAAAGCTTGGCATCGCTGCCGGATCCCTCCGGCTGGCCCCACGATATGATTTCATCCGCTGAGGCGCCGAGACGTTCTTCAAATGGCTGCACATAGGGCCTTACCATGTCCACCGGGAATTCGTCGTGTCCGGCCGCCACCGGCGTGTGGGTGGTAAACACCGTGGTTCGCGGGACAATTTCCAGGGCGGTTTTAAGATCGACCGAGTTTGCGGTCATGGTCTGTGCCAGTCTTTCCAGGCTGGCAAAGGCTGAATGCCCCTCGTTCATGTGCAGCACCTTGGGGGTAATTCCCATACGGCCGAGGGCCTGCATGCCGCCGATGCCCAGAAGGATTTCCTGGGCCAGCCGTATCTTTTCATCCCCGGCGTACAGGCGCGAGGTAATTGCGCGGTGATTGGCTGAATTGTCGGCGATATTGGTATCCAGAAGGTAGAGCTGGATGCGGCCGATCATAATTTTCCATACAACTGCATCGAAGGGGCCGTCCGGACCGGTAATGGTAATCTTCAAGTCGTTGCCGTTCTCGTCCTGGATTCGTTCAGCCGGCAGGCTGTAAAGATCGGTTGCCGGATAGGCCTCCTGCTGCCAGCCGTCCGGATTGAGAAACTGGCGAAAATATCCGTGCTGATACATCAGGCCGATACCGACCAGCGGCAGCCCCAGATTTGATGCGGCTTTTAAATGATCGCCGGACAGGATGCCCAGGCCGCCGGCAAACAGGGGCAGACTTTCGTGAATGCCGAACTCCATCGAAAAATATGCAATCGTGTCATCAGAACCATATGGATTTTCATCCGGATCCGGCGGATTTAGAACCCGATCCTGGAAATCTTTTTTCACCCGTGCCAGGTGGGACAGGTAGCCCTCATCCTCGGCCAGCTGCTCGAAGCGAGTCTGGGTGACTTTGGCCAGAAACGCGATCGGATTGCGTTCGCAGGCCACCCACAGGGAAGGATCGATGCGTCGAAACAATTCAATGGCATCCTTTCTCCAGCACCACCACAGGTTGCGGGACAGTTCTTCCAGGAATTCAAGATTCAACGGAATGTTGGGAAATACCTGGTATGTCTGAAAATTTTTCATTTATATGTAATCCTTTATTTTGAAAAGCGGGATAATTTCAAATCCCAAAGATATAGGCTAAACTTTAAAAAATCAACTTTACCTTTCGGCCCTTTTCAGCAGAAAGTTTAAGGAAAAATTCTTCGACCTCCTTCAAAGGCCCGGCGGTGAAATCATCAAGCATCAATCAACGCAAGTCAATTTCAGCCAGACCCGCAGCAATTCGCTTGCGCCCCAGGCCTGGGCATCACAGCCGCGCTGGGTGTGGGGTGTGTCGCCGTCCATAATTTCCGGGATATGGCCCAGGCATCCGCTATCCAAAAGACGCATGCCGCTGTAAAGCCAGGCCTTTGCCGTGGCCCGGCCGGTGCTGCCGTAGCTCAAGGCCCAGGCTTCGCAGAAGGATGGAAAAGGCCAGGTCCAGGCCGTGCCGTTGTGGTAGGCGGGTTTGCGGCGCGTGTCCTCATCGCCGGCATAGGTTCCCCGGTAAGGCTGATAAGGATCATTGAGTACCTGATCGTGGTGAACAATTTTAATCGGATGGTGTACCCGGCGGTCCGCCAGACTGCGGATAGCTCCCGGAACCAGCAGTTCTTCGCAGGATGTCAAAATCCGGCGGCAGATAGCGGTGTCCGCTACAGCCCCCAAGGTGATGGCCAGCAGCTGGTTGGGTCGCAGGGCATCGTCGGCGACGGCTTCGGCGGCCGCCTGTCCGGGTTGCCCGTGGCGGCAGTCGGCCAGAAATCCCTGAGCGTCGCTCCAGAATAAGTCCAAAATGGAGGACTGCACTGTTCGGGACAGTTGCAGCCATTGATGGTGGTTTTCCTCGAGGTCTATGTCGGCTAATATCTTAAGGGCAGCGTACCACAGGGCCTGGATTTCAATGGGGTATCCCTGCCGGGGGGTACCGGCCGGGTGGTCGGTGTCCATCCAGGTAAAATGGACCGGGCTGAATATGAGGCCGCTGTCGGTATCCATGCCGATACCGGTGGGCGTCCGGGTCCGATACGCCTGACCGATGGACAGGAGAATCTGGCGGATCGAGCGCTCGCCGCAATTTTCCTCCAGAAAAGCGTCGCTTTTTTCGGCCCTGGTCAGCTCGCCGCAGACTTGAACGAACCACAGCGGGGCGTCCGACGTGTCCCGGTTTCCGGCATCATCACCGTGGATCATGTTCGGCAGGGTGCCCTGATGTTCAAAGCGGCCGAATTGCTTCAAAACCATGCGGGCGTCATCCAACTTGCCGGCGGCTATCAGTCCGCGCACAAAAATCAGCGCATCCCGACCCCAGTCCAGAAACCAGGGATAACCGGCGATGACCGATTTCAAGCTTCCACGGCGAACCACGAAATCATCCAAGGTCCGGCTCAGGATTTCCACCGGGGTGTTGCGGCCGGCTGCAACAATGTCACTGGGGTCTGTTAGCGGCCGGGGCATGGGGATACTGTTGACGGGGGGTACATCGGCAGGCGAATAGATTTCGGCCGTTAAGGTTGCCTGCTGGTTTCCTCTCAGAAAAGCGTTGAAGTATCCGGGGCTGAACAAATCGGAGTCAGGATCCAGACCGCGGCCGGCATCCACCTCCCGATGAACCATATAGTGCCATTCGGGTTCGACGACAAAATTGCCTTCCGAGATTTGCATGCGCAGGTGATGATCGTCGTCCGGACTGAATTGGAATCCCCGGGTAGTGGCGTTTACCTGATGCGGCCATTGGTTTTCGGCCCCCAGGTAGGCTTTGGTGGTTTGATGAAAATTGCGGCTTTCAATATCCGGCCGCAAAATCAGCTGAACTCCTTTGCCGTCTTCGAGCCGACCGGCGGTACCGCCGTCAGGGTGGCGGTATAACGTCAATTGGACGCAATTGCGGCCCGGAACCATTTTTAATCCCAGGCTTACCAACACGTCCTGACCCTGACCGGTGGGGATGTGGTAATGCCAGCTCCCGCCGGTGTCATCATTCAACGTAAACGCCTCCAGGCAATCGGTATTGAGGGCCTGTGAATAGCTCTGAAACACCAGCCAAGCTCGGCAGCGGGAGAACATGATCCAACGATCTTGGGGAATATCCGCATGAATGTTGGCCGCCAGCAGACTGTCGTAGCGGCTGGTCAGTCTCCCCCAGGAAACCGGTATGCGCACCATTCCCCCCCGCTCGTTGGTATCGAGAAAGGTAAAGGTATTGCCGACCAGTTCCGATCGCTCAAATGCTCTTTTTATCCGCATCTCCGCGGGATCGGGCAATACCAGCAGAGATGCTTCGGCGTGCCGGCTGCCGTCGGGCTCGAAAACCGCCAATTTCAAATCGAAAGTCTCAGCTGTTGGTGGTGTTGCCGGCGGCAGAAAAAGCGTAAAAAATGATCCGTCGGCCCCTTCCAGGCTGATTTCGGATGCCACTGTCCGCCGGCCGTTAAAAAGGCGGGCGTGAAAGGCACAGTCGGCCCGCAGCATCAGAAAATGCCCCGGGGGCAGCATAACCTGCCGCCGCAGATCACGCGGCCATTGCCAGTCGACGACCCGGGATTCATCGCTGTGCGGGTTGACGGATCGGCAGAAGGATACCGGATCGGCCTTGAGTTGTGCGGCCATGTCATCGGGCTCTGCATCGCCCAGATCCCCGGTGCCATGATAACAAGAGACCACTTCAAATGCCTTGGCCCTCAGGCGCTGCAGGTCAACCGCCGGCGGCAGCCAAAACAGACCGCCGGGTAATCTGTCCAACATATCCCGGTCGCTTTCCTCCTGGGTGAGGCACATCACCTGGCCGGGCTCCAGCAAACAGGTGTGCCGCTCGCCGGATTCTGCAACCCGCACTTCGTCCTGGCCGAGCAGATCGAAAAAAGACGAGCCCGAGACGCCGGCGGCGGCCGGATTCCAGGCGGCCGTGGTCGAATTTTGATCGTCCAGGTTGACCGCCACCAGCAGGGTTTTGCCGCTGGGTATGTGGCGGCGGTGCAAAACGACCTGGTTGCCGCCGTCTGTCTGGATCATACGGCTTTCGGTCGGCCCGTAAAACACCGGGTGTGTTTTCAGCAGCAGGTTCAAGCGCCGGATTCGGTCGACCTGATTGGCGGACGCACCCCAGTTCAGGCAGGGACTGTCATGCACGTTTATTTTTTCGGCCGCGTACCATTCCACACCGTTGGCAAAGCCATAGGCGCCCCGGTCGGAAAAAAGGGCGCTTAAAGCCGTACGCATGCGAGCGTAGACATGCGAACGTGATGCCAGACGGGGATTGTCGTGAGTCTCCGCGAAATGAACCGCCAGTCCGTCGCTGCCGGCGATGTCTATGGATTCCGGCAGATAGTTTTCGATTTGGCTGCGGTCATAATTTTGAAATAATTCCGAATAAGCCCAGTTCAGGTTGCCGCTGTTTAGCAGATCACGGGTCACCGAAATTTTTCCACCGAGGCCTTCCAGCAGAAACACCGTGTCCGGGTACTGGCGACGAACCTTGGCGATGATGTATTTCCAGGCTGCCACCGGGATCATGTAGCCGGCATCGCATCGGAAACCGTCAACACCGCGGTTGCACCAGGTCAGAAAAACATCCGCCATGTATTGCCATAAATCCTTGTGGCGGTAATCCAGTTTGGTAAGGTCTTCCCAATTCACCCCCCAGGCGCCGGGCACCTGGATCCTGCCTTCCGAACCCCGGACCAGCCAGTGGGGGTGGGATTCATGGAGGCTGGCGGCCCAGCCGGTGTGGTTGATGGCGATGTCGATGAAAATCCTGGCGTTTCGCCGGTGAACGGCATCCACCAGTTCGACGAACTGTTCCAGAGGGGTGGCGTGCTGATCGAATTCGGCCAGGGCCGGATCGACCGCGGTAAAACTCAGGGCGGCATAGGGACTGCCGAATCTTCCCATGCGGCCGTAGGTGGTGGGGGTGGGATGTATCGGCAGCAGCATCAGGATGCGGCATCCGAGCTCGCCCAGGATAAAATCGAGTTCGCCGATCAGATCGCGAAACGTTCCCGAGGACGGGATCACGGTATAACCGGCTTTGTCAAGATCCGAGATGAGTTCGCGCTGGGAGCCGGCGGGAGGTTCGGCCTTTGCTTTGGCGGGGCCGAACTGGCGCACAAAGGCGTTGTAAATAATGTTGGCAGCGCAGTTTTCGGCTGCATCCACGTTGATGACGCTGTTGGCGCCCGGGGGCCACAGCGGGGTCGTTTCGTTTTGGGGCAGAAAGAAGCATTTGGCTTCGTAGTGACCGCTTTCAGACAGCGGCAAGATCGCCCTGAAGGTCTGCCGGTCGACCCGTTTCATCGGAAGGTCGAACCAGGCCCGTCCCAGACTGGTTTCATCCGCTTCGACCTGCCTGATAATTTCCGTGCGGATAAGCTCGGCCTGTCCAATGTTGGTACGAACCCAGGCCGAACCTTCCCAGGCATACGGCAGGGTCAGGGTGAAGGTCGCGGTATCACCGCAAAACTTCACCAGGCGTTGTCCCGGGTTCGGCTGCTGATGCAGTTGTTCGTTGATGGCCATAGGTTATATTATATTGATGATCACCCAACGAATCAACTAATTCCCCGGGTGGGGGCGCGATTAAAATAAAAAAAGCTTTGGTGTTTTTGCCCGAAAAGTGATTATAATATAAGCATAAGATATTTATAAAGAAAATTCGAAACCAGATCCAGAATCACAGGCAGGAAATCATGAAATACAAATTAATCCAGGCGCTGCTTATAACCCCGGCCCTCTTTATGCTTTTGGCGTCCAGCGGGGCAAGCCAGGACGCCGAATCCATTGCGCTGGTTGAAGCAGTGCTGTGCGAAGATATCCAGGATTTAGTTCCTCAAAATGCCACTACCGTTTTTTCCATTGAAAGACAAAAGGCCTCTTGTTTCACCGCCTTTGACCCGGTGCCGAAAAAAGCCTTCATTTATCATCACTGGTTTCATCGCGACAACTCGGTCGCCAGAATCAAACTGACCCTGAAACCGCCACGCTGGTCGACTTACAGCAACATCCAGCTGAGAGCAAAAGACATCGGTCCCTGGCGGGTCGAAATCACCGACGCCGAGGGCAATGTTTTTCACGTGCTGAGATTCAGTGTTACGGAATAACCGGCTATGGATAACCTTCAATTCCTGATTTCAAGTTTGCGCTGGCAAGACATTGTCGATATCGGCCTGTTCAGCTATATACTGCTCAGGCTCTATGTTCTGTTTCGCGGCACCAATGCCTTTCGGGTGCTGATCGGCATTATCATCCTGTGGTTGTTTCAACAGGTTCCCGCATCCATGGGGTTGGTCGTCACCAGCTGGGTGGTCCAGGGGGGTGTTGCCCTGGGTGCCTTTATTATTATCGTCGTTTTCCGCAACGAAATTCGCAATGTTCTCCTGGCGCGCAATCTAAAGTCGATCCTCTGGGATTTTTCATCCAAAACCGTCATCACCGCCATTGAAACCATTGTTCAGAGTGTGCATGAAATGGCCCAGCGAAAATGCGGCGCCCTGATTGTGCTGCCCGGCAAAGAGGACCTGGAGGAAGTCGTGCTGGGCGGAATCCCCTGGAAGGGGGAGATTTCCAAAGAGATGATCTTGAGCATTTTCTGGCCGGACAATCCGGTTCACGACGGGGCTGTGACCATCCAAGGCGATCAAATCAGCCAGGTTGGGGCTATCCTGCCATTGTCCCGCCGTGACGATCTTCCTTCCCACTACGGTACGCGCCACCGGGCAGCCCTCGGGTTGGCGGAAACCACCGATGCCCTGGTCATCGTGGTGTCCGAGGAAAGGGGAGATGTGGTGGTTGCCCGGGATTCGCAGCTGATACCCGTTAAGCAGAAACGGCGGCTAGGACAAATTTTACAGCAGCATATGGACGTGGCCGGGAAAAAAGGGCGCAAGTCGCGCAAGGAAAAACTGGCCTTTGTTGCCGCCGCGCTTTTTTCGGTTGTGTTCACTACCGGGGTATGGTTCAGCGTATCACGGGGGGGAGACACCCTGGTTACCCTTCAGGTGCCGTTGGAATACACCAAAAGGGATTTGGCCATGGAGATCGCCAAAACATCCGTAAATACTGTAGATCTAGAGCTGGAAGGCTCCGGTACCCTGATAAAGTCCATTCGTCCGGAACAGGTGCAGGTCAGGCTTGACCTCAGCAAATCCAAGGCCGGGCCGAACACCTTTACGATTACGCGCACAAGCATTACCCTGCCGCCCGGTGTGGTGCTCAAGGGCGTCAAGCCATCGGTGGTGGTTGTCGAGCTCGATGTGATGATTAAAAAAGAACTGCCGATTCAAATCGATTGGGTCGGCCGGCTGCCGGATCATTTTATCCTGGAAAAAGGTACGGTCGAACCCGAGACAGTGGAGATTATCGGCGGCAAGCGCGTGCTGGAAAAGATGACGACCGTCTATACCGAGAAAATTCCCCTCGACAACCTGGAAGTCGAAGGCGTCATCACGGCCACCGTGGCCCTCAATCCGGCCTCGTTAAAGATTGCACCCGGCTCCGAAGAAAAGGTCACCATCCGGTATTTGACGCGTTTGAGAAATCAATAGGGACCTTCACTTATTGCTGGATCAAGTTTGATGGGTACGTAAAAAGTCGAAATTATAAATCCCAAATCACAATATTCAAATTCGAAACCGATCTCCGAAAATAGTGAAACAAATGTAGCAGAGACATCGGATGCATCGGATACGTTTGGTCAATTCAATCAGGCGTCAATATGAGCTGTATCGTTCCAGAATCCCCGACAGAGGCGAAAAGAGGTTTTGGTCATTGAAAATTGGAATTTGGATATTGTTTGCTATTTGTGATTTGGTGCTTGGGATTTATTAATTTCAAGGACGCTGAAAGACTTTAAATTCAAGATCAAATTTTATAACATAATTCTGGGACAAAACACCGCTAGCTCTTGCGGGCACTGCCAATGATTACGGCCATGCGATTTTCGCGCAGATTGCGGGCGTAGTTGCGGAATTTATCGATGGCATTGTCACCCAGCAGGAGATGAATACCCAGCGGCGGGTAGCCTTTGGCCTCCAGCCGGGCCAACACCCCGTCAAAAAACGCCACCGATTCCGGCACCTTTTCGATCCATTGCTCGACTTTTAGGCCCACCTCCGAAAAAATCGCCTGGGCTTGCGCCTCCGTCACCATCACGCTCAAGGACTCATTCTCGGCCCAGGGAGTGGGATAAATCGGCGGCTGGCCGCTGTTGCTGAAAACGTCGTGAAACAGGAAACAGCCGCCCGGTTTCAACACCCGCGCGATCTCGGAATAGAACCGTTTTTTGTCGGCGATGTTCATCTGAACGTGCTGGGTCCAGACGGCATCGAAATATTCATTCTCATAGGGGATGTCCAGGGCACTGCCCTGTGCCAGCTTCACCCGGTCTTGCAGATCGACCAGCGCGGTCAGCTTGGACCCGACGATGATATACTCCGGCGTAAGGTCGATTCCCACCACACTGCATTTATACTGCTGGGCCAGAAACCGTGCGGTGCCCCCCAGCCCGCAGCCGACATCGAGGATGCGATCGGAAGTCTTGATATCGGCCAGCTGGGCCACTTCCCGGGTGGCCTTGCGGCCGCGGGTGTGAAATTCATCGATGGGAAGCAGATCGTCCACCGTGAGTGCTTCGATATCTTTGCCGGCCGCCTTCAATCCGGTTTCAATTTTTTCGAAAATGTTGCCGATGCCGTAGTAATCACCGATCCGTTTATCTTCAGCAGTCATACACGTTTTCCTCCTGAGTTATCTAAAGAACCCACCGTCGCTTCCGCAGACATTGAAGCCAAATCCTTGAGTCAACGACATGGAGTCTGGAAATTAATTGAGGGGTCGGGGAGTTTCTCCCCCCGATTGTCTTAACTATCATTTAATCGCCCGGCGCCGTCTGACGCGGTGTCCGTCCGGGGTATGCGCTCGCGCCAGCCGTAACCAATTCGTACCGGACTCCGTACACGCCCCCTATCCCCTGCGCAGGATCCGGACAGGCAGAGACGACCAGCGCCGCCGTGCAGACTGTCTTCTGGGGCTGGCACGGATCCAATCGATGCGTGATCGCTGCCGTACCCAAGTTGCGCGGTCATATGGTTACGGCTGGCGCGAGCGCATACCCCGGCCGGACATAGCAGGGATTGAAAAACTCCCCGACCCCTCAATTAATACTCCTTCAAGTTTGCCATCTCTCATCAAATCGAGGAAGATCGTCGTTAATCTGATAGTAGTCGGCCTTTTGGCTGCACCAGACGTGACCGATGGTTTTCAGGTCGTCCGGCAAATCCAACGACCCGGCAGCGACGGCGATGTAAGGCTGATCTTTGGGGTGCCAGAAAAGGGATGACCCGCATTCCGAGCAGAATCCGCGGTGCACATTGGGGGTTTCATCCGTCGGGGACTTGAACCACTTTAAAGTCTCCTGGGCAGTGATATTTAAGTTCTCCAGTTTAATGCTGGTATAGGCGCCATAATTTCCATGAAATTTTCTGCACTTGGAGCAGTGGCAGTTTACGACACCCCTTAGCTCACCATGAATTTCAAACTGGACCTGCCCACACAGGCATTTGCCTTTGGTTTCTTTGTTGATCTTATTATTCTCCATTTTTTTCACCTCGTTGAAGCACTTTTTAAAAGGTTAGCCCCCGAAAGTTTGACAGAACCGATGGCGGCTATCAATCATCCTATTGATCGTGACGATGAAGCCGGACCATCTTCATCACGCCCTTTGGGCACCAAGTCCATCTGGTGATAAGCCCCTAAAATAGCACGAATAGGTGTAGTATACGTCCCCCTGATCCGTTTTCGGTTGGGCGATTCCGCCCTGGGGCCGGCCACCATCTATTTTGTGGCCTTCGCGATAACCGCCTTTGTCATAAGTGTCGGTGCCGCCGGGTGGGCCAAAGGCGGCCGCAAAGGTGCCCTGTGTAGCATCTTCAAAACCCCTGCCCTGTGGGCCGCAATTCCGGCGGTCATGGTTTCCGGCAGCGGGATGGAATTCCCGCTGGTGTTGACCCGGATTATCGGCCTGCTGGCCGGGGCGATGATCCCGATGATGCTGATAGTCCTGGGCCTGCAGCTTTCGGAAGTCCGCAAATTGCGAATCAGCAGCGATATCATGATTGCCGCCGGTCTGCGGCTTCTGGTGGCCCCTGCCGTGGCCGCTGTTGTGGCGATTCCCTTCGGCCTGGGTCCTGTGGAAAATGCCACCGGGATTTTGCAGGCGGGGATGCCGGCCGCCGTCCTGGTCTCCATCATTGCCATCGAGCATGACGTCGTCCCCGGGTTCGTCACGAAAACCGTATTCTTCTCCACCCTGCTAAGCCTGCTGACCGTAACGGTGTTGCTGGCCCTGATATGATTAATCCGGACGAATCAGGTGCGTATTTTTTGCCGTCGGCGACCTCCCTCTAACCTATTTTTGCGCGGCAGGCGCGGTTTGCCGCCACCGTCGGGAAGGATAGCCTTGTCCTTTGCAGCGACCCATACGAAGCGTGACGGCGATTTACCGCCCCTATGGGCGGAAACCCGAAAACGGCGCACCTGGAAACTGCAGCGCATCAAGAGCTGCTCGAATTTCTGGCTCGGCTCGGCCGACCACACCGCCAGACACCCCTGTTGGCGAAGTGCTTGGCGACAGCTCAAAATTCCTTCACGACCGTAAAGGCGGCTGTTGCCTGATTCGGTCATGGCGCCTGGGCCATTGTCGATATCCAGCAGGATCGCATCGAATTTGCTCCTGGAATGTGAAATCAGCTCGACTACATCGCCGGTCTTCAGTTTCACACGTCGGTCCTCCAAGGGACGGCCGTTGAGCTCCCCGAAAAACTCACGATTCCATCCTACGACAGCCCCCATCAGTTCACCCACCACCACCCTGGCCTCCGGGCCGAGCATATCGAGGACCTGGCGCAGGGTGTAGCCCATGCCCAGGCCGCCGACGAGGATGACGGGTGCCCGGCGACCGGCCAGATGCGCACAACCCTGCCGCGCCAGCGCCAGTTCCGACTCATGCTGCCGACTCAGCATCAGATCCTGTCCGTCGATTACGATCGAGAAATCACGGTCATGCTGATAAAGTACCATCTCGCCGCCGTCCGGAGTTCGGGCGGCGGCTATTTTTAATCTTGGTTTCACGGTAGTTATGCATCTTTGTCTTCAGGACCGATCCACAGATGGGGGTTGTAAGCGACCTCCCACAGGTAGCCGTCCGGATCTTTAAAGTAGCCGGAGTATCCGCCCCAGAACACTTTTTGGGGCGGCTTGACCAATGCCGCACCTGCCGCGACGGCCTGCGCGATGGTTTGGTCCACTTCGGTTTCCGAGTTAACGTTATGTGCCAGCGTGAATCCGGGAAAACCGCTTCCCTCCGCGGAGACCGTCGCATCCCCGGCCAGGGATTCGCGGTTGTACAACCCCAGCCAACTGCCGTCAAGCGCGAAAAAGGCAACTTCGGGCGGTGACTCGATTTTGGGGAAACCCAAACCGTCTCGGTAAAATTTGATGGACGTTTCCAGATCGGAGGCGCCCAACGTGATCATGCTTATTCTCGGTTTCATGTCTTCTCCTCGGGGCGAACCCTTTAGCATGTATTGCAGGTGTCAGTCTTTTTTGACAGTCTTGATGAAATTGTCGACAAATTTTTGCATTGGCGGAGAGAGTTTTTTATTCTTCTTGTAGATGAAATATATTTTCCTTTTCAGGCTGTACCCTTTCAATCTTATCCTCCTGAAGGCACCGCTGGAAAGCTCTTCATCGACAATAAAATCAGATAGGATTGAAAATCCGTCGTTGGACTGCACGGCCACTTTAACGGATTCCAAATTGCCCATGATGATCCGATTCTCCTCCTTAATGGTTTCTCCCGTCAGATGACGAAGATACGATATCAACGTGGTCGCCAGGTTGGAAATGAACATGGTGCTGCCCATGAGTTCCGATATCCCGATTTCCTTTTTATCCGCCCATGGATGGTTTTTACCCACTATGATACCCAGGGGATCATCGGTTATCTCCCTGATCTCGATATTCATCTGTCTGTATTTGTCAATCAGGTCTTCCGGTTGCGAGATGATCCCCAGGTCATACCGGTTGCCTTCAGCGATATGGCCAATGACAATTTTCGAGTATGCGATATAGGAGCTGATTTTAATGGCTGGGTACTGCTTGTGAAAATCGAGCAGGATTTTCGGGATGATATAGGTGCCGGGCGTCTGGGATGATATCAATGATACTTTCCCTACGGCTAGGTTTTTGATGTCCAAAACGACCTCATTGGTCTGGTCGAAGGTGTCCACCACAAGCTCGATGTAGGGAAGCAGGAGCTCGCCGGCGTTGGTTAAGCTAACCGTCTTGCCGATTCTGTCAAATAAATTGAGACCGAAATATTCTTCCAGCGACTGTATCCGCAATGAGGCCGTTGACTGGGTGCAGAAATTTTCCTCGGCCGATTTCGTGAAACTTTTGGTCCTCACAACGCTTAGAAATGTTCTCAATGTATCAATATTCATTCTCTAGAGATGGCCTTATTGAAAAATTAAATAAAAACTATTTATTAATTTAATTTGCTAATCATTTCTTTTTTTATTAGCCTGACGCAGCATATCTTTCAAGCACTATTTTCACCGCCAGACTTTTCAAAGACAAGTCACCGTTTTTATGTTTTCAACGGGTTTTTTTGGACCGGGTTTGCTCGTTATCGCCTGTATCAGAATGCGACAGCGCAAACATTGACAAAAGGGGCTAAGTGGAAAATTGCTAACCTCGGCCAATCAGCGCTTGAACAAGTTTGCGCTCGAACGCTGGATCAATCGAGTCCGGCAAAAGCTCACCTCTCCGCAATTTATTGTCTCCATCCTTTTGCTGATCGTACTTGCCTATCTGGTTTTAGTGCCCCTCTACGGTCTTTTGGAGCGGACCCTGATTTGGGATGAATCCGACACCCGCATGTCCCGGGATATCGAACCGGGCGAGATGACGTTGTTCCACTGGAAAAATGTCCTCGGCGGCCGCGTCGCCACCCCTTTTTTCTACAAGCCGCTTTTAAATACGCTTTTCACCGGCTCAATTGCCGCCGGCTTCGCACTGCTTCTAGGCGGCATTTTGTCCTGGTTCGTTACCCGCACGGATCTGCCCGGCCGGGGCTGGCTCAAAACCCTGCTGACGCTTCCCTACATCATACCGTCTTTCGCCATCGCCCTGGCCTGGGAAACCCTGTTTCGCAACCCCAATATCGGGGGCCAGCCCGGATTTTTCCAGATGGTCTTCAACATTCCGCCACCGCAATGGCTTTCCTACGGGCCGGTGCCGGTGATCATAACCATGGTGATTCATTTTTTCCCCTTTGCCCTTCTGCTGGTATCCGGCGCCCTGGAGACCATCGACACCCAGCTCGAAGAAGGCGCCGAGCTGATGGGCGCTTCGCGCTTCACCATTTTACGCAAAATAACCTTTCCCATTGTGGCCCCGGCTTTTCTGGCAGCCTTTGTGCTTACGTTTGGCAGAACCATCGGCACTTTTGCGCTGCCCTATTTGCTGGGTACCCCGGGGCGCTACCATACCCTGTCGACAATGCTTTATACGAGCCTCAAGCTCGGTTTTGATCCCATTGCCTATATCCTGGGAATCGTGTTGATTTTCTTTACGACCCTGGTGGTATATGGCAGCAACAAATTTTTGGGCGGCAACCTGAGGCGCTTCGAGACGGTCGGGGGCAAAGGATTCAAGGGAGAACCCACCCGCCTGGGGCGTTGGCGCTGGCCGTCATTTGCCATGATCGGCGGCTTTTCTTTTATCACCGCCATATTCCCCCTGGCGTTGTTGGCCTACCAGACCCTGATGCTGATCGACGGCCGCTACGGGCTGGACAACCTGACCCTGCATTTCTGGATTGGTGCATCCGATCCGAACATCGCCCACGGCGAGCCGGGGGTTCTTCACAACCCCATTATTTTGGGTGCCACCTGGAACAGTATCCGCCTGGCGGTGGTCAGCTCGATCCTGAGCGCGATTTTGGGCCTGATCGTTGCGTACATCATCGTCCGGGATAGAAAGAGTTTTATCGCCAAACTTCTCGACCAGATATCTTTCTTGCCCTTCCTGTTTCCCGCGATTGCTTTCGGGGCGATGTACCTGACGATCTTCGCCACCCGTACCGGTCCGATTCCGGCCCTCTACGGGACCTTCACCCTGCTGGTGATCATTTCGGTCATAAAGCGGCTGCCCTACAGCGTCCGAACTGGGGCCAGCGCGATTACCCAGATCGGACAGGAACTCGAGGAGGCGGCAGAGCTCGAGGGCGCCACATGGCTTCAGCGCATCCGCAAGATCGTCATGCCGCTGGCCACTTCCGGTGTGGTCGCCGGATTAATGGTGACTTTTGTCGGCGTCATGCGGGAGCTGTCGTTGATCATACTACTGATAACCCCTCAAACCCGCGTTCTCATGACGTTGGGCTTTGCATACACGGAGGAAGATCTGATTCAGCTCAGCAACGCGCTTGTGCTGCTGGTTACCCTGATAACCATATTGGGGGAACTGGCAGTCTGGTGGCTGGGCCGAAGTCGGTTGTCGCGGCTGCGCGGGCAATAGACGGCCGGAAAGGCAGGTAATTCATTCATGGGCGTGGCAATTGAGGTCAGAAACCTTTCAAAAATATATGGGAAAGTGACGGCCCTGAACAGGGTAAACTTGGTGATCGAACCGGGTGAATTCCTCGTATTGTTGGGACCTTCGGGCTGCGGCAAAACAACGCTGCTGCGCTGTATTGCCGGACTGGAAACCCCGGATGACGGCGAGATTCTTATCGGGGGCCAAACCGTATTTGCCGCCGAGAGGGGAATTGCGGTGCCGTCCGGAAAGCGTCAGGTCGGTATGGTTTTTCAAAGCTACGCCCTTTGGCCCCATATGACCGTGTATGACAACATCGGTTTCGGCCTCTGGCTGCAAAAACTTCCCGCGGCCGAGGCGCGTCGGCAGATGGATGCGGTCCTCCTGGATCTTGGGATGGAGGGCCTTGGAAAGCGATATCCTTCGGAACTGTCCGGCGGGCAGCAGCAGCGGGTGGCCGTCGCCAGACTGCTGGCGACCAAACCGCCGGTTTTCCTGATGGACGAACCGCTGTCCAACCTCGATGCCCGCCTGCGGTTGGACATGCGCTCGGAGCTCAAACGCCTGCACTACAGGCTCGGCGTTACCACGGTCTACGTCACCCACGACCAGACCGAGGCGATGACCATGGCCAGCCGTGTCGTGGTAATGAATACCGGGCAGATCCAGCAGATCGACGATCCGCGAACGATATATCACCAGCCGGCCAGCCTGTTCGTGGCCGAATTCGTCGGTATGCCCCGTATAAACACCCTGCCGGCCCAAATTATCCGGCAGGACGGAAAATTATGGCTGACCACAGATGACATGGAGATCCAGATCCCCCGCGGGCCGGTTCAAGAAGAGGTCACCGCGGCGGTCCGGCCTGAAGACATCAGCCTTTCAACGGAACCGCATCCCGGCGCGACGGAATTCAAGGTCTACGCGGTTCTGCCGTCCGGACCCGAGCAGTATGTCCAGGTCAAAAGAGGGGATAGAATTTTGATGATCCGCGAGACCCGTCAGCTGGAGTTGAATATGGACCAACCGGTCTGGATATCCATCGATCCGTCCGCGGTCAATCTTTATGACCGTAAGAGCGGCGCGGCGATCTCATTGGACGGTAGAAACGACGTTGCCGCTAAACAGGACCCAATTTCAGAGCAACCAGCAACCAAAGGAGGATGAAATGAAATTACGTCTATGGTTATTGTGCATCATCGCAGCAGGCTTGATCATCACCCCAGGTGGATTCGCGGCCGACGACGCCCGGGCCAAATGGCTGAAAATGGCCCAGTTGGGCCCCCATGCTCCGGCCACTCAGGATTGGGCAGCGATCGAAGCCGCCGCCAAAAAGGAAGGCAAGGTGGTCATTTTTTCGGTGTCATCCCGCATCTTCAAGATACAAAAAGACTTTAAGGCAAAATACGGGGTGGAAATTGAAGGCTATGACATCCATTCGGATGAACAGATCGAAAAGTTTACCCGCGAGCATAAATCCGGGCTCCACAAGACAGATGTTCTGTTCAATAACGCCACGTCGACCCTTTACGGGAAGCTGCTTCCCAATAAAATGATCTGGAATTTCGTTCCGGACCCGATGGCCCCCCTTCTGGATGAAAACGAGAAGAGCCCCTTTCTGGTGCAGCGCTGGAGCAGCCGCGTGTTTATCTACAACACCGCCCTTCATCCGGATGGTGCGCCGGTGGACAATATCTGGGACTTGACCCGACCGGAATGGAAGAACAAGGTGATGTCGCCGGCGGCCACGGGCTCTGCCATGGCCAACACGTTTCAGACCATATTGCGGCGTCCCGAAGATATGGCCGCCGCCCATGAAAAGGAGTTCGGCAAGCCCGTGACGCTTTCGCCCGGCATGAAAAACGCTTCCGAGGAATGGATGCTGCGTTTTATGAGAAACGCCGTGGTCATCGATTCAACCACGAAGATCTTTAAGGGCGTGGCCGATGTAAAGCAAGAAAGCGCCCCTCTGGGCATTACCACTTTCAGCAAGCTGAGAGGCAATAAGAAAGGCGTTTATGAGTCGTCGCCGGTTTACAATATGGAACCGGTTTTCGGCGTCGGCTACCCGACCGTGCTGGTCATCTGTGACCAGGCACCCCATCCGAACGCCGCCAAACTGCTGATCCGCTATATGATGGATGAAGGCCTGTGGCCCTGGAGCGTGCTGGGCGACTATGCCGGCCGATCGGATATGGAAGCGCAGCAGGTCAAGAAGTTCAATGTTCCGCCCTATTCGGAGCTGAAAGTGTGGAATGCCGATGCGGAGTATATCTATAATACATCCTATGACTACATGCAGTTTGCCATGGGATTGGGGATGTAGCCTGCGCTCTGCCGTCGCCAAGCGTCCGTCCCGCAATAAAGGGAGGTAAAGCGCCATGCGCTTGCCGCTTAAAGTCCCTGAAAATTTTAGGATAATCGCCCATCGGGGCGCCTCGGGCTATGCTCCCGAAAATACCCTGGCTGCTTTCCGGTTGGCCGAGAAGATGGGCGTGAGGGAAGTTGAGCTCGATGTGTGGTTCTCCAGGGACAGGCATATCGTCATCTGCCATGACGGCGGCCTCGACCGATATGGTTATCCCGGCCTGCATGTGACCGAACTGGAATTGGACGAACTGCTGAAATTGGACATGGGTTCCTGGTTCTCGCCGCATTTATTTTCGGGCGAGCGGATGCTGACCCTTGAAGCCCTTTTCACTTTGTTTCGGGATCGATTCGTATACCACGTGGAAATCAAGGAGCCTTTGCCCGGTCTGGTCCGGGATCTGCTGGCGGCCGTCAAGGCCCATCGGCTGGGAAACCGGGTTGTCGTTACGTCCAAACACATCGACTGCCTGATCGAAGCCCAAGCGGCAGCGCCGTCGATTCGTATCGGCTGGCTGGTGTCCCGGGGCGCCTTCAGCATGGAAAATATCGATCGGGCCGCCAAGGCCGGATTTTTCCAGATTTGCCCGCCGGCGCAGGAGACCGATAAAACCCTCGTGGCGGCCGGCCGGGCCGCACTGCCTGAAGTGCGGGCCTGGGGAATCGCCGGGATTGAAACAGCCCTGCAGGCGCTAGACTCGGGCTGCGACGGCTTTACCATCAATTGGCCGGACTGGTTTGTCCATCAGACATGACACTTAGCCTGAATATTTCATAAAAAAGAAGCAAAACCTCCTATAATTTGTTATATATCAATTGCTTAGATTGAAAAACAAAGGAGGTTTTGCCGTGACAAAATGTAACACAGAAACCATCGAATTTACAAGCT
>Ga0209052_1000145_pt1 | contig 25768 bp, 1 predicted proteins | sample WorMetHEROISLAND_2_FD_187409 | JGI IMG/M metagenome (GOLD analysis project Ga0209052, IMG submission 187409) | Marine gutless worms symbiont microbial communities from Max Planck institute for Marine Microbiology, Germany - Olavius sp. 4 HERON... | ecosystem: Host-associated > Annelida >...
TGGTCGCGATCACGCCGCCAACTGACAGGCTTATTTGCCCGTCAGGCTGCAGCACGCCCCAGAACATGTCGGTATTTTCCACGGTCCGCGCGTTGCCTGAATTGTAACCGGTTATCGCCGGCAGCCATGCCATGCCGCCGTCTACGTATTGCCCATCGGCGCCGCTTATTTCCGGTACTTGGGATGTATTGATCCAGAAGGCAAGGCTCGCGTATCGCCCGCCCAGAATCCCACCCAGGTCCACACCTACGTCAAGGGCGTCCCGGTCCGCGTGCAGATCGAACGGGTCACCGGCCGGGTTGGCATGAAACTCGCCGTCCGGGTTGGCGAACTGGACAGGACGGTCCTGGGCGCCGGGTGCGTAGCCGCTGCCCGGGGTCGTTGTGACACTCAGCAACTTGACATTGGTTAAGCCGTCGAAGGAATCACCAACCACCGCGCCCGCGGCGTCGGTGTCGCCCGTGTTGGTTACCGTAATTGTATAGGTTATCGTATCCCCTTCACGGACCGTGACGCCGCCGTCCGACTTGGCCACTGTCAGATCGGCCTCATACACATCCAAAATATTGATGGGGATGACCACCTCGTCGGTGTTGGTGGCGCTGGTGCCGCGCACCGTCAGGGAACGTGCGGACACAACTTCGTGGTCGAACGCTTCACGGTCCGCGATGGTAATGTCGCCGGTGGCGGGGTCGATGGCAAAGGCGCCGTCGCCGTTACCCGAGATTATGGAGAAGGTGTCGCCCAGGTCATTCCCGGTTATGTTGAGTGTGGCCGCCAGGGAGCCATTTGGCGCTGACTCGTAAACTGTGCCCAAGTTGACACTGACGATTTCCAGAATCTCCGGAACGTCTGTAACCAGAACTTCCAAGTCGCGCGTTCCGGTGAGGCCCTCGCTGTCCGCGACTTCAAAGGTCAGCGTAGCCACATAGTGTTCAGGGCCGCCGTCCCACAGCGGCGTGGTCTCATAATCCAAAACCGTGTTGTCCACCAGGGTAACGGTAACCGATTGCGCTCCGGGGCGGCCTAAAATCAGATAGGTCTGGCCGGCTCCTGCTCCGCCATCATCGTCACCCCAGGCGCCAATAATAAAATCGTCATACCCGTCATTATTCACATCCCCCGCGCCGGATACGGCACTGCCGGAGTAATCATTCCCGTCCTCGCCAATATAGAAGGAGTCCGCCGTGGACAAATCTGTGTCCATGGCCCAACCGGTAGCCCGCCCTAATATCAAATAGGTCTGACCGGCATTTTCTCCGCCATCGTCGTCATAATAAGCGCCAATAATAAAATCGTCATACCCGTCCTTGTTGACATCTCCCGCGCCGGAGACGGCATAGCCTGAGCGATCAGACCCATCCTCGCCGATAAAAGAGGCGTCTGCCGTGGATAGGTCCGTGTCCATGGACCAACCGGTGGCACGACCTAATATCAAATAGGTCTGACCGGCACCTGCTCCACCCTCTTCGTCACCATAAGCACCGATGATAAAATCGTCATACCCGTCGCCGTTGACATCTCCCGCGCCGGATACGGCATAACCTGAGCGATCAACCCCATCCTCGCCAGTAAACGAGGCGTCGACATTGGAGAGGTCCGTGTCCATAGCCCAACCGGCGGCACGTCCCAGAATAAGATAGGTCTGACCGGCCAGGTTCCCGCCGTCGTCATCGCCCTCAGCGCCGATGACAAAATCGTCATAACCGTCGTTGTTCACATCCCCCACACCGGATACGGCATAACCGGAATTATCATAGGCATCCTCGCCAATAAACGAGGCATCCGCTGTGGAGAGGTCCATGTCCATGGACCAGCTGGCACGTCCCAGGATAAGGTAGGTCTGACCGGCCGAAGAACCGCCGTCATTGTCGCCCCCAGCGCCGATGACAAAATCGTCATAACCGTCGTTGTTGACATCCCCTACCCCGGATACGGCACGGCCTGAATGATCATCCGCATCCTCGCCGATAAACGAGGCATCGGCATTTGACAAGAACATGCTCCCGACCAGTGCCCAGTCAGCGCTGGATCGCCCTAATATCAGATAGGTCTGACCGGCCATACTTCCGCCTTCAGAGTTTCCATAAGCGCCGATAACAAAATCATCATACCCATCGTTGTTGACATCCCCTACCCCGGATACGGCAGTGCCTGATTCTTCCCATAACTCTCCGACAAACGTGGCATCGGCCGTGGACAAGTCCGTGTCCATGGACCAGGTGGCGCGTCCCAAAATCAAATAGTTCTTTCCGGAATATTCTTCGGCTCCATAAGCACCGATAACAAAATCATCAAAGCCGTCGTTGTTGACGTCTCCCACATCGGATACGGACCAGCCTGCCAGGGACTCAATACTCTCGCCGATAAACGAGGCGTCCGCGTTTGACAGGTCGGGTCCGGCTGCGTGGACGTACTGAACTGAGAAGGCCCCGTTATCATTGCCGGCCACGCCCTCCAAGGTCGCCTTGTCGCCTATGGCAAACTCCGGATCAATATCGGAAACATCATAGGTTGCTATCACCGTTCCTGCCGCGGTGTTCTCGCTAAGAGTCAGGCTGTCAGTGACCGTCCCGTCCCACCCTTGCCCGGTCGGGCTCTGGTTAAGGTCTATCAGGTCGATTGTTATAGTAGCTGTGTCGGTGAGGCCGTCGTGATCTTTGACCATGACTGTCCAAACGGCGTTTCTATTATCCAAATTTTCGTAGTCTGTCTGGGAACCATCCGCTACGTTGATCCTGCCGGTTATTTTTTCCAGAGAGTAAGCCTGTCCTGCCGCGTTTGACGAGATAACCGTGTATCTCAACACCTCGCCGGGATCGGGGTCGGTGGCCACCAGCGTGCCCACATAATATCCGGTCTCGCGATTCTCGTAAATTGTAAAACCGGTGTCGAGCAGGGTCGGTCCTTGCCCCAAATCTGTCACCAGCACGGTGAAGTCCGCCGAGGTAGAAAAGCCCTCTTCGTCAATGACGTCCACCACAATCTCGTAGTAGGATGTATCGGTGAAAAACACCTGATCGGCATCGATGGTCAGGAGTACCGTATTTGTATCCGCGCCCGGGACGATCTCAAACAATCCGTCCGAATCGTTGGCCGTGCCGCCGCCTCGCAGGTAACGGGTAACGCCGGCAATCGTAAAGGTGAGCGAATCGCCGTTGACCAGATCGGCATCTGTCGCCGCCAAATCGAACATCGGGGTGTCGGCCGAGCCCTGCTCTACGACGGTGCCGACCTCAAATACCGGAGCTATTTGCGGGGTGTCCGTGTGGGGCAGGATATCGAGCAGAATTGTCTCCAGACCGCTGCTGAATGAAGGCCCAAGCCCGCCCGCATCCGTAACTCCCAGGGCATGGACCAAGGGACCGTCCAAAGCCAGGAGGCTGGGGTCGGCGCCGGCATACATCTCGAAAACTCTGGGATCGGCGGTGGCACTGGCGGTAATCGTACCCGAAGGCCCTACGTCGATGGTAAAAGTATCACCTTCCTCAGGATCGCTAACCGTAAAGGTTCCCAAATAGTCACCGGTCTGGCGGTTCTCGTAGAAGGTCAAGGTCTGGGCCGGCAGGATGGTCGGCGCTTCGTTGACGTCGTTGATATCGATGGAAACTATGTTCGTGTCGGAGAGTCCCTCATAATCGGTCACCTTCACCGTCAGGTTATATTGATCCACATCCTCGTGGTTCAAGGAACCGTTGCCGTTGTAGGAGACCATGCCCGTGGCCGCGTCTATCACAAATAATCCCTCGCTGCCCGCGGTGATTTCGAACATTGCCAGCCCGTCACCCAGCACTTCGTCCGGGTCAGAGGCGTCCACGAGCCCGAGGTCCGTTGCCGCCGAGTTCTCATCGATAGTGAGAACGGTAAAGTTGACAACCGGCGGTGTATTGAGATCGAGGAGGTTAATGGTAACCGTCGTGGAGTCAGTATTTCCAAGTCCGTTCTGCACCGCGATCGTCAGCGCCTGGCTGGTGCTGGTTTCATAATCGAGCTGTTCGCCGTCAGCGACTGTAATCAGCCCCGTGGCCGCATCGAGGGCAAAGGCGCCGTTATCGTTGCCGGCCGTGATGGTGTAGATAAGCGAATCGGTGGGGCTGGTCACTAGTTCCACCGTCCCGACCGCGGTGCCGTTGGGGGCGCTCTCGTAAACATCGTAGGACTGTCCATCCATGACACGAACGATAGTGGTGTTAAGCCAAACCCTGTCATTGGTGACATTATTTGCGCCCACATAGGCGTCCACATCACCGTCATTGTCAAGGTCGCCCAAGGCTACCGAGCAAGTAATGAGAGATCCATCGGAGAAATCCGCTAGATTCCTCGTAAAATTGCCGGCCCCGTCGTTCATAAAGATAAAGTCCGGCCCACTATAATAAAATTGAGGGAACCAGGCATCCAGATCACCGTCAAGATCCAGATCCCCCAAGGCCACGTCAAGGTTCTCTGATCTTGAGCCTCCCAAGCTCTGGAGGCTGTCCAAAAAGACGCCGGGCTGCCCTTCGGAGGTTTGATTGAGCAGCACCCAGTTTGAGTACCAATTTGTCGTTCCTATAACCAGGTCCGTGTCATGGTCTCCGTCAAGGTCGCCGGCTGCAAAACCACGCCACTCATAGGAGCCCTCTAGCGCATCCTGCATCGTGAAGTTTCCTCTGCCGTCACCTAACCAGAGATGCGCCTGGTCTTGAGAGTCCGGCTCCTGGACACCAACGATGTCAAGCACCAGCCAATCGAGGTCATTGTCGCCGTCAAAATCCGCCAGGACCGTTTTGGGAGAATTTTTTACATCATTCAATCCAGGAAAGGAATGGTTTATAGTCTCCAGGAAATTGCCGGCCCCGTTGTTGAGCCAGACACGCATTTCATGGAAGCCTGTTGAAGAAGTATAGTCAATTGACGGCCTATCAACGACTAGCGCGTCCAAATCGCCATCTCCGTCCACGTCACCCAAAGTAACGGACCTGCCAAAAAAGATCCCGCTGGGACTACGCACGGCATCCACGCTATAAGCAAGGGTGAATTGACCCGGAACACCGTTTTGGCCCCCACCCTGATTGAAGTAGACACGGATCTCACCCAAGGTCCTATTGGCCTCAAACACATCCAGGTCACCATCGCCGTCCAGGTCGCCCAAGGCGGCCATCTCAAAAGTTCCGGCGCCTGAGTCTGCAAAGGTGCCGTCGCCGTTATTGAACCACATCATCGTCTTATGTCGCATTACATCATTGTTTGGAGTACCACGATCAAGCGTGAAGGCATCCAGGTAGCCATCATCATTCAAGTCGGCGAGCTCCACAGCCTCCGTATTCCCTATTGCGGTAGACTGATCGTAGCGTATAAACACCCCCGTGGGCAATGGCATACTCAGTACGTAAGCCACATCCAGCGCCGTGTTGTACGTTATCACGGTGCCATCGGCCGCTTCCAGCGGCGCGGCGTGGCTGCCCACACTGCCGCGAGGCGCGGAAAGGCTTACCGTGGCGGCCTGGAGATTTATCGCATGTGGACGCGCGTCATAAATGGAACCGTTCTTCGTAGTAATGACGATGGCCCCGTCTATGGATTCTATGTAGCCTAAACTCACATCGCTGACGTTGGTAACTGACAGAGTGCCCCCCTCTGAGACCAGATCATCAATTCGCAGTGTAGGCGCTGAAACCAGGACGTCGGGATAGGTGATGTTAATGTCACCGTCCACTTTGCCACTTAAGGCATAGGTCTCCACCTCGAAAGGATTGCCTAAGGTTCCCACCGCTGCGGCCCTGAGGTCCAGGCTGTCGGAAACCACGTTGGCCACCGTCATGATGGTATTGCCGGAAGCATCCTCGATGTCGTTAGCGTCGTTTATCAATTCGCCCTGGACCGTAAGAGATACATGCCCGGTCGTGTAAATAGACTCCACCTCCATGTCACCCGCGAAGTCCGACAGAAAGATATCACCATCGGCCCGGGCGGTAACTGCCGCGTCCGTGTCCAGATCGATGACCAGCGGTTGGAAAACGGCGCCGATATTACCACCGGAGGCTTCCAGAATCAGATCGCCGCCTCTTATATTGGCCGTATCCCCGCCGGCTTCGGCCGCCGCGTCGGTAAGGCCCCTGGCATTGAATATGCCGCCCTCGCCTTTTATGCGGATATCCGTTCCACTTGTAATTTGGCTGATATTGAGGGTTTGGGATGAACCCAAAAAGACTTTATTTGCCGCGCTGATGGAGATGCTCCCGGCAGCATCCACATCAACATCTTCCTTGGGGGTGTACCGGATGGCATTGAACTCATCCTGGTCTACCAGACCGTTGTTATTTTTATCAAGGGAGGCCGACAGCTCAATTTCATCAATTATACCGTCACCGTCACCGCCGCCGGCTGCACTGTCGTCCCAGATCAGAAACTCCAGGTCGTCTGTCTCGGCTGCCACCAGCGCGGCCTTGATATCATCGCTGCTAATGGCTGTAATATCACCGCCCGGCACGCTAATCAGGGTCGAGCCTTCATCAACACCCATACCCGCGCTCACGATTATGGTAACATTGTGGCCGCTGATATTGGCTTCTTCGCTCTCTTCAGTGCCGCTGGTGCGGTCGATGGCGCCGGCCGGCAGCGCGTACAGCAGTTGGTCGTCGCTCCACTGGATGTCGGCGGTCAACTCGTTTTTTTCATCGGCATTAGCCTCATAGACAAAATTGGGATCATAAGTCGTAGGATCGTAGTTGGGGTCATTATCGGCCTTGTAGGTACTGCTGAGCGGGCCGCCGAAAATAGCATGCAGCGCATGGAGTTCCTCGGTGCGGATCTCTTCGATGGTAGTGATTTCATCATCTGTCATACCGTAGGCCGATTTCAGGGCGGCACGGTTCTCCGTACTGTATTGAAAGGTAAAACCGCTGTCATAGGCATCCCAGATGTAGCCCGCCACATTGCCGCTGTCATCCACTACCTCGGTCAATTGCCGCATCAGGCTCCAGTAGTTATAGTAAAGAAGTTCGTTCGCGTCCTGGTAGGCTTCGATAACTGCATCCGCACGATCCAGGGCCGCCTGCCCCCGCAGCCCCATATCATCCCACACCCGGGCGAGCTCTGCTACGGTCTGTGTATCCGCAGCGTCCGTAAGAAAATCTATCAGTGTTCCGTTAGTCACCTCGATCCAGACATCACCCGCTGCGGAAACCACCTGGCCGATTCGCAAGTCTACGTTAAGCTGTTTTAGGTGGATATCTCCCGTCGCCGAGGCGTTGATTACGCCCCTTCTCACTAATAAGGTATTCAGCGGGTCGCCCATGCCATTGCCGATCTTGCCGCCGGCACTCAGCGAAATCCCCTTTCCTAAAATTGTATTATTAGCGGAGGAACCGCCGTAGATATCGAGGTTTGCCGTCAAGGATATGTCACTCCAACTACCTCCGCTCGAATTCCCCAAAACCGGCAGGGAACCGTCAATCTCGTTGATAACAATGTCTCCGGCGGAAGAACTGAAATACACACCACCGCCGGCAACATCGGTGTAATCGGTGCGAATAGGCTCATCATCGCCGATTCCCGTCGAAGCACGAAGCTCGATAGTCTTGCCGGTGACCAGGCTGCCGGAATCCACTTGGTCGATTTCGCCCTGCGTACTCGTAATATCTACCAGGCCGCCTCTGGCCGCTATAGTGCCGTCGATGATGACCGAACCTATTGAATCGATGGTGACGCTTCCCTCGTCGTAACCGATAAATTCGATATCAATAGGCTCACTGGCGGTGACACTGTGCTTATGCAACTGCTTTTGGCCGAATTGCTCGGTAACTTTATATTGATAGTCAATGTCGTCCAGCTCCTTGTAAACCAGATAATCGATGTAAGTGTAGTATCTCGTTTCACGAATTTCGATTTCGCTAAGGGTATCATAGACTTGGAAATCATAGGTGTAAATTTCTGTCTCAGCGCTGTTTCTTATGAATTTATCAGCCTGCAGCAGTATATAATTGCTTGTCGGTGTAATTGATACATCGACATCCTCGGCGTTTAGGTATTCGGCTTTTGCCTCAGAATAAGTCTTCGAGTTTTCGTATTTGGGGCTTTCCCAGTATCTTTGCCCGTAATATCCCTTTCCCGTGGTCCATTCATAACGCGAACCGGTTTTGGGCTGATAGGAAGCCAGGCGGTTCCGGGAATCGTTCACTGCTGCAGCATATGTCGTGTCACTCTGAATTACACCGTTCTCGCGCGTAATCGTAGTGGCGGCGCCGCCCCTGTTCTTGTCGCGAATGACTATTTTCCCGGCAATCCCTTCACTGTCATCGTTCCCTTTGCCGGCATCCAGGTTCCTCACCACCAGCGTTCGTGACGACTGGTTGTCGACCTCTATTTTTCCGTAACCGTCCATCACGGCTAGTCGTCCGCCGCCCGTATTGTAGATACGGCCGACCAGTTCCATATAACCGCCCTTAACCTCAATGTCGGTGTTCAACTCGAGTATATCTTCCTTGGCGTCGTATCTCAGGAAAATGGTGCCGATGTTAGATTGGTAGTTAAAGAAGGTGTCAGGCACATCAAAGTATCGGGCTTCCTCGCCAAAAAAACCGTATACGAATTGGCCCCCTGCGAAAAAGGCTTCTATCTCGCCGTCATTGTCGTCTATGGTAATGCTGTGTTCCGGAAAGCCGCTTTGAATCAGGCCATTGATGTTTAGATGCAGGGCGCTGATAAACACATTGTCACCCACGATGGTGGACTCCGTGCCGCTGCGCACCTGGTCAGGTTCGACGAGAGTGGGTATGGAGGCGTTGGTACCGGGATCACCATCGCTATCCAACTGATACCAGTAATCCCACGCGTTCTCATTGGCGCTGGCCTCGGTCGCGTAGAAGGTCCGCGGCAGTCCGCTGATATTCGTCTCACCGCCTGAGTTCAACTGCACAAAAGACCCGCCCGCAGTAATGCTTATAGTTCCGGCCCTGATAGACCCGCTTACATAAACGCTGCCATTGCCTCCGTCCAGCTCTAGCGCTCCCGCAATGTTCTCAATGTTCCCGTCAAGGAAGAGGTTGGCGGTTTCCGTGTGGCTGATTTGCGGTACATTCACTATGGAAATAGTCGGCTCGTCACTGTCGGAGGCCAGGGAAACAGTGAAGCTGGCCGTATCTATGGTGCCTGCGTTGAGCTTATTATTGAGCTTATCATTAAGCGTCCCGCCGTCGAGGGATACGTAGTTGAAGAACAGATGTCCGCCCGACTCTTCGGGGATGGTCATATTGCCAAATTCCAACGACAGGTGGCTGTTATTGATGATCTCTATTTTGGTGTCGGCCGGGGCCTGGAGCGTGCCGGAGCCGACCAGGGCGTCGGCTGTCACGTTGATATCACCCGATTCAGCCGTAATGTCGCCGATGACCCAGAACTTAACCAGGACACCAACATCATCCCCCGACGAGCCGCCAAGGACATTGAGTATTGATTCGAGTTCATCGATCTCATTTTGTAAAGTGGTATAAGTACTGGTCCCTATATAGGATTGTTGCTCGGCTTGTAGGTCGCTAATGCGGTCCAGAATCTCCTGGCCGATACTCTGGTTGACGGGACCGCTTACACTGATGCCGTCGGTTTGGGTTGAAATGCCGCCGCCTTCGCCGATTTCCAGCTTTTGCTGATTGTAGATGCCGGTGCGCACCTCGCCGTTGACTTTCACGATAGCCGTCTCGCTATCGCTGTTCTCTACGGTGTCGGTGTAGTAAATTCGATATTGGTCCTGGCAATGGGCACTGGCATCGGTGCGGGTCGTGCCCTTGTCTGCAAAGAGGTTGACATGACTGACACTGAGGACCCGGGCCCCGGCGTCGATTCTCACCAGGCTGTTCTGGGTGACTTTTGATGTTGCCCCAACATCGGGATCGACTGCCGTAACAGCGCTGCCGAAGAAAGCATTCACATCTGTGTCCAGAGAGAAGTCGTTCATCTTGAATGAGCTGTCGTCCAGTTGGTCCAGATCGTCAACTTTCCTGGCGCGGCCCGCCAACAGATTGACGTCGTCTTTGGAGAGTATCAGGGCGCCCGCACCCACGAGCACCTCGTTGGCGCTGACGGCGTTCACATTGCCTTTCACTGTCCCGCCGCTGCCCGCGCCGCCTCCCTGGGCTCTAATGATGGAGTCCACATCCACAGTGGTATAGGTCGAAAGGGTGATATCGCCGGCGCCATAAAGCCGGGCGCCTTGACCTACATCGACACGGGCGTCAACATTTTCCAGTTTCTGTTTCGACTTGGTAGTAATCGATGAGGCAAGACCGTAGCTTTCGTGATGAATCTTTTCGTAGAGTTCGACATTGTTGTTGGCATTGACGATAAAATCGTCGGCCCCCTCACCGCTGACGATGATTTGAGCATTATCACCGATCTCCGCCCCGGTGTCGTGCTGATAGGCGCCCTCATTTTCAGCCGTGGCTATATCTACCCCCCCAACCGTCACACTGGAAACCAGCAAGTGATTCGGGACTTGGGTATCTCCCCGAGCTGTCACGTAGACGCGGCCTGCTTTGATTTGGGTGTTATTTCCAACATAGGCCAGGGTCGTCGCCTCCACATACTCCTCGAGCAATGGCCCGGTGATGCCGACAATCGAAGCGGCGGCGTTATGGGCGTCACCATTTAGGTAATTGATATGGTCCGCTTCCAGTATCAACTCGCCGGCATTTATCTCCGTAGGAGCAGCGGATGTGCTGTCCACGATAGAAGCTTCCGTGGAGCTGATCGATTTGACAATCGAATGGGCTGCCGGAGGGGCTACCGGTCCGCCCGCAATATTTAACATCGCACCGCTGGCGGTATAAGCTTCGGCAGTCATAAGGTCACTGCCGTTCGCGCTAAGTTCCAAAACGCCGGCCTCAATGGCCGCACCCGCGCCGATGCCGGACTCAACCGTATTTTTGCTTTTGGCGGTAGCTTTGTTTGCTCCTAGGCTTGCAAACAAGGCGCCGCCGAAAACACCTCCCCAAGCGCCCTGTTTTGTGGTCACATCGGTTTTGATAGTGATTCCACTATCGGCCTGAAGATCGACATTGTCACCCAACGAAGCCCGGACAGTCGCTTCACTGTTGGCTTCTACCATGGTTCCCATGACACTAGCTGCCAGGCCCCCGCTGCTGCCGTAGCCTTCTATCCAGGCGGTGTATTCTACTCCGCCTAGCGGGGCCAGGCTTGCCTCGACATAGATATTCTCCGCACGGATAAAAGCGTTACTGCCCAATGAGGCCGTCATGACAGAGGCAGCCGATGCCTCTCCTATCGAGCCTCCGACTGAAACTCCCGGGGCGACCGACACGCCAAGTGTCAGGACTTCCGCTGTGTGATTGGCATTGGCTCGAACGGCTACATCGCCGTCAACATAAAACTCCACAAAGTCGCCTACCGTGGCCTCGATGGTTGGATCGATAATGGCGTTGCCAATGGAACCGTTGACGCCTGTCACAAGACCTCCCCCCACCGCATATGCTTCTGTAGAAGCAAGGATATAGCTGTCGGCAAGGACCAGGACATTGGTCAGAGGATTGTCCCTAAGCGAAACGGTCACATCCACGGTGTCCACCCGCCCGCTGAGATCGGACGCCTGAACGGTAATTACCTGCTGCGTAGCCGTTTCATAATCCAGCGCCGCGGGATCGGCCACTACTATCAGACCGGAGCGGGCGTCTATACCAAAGGCGCCGTTGTCGTTGCCCGAGATGGTTGAATAGCTAATCTCATCGCCGGGATCGGCGTCAGTGGCGCGACCTGCCACCACGCCATCGTCGAGGCTGGCAACCTCGCTTATGGCACAACTGTAGCCGGGATCGTCAAAGACCGGTGCCGTATTGCCGGGCGTCACCATAGTGATAATTATCGAAAAACTGGACAGCAGGCCCTGCGTCTCGCTGTCGATCTCCTCGACTGCGATGGTATAGCTGCCGGTCACCGTGGCATCGAGCGTCGAGTTGTCTTCAACCGAGAGACGGCCGCTATATTCATCCAAAGCGAATACACCGCTCCCGGTCCCGCCGGTGATGTAGAAGAGGCTATCCTCGCCGGTCTCCGGCACCATGCCCACGGGCATGCCGTTGATGGCGTTGTCCAGTAGCGTCCAATAAATGGTGTCGTTGGCCGCTGTGTCAATAAGGTCTATGCGCACAGTGATAGTCTCAACGACAACGCCGTCATCTATCACATCCACGGACAGGGCGTAGATAGGCAGGCTTTCAAAGTCGAGTATTGCCCCGGCTGCCACCGACAAGTTGCCGTTGGAGTCGATGGTAAAGGCCAGGCCATAGTTGCCGCCCGCAATGGCGAAGGTGCGGGTCACGCCACTGCCGGCGGTGGTTGTGGGCGCTACGGCGCCTACCACAGCGCCCGTGCCGGCGGATTCGGAAATGGTGAAAGCCTGGACACCCGCGTCGCCGGCCAGCTCCAGCTGTACGTTATTGCCTATCCAGGCTTTGGCTTGGCCGCCCGCCAAACTCTGGGCAAACGAGACACCAACTGCTGCAGTTGCCAATGTCCCGCCGCCTGTTACGGCAAGCAGACTACGCACATGGTCGGCCGATACAGAGATGCTGGAGGCTCCCAAAACACTCACATTGTCGTCCAGATAGGCCAGCTGCTTGCTATCGTCGTCAATTTCGGCATACTGGACTCCCAGAGAGAAGTACACCGAACCACTGCCGCCTATTACCTGCTGATAAACGGTCTCGTCTGCCCAGGCGCTCACTTCCAGCTTGCCATCCAGGGCGATAAGGGCGCTATCGTCGACGAAGGCTTCGCTAACAGTGTTAATGCGGGTAATGGCTACAGAACCGCCAACCGCCCCCCCTAAGCTTAAGGCTGCCCGGGCCGGGTAGGCTTCGATGTCAATCCATTCACCGGCCTTTATTTGCACATCGCCGCCGGCCGCCACTATGGCGCTTGCCCCCACATAGGCCGCCACATCCTCCACACTCAAATCGGTGTCACTGGCAATACTGTCGACTGTCGGCGCACTTTGGCTGTTTAGCTTATCCTTAACCTTGGTGGCCGTGGAATCATCGGACAACCCCTCGGTGGTGAAATAACTGTTCACCAGCCAGGTATTTGTCTGATCATTGGCACCGGAGATCTCCGATGCCCCGGCGGTGGGAATCCCGGAGCCTATGCTGATTAGCGACAGGGAGCCGTTGACCGCGGCATTGCCGGCGATGCTCAGCGCAACAGGCACCGAAAGGATCGTGCGGCCGCTTTCCGCCTCGACGTTGACGTCGCCTGAGGCGTAGACCTCACTGGCCGCGCCGAGGTGGGCGTCGACCGAGTTCTGGATGTTGATGATGTCGAAAGCGCCGCCGATCGACACGCTGCCCGCCAACGCGCCGCCGCCCAGGCCGTTTGTGATATCGAGCGTATCTTTGGCGTGCACGGTGACGTTATTGCCCGGGTAGTTGCTGTCGTCGCCGTTAATGATCGCCCCGCGCGATCCGCCCGCGATGGCGGCCAGCGTCTCGGCGCCGGAGAACATATACGACACCGCGCCGTTGACCGTAAAACCGGCGCTGCCCGCCCCGTTAACAACGATCACCAGCACCTCGGCCGAGTGGATCGCCTCGACCAGCGTATCGCCCACGGCGTTGGTGTGGGCCCCTGTGATCAGGGCCTTGGTCGTGTTCTTCATCTCCAGGACCGAGACACTGGCGCCGATTGCGGCGCTGTTGCCGCCGACGAGGGCCGAGCCGGGTGTGGTGGTGACGGCGGGGATGCGGGTGACGGCCCGCACCTCGAGGTCGCCGCCGGCAAAGACGTTGACTTCGCTGATTTCGGCTTTGGCCGTGCTCTCCAGCAGCACCCGCGACGCCGATCCTCCCAGAGCGGCGTTCATAGCGATGGCCACACCGACCGGAACGCTGAGCACATCCTCACGTGTCATCGCGGAGACCTCTACGTCCCCCCCCGCGTAAATGTCGTCGTAGACGTCGATGCCGGTCGAATCGTCCGGGCTCGAGTCGCTGATGTAGGCCTGCGTATCGTTGGTGATTTCCGTGTTGGCGACCGCCGCCGCCGCGCTGGATTGTGCGCCGGAGTATGCGCCCGCGCCGATCCCCGTCAGCACGGCGACGTCCTGATGCGCCTTGACACGGACGTCGTTGCCCGGCCCGGCCGAGCTGTTGATGCCGGAGTTGTCGATGTAGGCGTAAGTCTGGTTGTCGACGAAGGAATTGACCACGTCAAAGCTGAGTGCGTAGCCTTGATTGACGACCGCCGCGGCGTTGATCGTTTGCAACGTATCGGTGCTGCTGGCGATCACCGCCAGGCCGCGCATCCTTTCGTCCGATTCATCGCCATGGTCGTCCCAGTCTTTCACCGTAATCCGGTCAGCGCCGGTGGCGAACGCCTCCACCAGCGCATCTTTGATATACGCTTCGGTGGTATTCTCGACCATGTTGACCACGATGCCGCCACCCACGCCCACCGACTGGGAGCCGGTGACTGTGGGAGTGGCGCCGGTGGATGGGATAATCGTAATGTTCACATTGACCACGCCGCCGTAGGAGCCGATCGCGCAGTCGTTATCGGCCAGGACATGGATGTTGCTGTCCGAGCTCACCTCGGCCTTATCGATAAAGGCCTTGGTCGTGTTCTTGACGATCGCCACCGCGGCCGAGCCGGCCAGAGTGGCCTGTCCCTGACCGCCGCTAAGGCCGGCGGCGATGGTGAAGATCTCGGCCTCGTTGCCGGCCCGCACACGGATGCTCTCGTGCTGAGTCTGGACGCTCAGCTCGGCCCGATCAGTGTTTGCCGAGCCGTCGATGGAGGCCTCGGCCGTGTCGTGGATCTCGTTGTAGGCCAGGGCCACACCCAGACTGCTGCCACCGCTGAGAGTGAGCTGCCCGGCGATCGAGACGATCAGCGTGTCGTTGGCGGCCCGCACGTCGATCCCGTAGGTGCTGTCCAAATTTTTGCCGCCGGTGTCAACGGTCGAGGTGACGCTGGAATTGCCGCGAATGTCCGCGTCAATCTCCTTCTTTGACCAGTTGAGCGATACGGCGCCGCCCAGGGAATACTCGCTGGAGATGTTGCCCGCGACCGCCGCGGAGTTGATCCCGCCGTCGGACGAGGCCTCGACGGTGACCGTTTCCGCGCTGACCGTCGAATCGTCGATGTAGGCCTGGATCGTATTGACGTTACTGCTGGCCGGGTCGGCCGGGTCGCCGCCCAGGTAGTTGTAGGAAAGCGACGCCCCCACCGCCGCCACCGCATTTTCGCCGGTGTTCCACGACACCGCACCCGCAACGGAGTTGATCGTGGCCGTATCTGTTGCCAGAACACGGACATCGCCCTGGCCGGCGAGCACCGTCGATCCCGCAATATGGGCGTCCACGTCACTGCGAATCCAATTCAGCGACAGGCTGCCCGCGACGGTCGCGGCCTGGTCGGCCGCAACGACACCGATCGATATTGCGTTGATCTGGGCGGTGAGGCCGTCGGGCAGAAAGCTCAAATCGTCGGGCTCGGCGAACTCCGCCAACACGGTTATGTCGCCCGTCGTGAACGTGACCTCGCTATCTATTATGATGGTGGCGTCGATATCGGTTTGGATATCATTGGTGGCGGCGGCCGAGCCGAAGTTGCCGGCCAGGATATACATGGCCGAGGTGTTGCGGGCCAGGATGTTGATGTCCCCTACGACCGTGACTTTGGACCTGTCAGCGATCTTGGCACGCACATTGTTGCGGATGAAGTTGATGGAAATCGAGCCGCTGAGGCCCGAAAGGCTGTCCTCGGAATAAGCGCCGCCGGCCGAGACATTGATGATACGATTGTCACTCAAGGCAAGGACATTCACCGTCCCGCCCGCGTCTACCGTCGAATTCCAGATGTTTGCTTTGATAATGGAGATATCCGTGGAAGCCGCGTCGTCGGGATCACCGCCGATATAGTTGTAAGTGACACTCAGGCCGAATGCCACCGACCTACTTAAGGCCACGGAAAGCACGCCGCCATAAAGCTTCGCCTGATCACTGGCCAGGACGTCGACAGTGCCAGCGGCGGCGTCGGCTGTGACGATTGATTGATTAATATGAGCGTCCAGGTCTAAGCGGATCCAATTGAGCGAGATGGCCCCGGCTATACTAAAGTCTTCCGCTCCCGAGCCCCCGAGGGCCCCACTGCGGATTTCGCTGTCCGCCGTAGAGGACACGGTTAGACTGTCAAGCTCGTCGGCGGTCGTGCCTTCGATGGTGGAGCCGTCCACATAGGCTTCCACCATGCCCTGAATATCGTTGGTGGAAAAGGCCGCGCCGCCGCCCGCGGTCTTGCCGCTCGCCGTGGCCACGCCAAGGCCGAAGGCCAGTGAGCCGATATAGGGCGAATGCGAAGCGGAGACCTGCACGGCGCCTGTGGCCTGTACCGAGGAGTTGGTGATATAGGCCGCAAGGTCGCGATGGATAAAATTAACGCTGATGGCGGCCCCCAGGGAAAAATTCGCGCCGCCGGAACCGCTGAGGGCTACGCTGTATATCCCCGTGGCGCCCTCGTTGATCAATTCGTCGGGCAGGTCGACACTTTCATCCTCGACGTCTATTGAAGTAATCGACAAGTCGGCAGGTTGTTTCAGACCGGCCAGGACATAGACGTTTAACGCGTCCACTGTCGAGCTATCGATATAGGCCGCTGTTTCGGCGGTGGAGGCGCTCGTGAATTCGTTCCAGGTATTCTCGTCCATCAACAGGAACAGGCCGTTTTTCACGTCCTGGTCCACGTCATCCAGCGAACCGCCTACATAGTTGTACACCAGCGAGGCGCCGAAAGCGACACTACCGCTACCGCTAACCGTGACCGAGCCGGCAAAACCCACCATCGTGCTTTGATTCACCGCCTCGACCTGCACGTCGCCTCCCGCCTCGATGTCGGAATCACTGATATGGGCATCCACATGCTGCAGGTCCCAGTTGAGAACCAGGGAGCCGAAGACGGTGAGCGCCGAATCCTCAGAAGAACTAATTCCCGCCGCCACACCAACGACTGTTCCCTTGGCGCCGGCAGTCACAAGCACATCGGTAGCAGCTTTCACCATTGAGCGCTCGATAAAGGCGGTGACCCGGGTGGCAACAAGGTTGAGTCCCATGGCAACGCCGACACCGCCAATATTCTTTGAATTGCCACGCTGCTCCCGGCTCCAGGCCGCGCCACCGGCCGCGCTCACAGAAGTGGTACTGTCCTCGGCCCACACCTCGACCAATCCGCCGGCCGTGACGTCACTGTCGGCGATATGCGCGTCGATCGTGCCCATGGCCTTGTTGAGCACAAACGATCCGGTCAGAGAATTCTCGGCAACGGACGCACTCAGGCTGATCCCGTAGAGCCGGGACGTGTTATCTGCCTGGACCAGCACATCGCCGGCGGCATCCACCGTTGAGGACAGGTTGTTATCCGAGTCGTCAATAAAGGCAAATACATCGGCCCGGATTTCGTTGTAAATGACACCGGCCCCTAGCCCATAGTCTCCAGCAACCGCAAAGGCTCCACCGACGCCAATGATCAGATTCGAATTTACCGCCGTTACGCGAACGTCCGCGCCTGAATCGGTGGTTACGACATTCGATCCCATCAGGCGGGCCTGGGTTGTCGTGTCGATGATGTTGATCGACACCATGCCGCCGAAGGCAATCGATGTATCACCTTGTTTCGTAGCATTTCCATGGCCGACAGAAACACCGACGCCGGTGATGTAGTGGCCGGTGGTAGCCGATATTTCCAACCCACCGTCGGCAAACACATCGGAATCCACGACCGTGGCGCTCGTCGTGCCGGTGATCTCGTTGATGCCGACCCCCAGGCCGAACCCGGAGGTAGCGCCCACCGCGGCGGCGCCGCCGATGGCGACGATGTGAGACTGGTCCGTGGCCTTGACGGTCACGCTGCCCGTGACATCCAGGGTTGAGGAGTCAATTTTCGCCGTGGTCGTCAGGTCCAGCAGGTTGTAAGAGAAAGAGCCGGCAACGTTAACACCGGTTACATCTGATGGTTGATTAAATGTGCCCGCGAGGCCGGCCGATAGGGTAACGAAAGCGGATTCGGCCGGAAGCGTTGCCTCTACGTTCAGGTCGCCCCCTATCAAAAGGTTCGCGCCATCAACAAAAGCCTTGGTTGTCAGCGTAATCTCATTGTATGCGAATGAACCCGCCAAGCCTACATGAGTGTTCCCGTTCTGTGATTTACCGCTTAATGAGCTTAAGGCGACAGCTCCTCCTATGGCCCAGGCACTGGTTTTGCTTGCGGCAACAACATCCATATCTCCGCCGGCCTGGATACTTGCTCCGGAATCGTTAACATAGGCCCGGGTTACTTCATTTACATCATGTACTTCAGCGTCACCCGCAAAGCCGATTCCCGATTCATACTCAGTATCCCCGTTTCCTTCAGCGGATTTTTTCTCCGCCGCCGCCGGTGTTTCCGAGCTAATGGCCCCGGCAATGGCCCCCGTCGCAACAGTGCCTTTGTTAACTGCTTTGATACTTACCTTTCCATCAGCGGTAATATCGGTCCCGGCCGGTATTTGATTTGCATCATCTATATTTCTTCCGATGAAGGCCGCCGTGTCCCGATCGATCACATTCACGCCGAAGGTCACGCCCACACTTAGATTTTTACTTTTCTGCAAAGCTCCGAGGGTGTTGACATGCAGCATGTTCGATTCGGCCTGTAACAGTATTGAATCCTTTGGATTTCCCTTTTTATCCAGAGGGATTCCGCATTCTATAATCGCGCCACTGTCAATCTGCGCCAGGGTTGTGCTGTTATGCACAAGAACCCCGCCGGTAAATGTGGCCCCTTCTTTGCCTGCCTTGGTGCCGGCATATACCAGGTTGATTGTGGTTATATCCTCATATGCCTCAACGGCCAGGCCGCCGGCGCTTCCGGTATAAACTTGCGCCCCTTCGCCAATAATGGCCTTTGTGGTGTTATCATATGAGTGCAAGAGGAACGACCCCCCTATCGCGTTCTTCTTTCCGGTTGCTCCTATGGGCGCCACAAGATTCCACATCTTCGGAATTGTCGTGGTCGATTCAAAAATACCGCAAAGGTTCAATTGAAATGTATCTATGGAAGAGTGAACGCTAACATTTTGCTGCGAGGTCCGGTAATTGAGATCCTGGTTGATAAGAACTCCATCGCCAACCGTCGCTTCGGATTTATTTACAAACATTACTGCGGTAAGTGATCCGGCAATACTCACATCCGCTCCCCCCCTGCGCGGCGCCCTGCTCGGCGACTGCTGCGGTATCGAACGGCGCGTATATGGCATAAGAGCCCTGGTTGAACCACCATTGCAAGCCCTCCCAGGGTACCCTGGTCACTGATACGCCGTAGGGGCTGGTGGAGCTGGGTTCGGCTTCGGTTTCTTTAAAGCTCATGATCGCATCGTAAAATACGTCCACCGCCTCCGGACGAATCTTTACCCGTGAGTCAACCTCGATATCGCCCGCAGCATCCAGTTGAGAGCCGGTCGCGACTTCCACATTAACGTCATTATGGTAATACCCCAACGCAAAGCCAACTGCCAAACCTAGTTTTGTATCTTTTGAATTAGCCGTAACCGGAATGCCCCAGGCTTCTTTCTTGGAATTCTGGACGATCTGGCCATCAACCCGAATGTCGGTACCCGACTTTAAAGTAGCGCCATTCACCCTTGTCACCACATCGTGATCCGCAATCGCCGCCGCTCCTGATATCCCGGCCTGGAACGTGGGAGACTTCTCAGACCCGGCTTTGGCCTTTTGATTGCCCGTCTGGCTGAGTAAATTGGATAGCTGTTTTGACACCATAGTATAATTCAACATTCTCCAATCGCCGTAACTTGGAGTGGCAATTCCGACATTTGCTGTGGTTTGTTCGACTTCGAGCCGCGCGGATATGTCTATTCCCGACCCTGAGCCGTGGTATGGTGTCAGCTCATGCCCGGACGCCGCCGCTACCGTATGATCCAGGTCTATGGATTCGGCCTGCAGCGCGTCTTCCGGGCTCTCAGCCAGCCAAATGGAGTTCGCGTCGTTTATGACCGCATAATATACATGTCCCGCCTGTAAACCTCTAATAGGGGGGTCTCCCGCCACAATGGTAGCTGCAAACTGAAAATCGTGCAGTATGCCGCTCGCCCCCTCTGTCAAGTCGATGGTTTCGGCGCCGGCAGCTTCCGCTAAAGCGAAGTTATGTTCATCGACTACTTTCACGTAATAGGATTGACCGTCTTGAAGGCCTCCAATGGCCGTTCCGTTCTCGTCCAGGACTATATAGTTCAGCTCATCGTCATCGCTCAAGCCATGATTTGGCTGGAAGATGGTGTCGCGGTCCAAGTCCACCGTGGTGCGTGTCGATTGTAAACGGTGGTAGGTACTCAGCCCATTGTCAGTCAAGTCGATGGCATTCCCGGCCGTGTCCGTCAGACGAATAGTTTCGGTATCGACGACAATGGCATAGTAACTGACCCCGTCGGTGAGCCCTCCCACATCACTTTCCACGTCGCTCTGTGATGAATAGATGAGTAAATCGCCTGTCTGCAGACAATGGGGCCCTATGGTGATCTCATCCGTGTCATAATCAACGTCTACCCGCGCGTCCGGGTGAAAGAGAAAGTCCCATTGGTAGTCCGGATCAAGGGAGAAGTGCTCGATGCCGTTTTGCAGCTGTTCATTGTCAGGGTCGGTATCATACCGCAGCAAATCACCTGTGCTTAAGCCATGGCTGCTAATAGTTATGGTGTCGCTATCGCTATCTACAACCGCGGTTGGATCGAAGGAAAAAGGGTCGTAATTTGGATCTGATAAGTCCGCGTCGAAAAATAATAGATAAACATCGGCCCCCTCGTCCTCAAAATTTATCTGGGTTGTGAATGTGGAGTCCTGATAGAGCCTGAAAGTATCAGTGGAGAGGCTATGGACGGCATAATCCGTTGCTGTCTGCGGGCCGTCTTCCAGGCTGGTTCCCTCGCCTCCTATATCCACGAAAGTCACGATATCGCCGTCGGAGAACCCGTGGGATGGGATGGTGATGACATTGGAATTTGTGTCGACATCGTCAATGGGATCAAACTCGACATATTCAATCGGCGTTAAAGTATGTTTGCTGGCAGATGAAGTCAATGAATTATCCAGATCAATCTGCTCGGCGCGGCGAAGCTCTACCGTGTCGCTCCCGGTGGAGACAACCAACAAGGTTTCGCCGTCCCGCAAACCGCCAATACTTCCGCTTCCATAAAGCAGCGCGTCACCGGTGCTTAAGCCATGGGCCTGGCCATAATCGATGATATTTTCTTGATCGTACAACACGGTGGAATCGAAAGGATCAAACACAAACGGGGTTGACGAGCCCAGTTCTACTATTAACCCATGGGTCTGCGCTTCGTCTGCCGGCGTTAACGCGATGGCTTTTGCGTCTGTTGCCCGACCGGGCGTGGCGGCCAGAGAAATGGTGAGATCATCAATTTTTATTACGTAGTAAACAGACAAATTCGTAAGCCCGTCAATACTATCGTTGCCGCCGGCAGTATAGACCACTTCATCGCCAGTGCTCAATCCATGACTGGCGCTGAATACGATCTGGTCGCTGATAATAGTCGCGGCGTCGAAATCCTGTTGGTCCGCAACCGGAGTAAGGCTGTGTGTATCACCAAGAGCGTCATCCAACGAAAGGTCAAGCACCTCCCCGCTATAGGCATCATCCAAAGAAAGGGCCAGCTGGACCTCGCTTGGTTTCGCTGCATCTACTACCGCATAGTATGTTAGTCCATCCCCCAGCTGCCCAATGGGTTCGCCTGTAGTGTTCTCATATATAACTCGATGGCCGGTTTCCAATCCATGCCCATCGCCATCAGATATCAGTGTTAGCTCCTGGCCGCCGGTAAAGCTGGACATATCCACTTCAATCACGCTTGTACTGCCTTGGGCAATAATTGTGCCCCCGACCTCGGTCGTAACTTCAGCATCGCTCAGAGAAAAGGAAATACTGAAAGCGCCGTTGCTGGTGGGCGGGGTCCGAACTCCGGACCTCGCACTGCCTGAGACGTCTCCCTGGGATTTGATACTCACATCTTCATAGGCCTCGATGTATACGTTTTGTCCGATGGTCGTTGTCGATTCCGTAGCAAACAATGCCGCTGCCGCCCCTACGGCAAATTTAGCGTCAACGTACAAGTCGGTACTTGCAGAAGCTTCGGTCTGAGCATGGGATTTGATATGCACGCCGCCTGCGGTGGAAGTGAGGGTCGTGGAACCCGTAATATCTATAATTGCTGTTGTTACAGCCTCGGCGTAAGTCACACTAAACGCTATGGGAGAGATTGAGTAAAGACTAATCACACTGGCATCGGAAAGGGTCTCGGCATACGCGTCCACCAAAATGTCACCAGCAGAGGAAATCGACGAATCGTTAATGCTGATGCCGGCGCCGGCTACACGAATACTCACGCTGGCCGGCAAGACGAAACTACGGGCGATATCTATTAAATCACTGATTTTCTCTCCCACAAAATTGTCTACGAGTGGGTTTACGTTCGTCGCGGCAGCTTCTTGAACCTCTTTGTTGGCCGCAATCAAGGCGCCTATCGTTACTTCGCCCGCGTCAATGGTCGCCCCGTCAATCTCAATACGTTTCGTCGTAGTATCACTTTGAGTGATAAAATCCATTACGGCCTCGAATGGACTTTCGTCGTCTTTGACAACCTGCAGAACAAGTGCACCCTCTAAGTCGATGGATGCGCCGGTGACCATAATCTCACTGGCCACGATTGTCAGATTGTCGGCTGTTTGAGCATCGCTGTCGCTTAGACGAGCCCCAGGCATCATTTCAAACTTGCCGTCCACTTCGATGGTAAAATCGTGGTCGAAGGTCAGCGCATCCACTACCTGGACGTTTTCGGACGCTATCCATGAGGCGGCATTGTCGATGTAGCTCTGCTTCAGGAGGAGGGTGATGTCGGCTACGGTGACCGTGATCTCGTTGGAGTCCCGGCCCAGGTCGTCCTCATTGATCACGGTGACCGTGACTTCATAGTCATTATCCAGAGTGGTATCCAGGGGTGTTTCATAATCCGGGGCCGTCAAAAAACTCAAATTGCCGCTGTCATCGATTGTGAATAAATCGCTGTCCGGTCCGGAAAGGGCGTAGGACATGTTTTGAGCCCCATCCGGATGGGTATACGTTACCGTTTGGACCGCGGTGGTGTTCTCGTCGATGGTGACAAGGCCGGCAGAGGTGATCGTCGGTTCAGTGGAATTATTGATAACGTTGACTGTTTGCGTAAACTGGCCGGTTAATCCACCGGAATCGGTGGCCGTAACTTCCAGCACAAAAGTATTATCTTTGCCATCGTCCAGGGGATCCTCGTAATCCGGGTTATTCTTGAAAGTCACAACACCGGTGGACTCCCCTATTTCGAACAAGGTCCCATCCGCGCCGCCGCTTATGCTATAAGCTAATGTATCGCCCGTGTCAGGATCGCTGGCCAAGGCGGTAAAAGCGGTAGTCAGATTCTCCCCTATGTTGACTGGTGAAACAGCTGAGAATTGCGGTGCCTCGTTGACATCACTGACTGTTACGGATAACTCTTTGCTAAAGGTATTTGTACCGTCATCGGCCTGAACGCGAATACTGTAGCTGTTCTGTGATTCATAATCAAACGCCGCGGTTGTCTGCAGTTCGGCACCCGATATTTGGAACGAGGCATTATCGGTATCACCTGTTCCCGCTACCAGGGAAAAAATGTGTGTGTCGCCGGTGTCGGCATCGGTAGCGCTCAGGCTTCCCACTGCTGTGCCCGCGGCCTGGTTCTCGTCGATACTGGAATTGTCAAGCTGAATGTCGGTCGGCGCGGCCAACAACAAATCTCCTTGCGCCAAAGGCACGACCGTGGCCTCGATCGAGCCCGTCTTAAACTCGAGATCCCAATCGCCGCCCAGATCCGCCGCCCCGCTGAGGTCCGTGGAGGCCGCGATGTCGGCCCCGGTCCGCGCGGCCAGGTCCTCGACATAGGCAGCGCCCTGCCGGCCGCCGGCCACGCTGCAGCCGTACAGCAGGATGTCGGCATCTTCGGCCAGGGCCGCACCCCAAACGGCCAATTGGGTGGCGTAGGCGTCGAGCGCGTCGCTGTCCAGACGCGCGCCGCCCAGCTGCAGGCTGCCGATCGCGCCGTGGGAGAAAACATGGATGGCGGCGATATCCCGGGCATCGAGCAGGTAGTCGGTGATCTGTGCAATGCCGTCACCGTCGGAATCGATGGTCACCACTTCCAGGTTTGAAACCGACTCAGCGCCGTCCGCTGGCCCAGCGGCGTCGATCAGGGCCCGGGGGTCCGCCGCGCCGCGCTCCACGAAGGCAATCTGCCGCCCGGGACTCAGCGACGCCGACGGCTGGGACGCGATCACGGCATCGTCCGATGCAGAGACATCCGCCGCCGACATCGCCCCGGCCGCAAGATCGACGGCACGCTTTGGGTCAAGGGCGCCATCGAGCATTGTCGATTGGCCGGCGCTGTCGATCAGCAGCAGCGGATCGGTTCCGTCATCATCTTCGAGATCAACGGCCGCAGCGGCGGCCGGGCCGGCCGCCGCCGGGTCGGACAGGGGATCGCTGGAGAGCAGAATACGCGGCTCCAGGGCTTCCAGATGCACCTTGCGGGGCTTTTTGGCGGTTTGCAGCTTTTTTTTCAGTCGCCGGCGAAATCTTCGGGTCCAACTCATCATGGCCTCCCGGTAACCCGGAAAGGATCGGGTTATGATTTGGGATTTTAGATTGCGGATTTCGGATTGGTGGAATCGCTGCGCTCTGTCGATCAATTAAAATGGACCGTTCGACAAAAATGCTCACGACAGGCAGAATTCCTTCAATCCAGAATTTAAAAATGCGCTCAACTTATCGTAGAATTTCCGAGGACGGATTTGTAGATATCGCATAGCAAGGATGATGCCGTGCGGCCCGCCTGAATCAAAATAATGGAATAAACTGAAATATTAGGCGGTTATAAAGATGAGGACTGTTCACTGTATTGGCTGAATCAGGCAGAGTGTAACAGGGTGGTGTAACACCCCGATTGCAGTTAAAGCGGGGAGCGGAGGGGGCTAATCAAAAACAATAAAGAAGTCAGGCCGTTACTGACTATCCGAGAAAATAATTGTAGCAACTTGCCTGTTACAGCTGATGTAACAGGTGTAACAGTCGAGCTCTTTTGATGCCAGTCGTGCGTTTTATCAGATATAGTTGATTGGTTTGCAGGTAAAGCACTTTCAGTACAACCGTTTCTACCGTTTCCTTTGCCGGCTCCGGCCGGAATATGGGGGTTTGTTTAGATATGGGGAAAAACCCGACGATTTTATCCCTCAAGGGTCGTGAGATCTGGTCCAGTCCTCTAACGACAAAAGGTGTTTAACCCTAAAAAAAGCTTGGTCGTTCGTGACCAGAATTGCACCGACGGCAACCGAATGGGCGGCGATTAGCATATCCATCGTTCCAAGGGGCGTTCCTTCACCTTCGCAAAAAGTGCGTAATTGAGCGTATGCCTCCGCTGCCTCTGAGTCCCATGACATCGAGCCCCATACCATACGAAATTAATTTTGTATGGTATTGGTCTTGATTATTTTTCCTGGTTCAGTTACCATACAAACATGAAATCGCATGATAACTACCAGGCGCGTCTTTTCCCTCTGCACATCCGGACCACTTATGCGGACCTTCTCGACAGGCTCCAGGATTTTGAGGCCAACCACGTCACGGCGTCGCTGAGTTCTTGCAGCCTGATAGTGAAACGCGT
>Ga0209052_1000146_pt1 | contig 25681 bp, 19 predicted proteins | sample WorMetHEROISLAND_2_FD_187409 | JGI IMG/M metagenome (GOLD analysis project Ga0209052, IMG submission 187409) | Marine gutless worms symbiont microbial communities from Max Planck institute for Marine Microbiology, Germany - Olavius sp. 4 HERON... | ecosystem: Host-associated > Annelida >...
GCTCCTTTCCACCTCCGGTCGTAGAATTGATCGCTTTCAATCCTCTATACCAGAGATCGGCTCAAGGGGGTCAATTTTGGGTTGTCGTTTGGACTCTCAGGGGGTCAGTTTTAGGTTAGCATAACCAGTTCGCTTACCGTTCGGCAATTTACAATGTGCTTAAGATTTTGTCAATTCAATAGGAAAAAGTAGCAACGTTTTTCAATACCATGTCTGCTATCCATAAATCATAGCCTATAACTCTTCTTAAACCGTTTGTTCGAAATTTAGGGCCCAAAGTTTTATAACATGCTGAAATGATAGTAATCATGGCACTTAGGTCGCGGTAGGAATGCCGGTCGCACGGCACCTTCCGGGTAAGGGATTGCCTATTTGACGCCCCAACTCCATTAGAACGCAGCGTGTGGAGTTTAGGGCTTAAGGGGATACTCCTAGAATTTACGGATTTGTTATCTTCCCAAAGCTTCCATCTGTACCCCTCCTCTAATTGCCGCCCTCATAACGCGGATTCGCTCGCCGTGGAGGTTTCAATGTTTATTTTTATCAATAACGTGCACATTCTTATTCAGAATTCTCGAGTCTCCCAGATAACATGGCACGCTTCGATTAATCTCCTCGTTCGTGAGCAGATAGGACACATAAGATGTCACTATTACCATTTGTGCGCCTTCCAACAGAGCTGAATGGCCCATTTATCATAATATATTGAGGGGGGCTTCCCGGTATTGCAAGATGATCCATTTGATCTTATATTCCCTTTAGGCTTTTTTCTCGTAGCGGGATCACCAGCTGATTTTACATTAATGCCAAATAAGCGACTCATGCGGGCTTACTGATCGTGACACAGCCTCGGAGGCGTGAGGCCAGATCAATCCCACACGGGTTTCGGGTTACCCTTTCATGAGGACTTGGTACCATGCAAACCAAAATTCTAAAATTGTATACAATTTTCCTGGAACAATGCAGAGGCTATTTCGGAAATAGAATGAAAAAGAACATAGCACCATTCACAGCGCTCTTTATCCTGGTCGTCATTTCTGGCACGCTGATCGGCTGTGCCAGTACCGGTACTTTTAAAAGTTCAGGCGTCATCACCAGCCGGGAGGCAACCGATATCTGGCATTCCTATGAGATCAAGCCCAACTACAAATACTACTATGCCGGCTCGGATGCTCAACCCAAGTACATTATCGGTATCAATGACACCTACAAACTCAAATCAAGACTCTGGAAACCCGTGGATCTGACATCGGAGAGGCTCAAGGACTGGATCAACTTTTTCCGTCCGCGTGTGGGGGGATACAATCCATTGCCTTACGGAGCGTTTATTACGGGTCCGAACGGCGAAGAAATCGGCCTTTGGTATTCGGTTCTCGACTGGCGGCTTACCGGATCGGCAAAGCTCGGGGAAAACAATGAAGTAACGATCATCATGCCGTCAAATGAGGGGCACCTGAAAAAGGACCAAATGCTCCAGAACGAACACAGCGTTTCGAACGAGGAAAGCGACGATCTCGTTCCTTGGCTTAAAAGCCATCTCGAAGAAAGGATTTTGGGTTAATAATAACTCTTCACCCAAAGGCTAGGCCGAGACGAGCAAGGCGGCCGCGAGATCCTCAGCATAACTGGATGACCATTCGATTTTCCGCATCTCGGTGGGCCTTAACCCGCAGAAATACATCCGGTGACTTAAGGTTTTCAGGGACGCTCCTCGGATTTACGTTAAGGTTTTCAGGAGGTTTTCAGGGACGCTCCTCGGATTTACGGATTCAAAATCTGACTTGTGCGATTCATCGTTGACAATCCTCGACATGCCCGTTTGGAGCTATGCGGACTTTTCGAGGCATGCAATTTGGATATTAGATGTCTCGACTGTTGTAATCCGCAAATCCTATGAACGGCATCTTAAGCCATTTCTTGAAGAAGACACTTATTTTTTTGCAGGCTTAATGCTCACCGAATCACTTCCCATTAGGACAATGGGCATTTCATCCGTGGTCTGCCCCATGAGAAACCCCTGCGTATCTCCCTGTTCCAAACCGGTATCCCTGGTATGGAAATGACATATCAAATCGACGATCCCGTCGTTATTGACATCCTCTTCGCCTGTGTTCGCCAGGCTTGACTCCGTCCCGGTTTTCCCAAACGTAAGCGCGGTCCTATCGACTTCCAAGGTGGCGTCGAAGGATGCGGTGGAAAACAGAGCTACCGGAATCTTACCCTTGCTCTTGGGGTTGACGGGATTGGTGCTGCTGCCCGGTTTGATGTCTATATCTACGACCCGAGCCGACTGTCCCGCAACCAGGGAGATTTCCTCTCCGTCGACAAGGATCACAGCCGTATCCTCGTTGCTTTCCGGAGCTGTGATCGTGAAGGTGTCCGGTTCAAAAGTGAGCGTATTGCCTTCCGACAGGTTCACCGTTGCCATTTTTCCTTCTGAGCTGACAAACTCCACTGCCACGAGCCCGATGTTTACCGTGACGGTAACACTGCCGCAGGTCACGACCACTTCATCACCGGCTTTCAGTGAGATGCTTGCCGAACTGTCGCAGACTGATATCTTGGCGGGTTGTGATCCGCCGGCGGGATCGGCCGCAATCAACACGCCATCATCGGGAGTTTCTGCATCGCTTACCGTCAAGTACTGATCCCCTCTGCGGGTGATAGTTCCCGATGTCGTTCCATCGCTGAAACTTTCGGAAAATGTCTCCGGCTCCGTATCGACAACGTTGTCAATGCCATCGTCGTCACTATCCGTATCCATCACCTCCATTCCTTCGAATATATCGATCCTTTGATTATCCATATCAGCCGTGTACACATAACCGGCACTATTCACGGCGATGCCGCGAAGGTCCCAAAACTGACCGTGTTCTCGCCCTTGGCTTCCCCATTTGGCAAGGAAGTTGCCGTTCGAGTCAAACACCTGAACCCTGTCGTTGCTCATATCAGTCACGTAGACATTGCCAGATCCATCCACGGCGACATCGTGGGGTTCTCTAAAATGTCCATCGCCATTGCCAGTGTCTCCCCATTTGGTGAGAAAGTTACCGCTTGAGTCGAATTTCTGAATTCGGTTGTTTCCCATATCAGCCACATACACGTTTCCGTTTACATCAACAGCGATGCCGCGGATATCGTAAAACTGTCCGTCGCCACTGCCAATGTTTCCCCATTTAGTGAGGAACGTGCCGTTTAAATCAAACTTCTGAATCCTGCTGTTATCCATATCCGTCACATAAACATACCCAGTTGCAACGATAGCGATATCATGAGGATCATCAAACTGCCCATCACCATCACCACGATTTCCCCATTTGGTCAGGAAAGTACCACCAGAGTCAAACACCTGAACTCGATCGGTGTCCATATCAACCACATAGACGTTCCCGGCCCCGTCTATGGCGATACCGCGAGCGTCTCTAAACTGCCCGTCCTCCGTGCCACGGCCTCCCCACCAGGTAATAAGATCCCCTGCAGCATTATATTTCAGAACCTCTCTATATCCTATATCAACCACATACACATTATCGGAGCCGTCTACGGCGACATCGTGAGGATAGCTAAAGTGATATTTATTTCCCCACTCGAGCAGGTTAGTACCGAGAGAATCAAATTTCTGTATCCTGCTGTTACGTTCATCAGCCACATAGATATCTCCAGCGGCATCCACAGCAACACCATTTGGTTGTCTAAACTGCCCGTCACCCCAACCTCGACTTCCCCATTTGGTAAGGAAAGTACCATTCGAGTCAAACTTCTGGATCCGGTTGCCATTGTAATCAGCAACATAAATGTTTCCCGCCTCATCGATGTCGATTCCACCTGTCCCAGCAAACTGCCCGTCACCCTCACCCCTGCTGCCCCATTTAGTAATGAAAGTGCCATTTGAATCAAACTTCTGGACCCTACAATTGTGCGAATCGGCCACATAAACATTACCGGCCCCATCGAATGCGATATCGTGGGGATCGATAAACTGCCCGTCACCCTCACCCTTGCTGCCCCAAGCCTCTAGAAAAAGGCCATCAGGGTCAAACTTTTGAATCGGAAGCCTGGAGTGGTTAGCCACAAATACGTTCCCGTCTCCATCGACAGCAATGCCGCGCAGATAGGAGAATTGCCCACCTTGGTGGCCTCGGCTTCCCCATTTCAATAGAAAAGTGCCGTTTAGGTCAAACTTCTGGATGCGGTAATTGCCTCTATCGGCCACATAAAAATGGCCCTCGCCATCGAAAGCAACATCGCACGGTCGATCAAACTGCCCGTTACCCGAACCATAGCTTCCCCATTTGGTGAGGAAAGTACCGTTTGAGTCAAATTTCTGGATGCGGTGGTTTTCCACATCGGCAACATAAATGTTGCCGGCCTCATCAATCGCGACACTGGTTGGTTCATTGAACTGTCCGTCGGCTGCACCCCAGCTCTCCCAGGTTGCAATAAAATCGCCAACAGCAGCATCGGCCTCAACGCTCACGAGCCACAGTGCAAATACGAGAATTCCGGCTAACCGCACAAATGAATAAATGCCTCTTTTCATAATCCACCTCCCCGAGTGTTGACAATAATGCCCCTGTAATCTTCGCACAACCTCCATTTCTACTCCCATATATCCACGGCCGGCTTGTTGAAACACCTATAAATTGTTTCAAAACCCCATCTAACGCCCAAATACGTCGTTGTGGGCGTCTTCGAAATGCTCACATACTAACATGTATGCTGCGCCCTCTCATCAACCCACGCCTTGTCTTTAGACGTGATCTGAAGTTTTGAAACCACTTCTAAGCATTTACTCTGGCTGCTTGTCAAATACTTTCCACACTTCTTTCTCTTCCTCCAGGGAGTATTCAAAACCAACTTCTTCGGCACAACGTTTCCTTCTTTCTAGAGTGCACAATCCGAATTTACAATTCGAGAAATTTTGGTTGTCCATGATTTTCAACTATTTTTTTTTGTGCAACAAAAAAAATATTGACAATGAAAAAAAATTTTCATATTAACAGAATTGAAAAATTTTAATCTATCTTATCGGAGCATTCCCATGGGCAGTGGCGGTCATTCCGGCGGTCTTTACCGGCCTTTGTCAGAAGCAGACGTTGAGTTGCTGCACGACAGGGCTCTGGAGGTTCTCGAAACAATCGGCATCACCTATGAAGACGGGCTGGATGATCTGCTCGCGTTGGTCGGCGATGCCGGCTGCCGGGTGGATCGAGATCGGCGGCGGATTTTTTTCCCGCGCGATCTGGTGACCGAAATGGCGGCCCGCGCCCCGGCGGAATTCACCATGTACAGCCGCGACGGCCGCAGCGATCTTCACCTGGGTAAGGACCGCGTTTACTGCGGCACCGGCGGGACGGCCATTCGCATCCTCGATCTCGAAACCGGCCAAGTCCGCCAGAGCGTGCTGCAGGATCTTAACAATGTGGCCCGCATTACCCAGGAGATGGCCCACATTCATTTTTTCCAGCACTGCTGCGTGCCCCACGACGTGCCGGTCGAGCACTACGACGTCAACGGGATTTTTGCAGCCATGATGGGCACCACCAAGCACTGCATGCTGGGCTGCAACACGGATGCCGGTCTGCGCGATGCTTTCAAACTGGTGGCGCGGATCGCCGGCGGCGAAGACCGCCTCAGAAAACGACCGCTGTTCTCCATCAGCGCCTGCATGATCATCAGCCCGCTGAAGTTCTGCACCCAGTCGTCTAAAAACGTGCGCTTGGCCGCGCAACTGGGCGTACCGACCACCGTCACCAGCGCCCCCATGAGCGGTTCGACCTCGCCCATGACCATGGCCGGCACCCTTATCCAGACCCACGCCGAGGTGATGGCCGGCATCGGCGTTCACCAGATGACGGTGCCCGGCGCCCCCGTCCTTTACGGCGGCCTGCCGGCCATGGCCAATATGAAGACCTTGGGATACCAGGGCGGATCGGTGGAGGTCGGCATGATGATGGCGGCCATCCACCAGCTGGCCCGCCATATCCAGGTGCCCAACTACTCCAGCTCGGGCCTCAGTGACGCCAAGATACCGGATGTTCAGGCCAGCTGGGAAAAGGCCTTTACCACGGCCCTGAATGTCATGGGCGGATGCAACTACGTGCATCATGCCGCCGGTATGCTGGAATCGATGCTTTGCATCGCTTACGAGCAATACATTATCGACGACGAAATCATCGGCCAGGCCTGCAAAATGCTCGAGGGCATCCCCATCGACGAGGACCATATGGCCATGGACGCCATCGCCGAAGTCGGGCCGGGCGGGCACTATTTAATGTCCGACCATACCCTCGATCACATGCGCAGCGAGTATTTCGAGGGCAGCGGCGTGAGCGACCAGGGACTGCGGGGTCAGTGGGAGGAAAGCGGCTCGAAAAGCGCCCGGCAGCGCGCCCGCGAGATGGCCCGGACCATTCTGGAGCAGCCCTTCGAACCCAAAATCGACAAGGCTGTCGAGGAAGAAATTCGCAGGGATTTTCCCATCTATTTAGCCCGATAGGAGTCCTCATGTCCGATCAGATTATTGAAACACCCCATGGAAAACTGATTCCCCTCAATCGGGCCCGGACCGCGGATATCGAGTTCTGCCGGCAGGCCTTCGGTTTCGAAGCCCAGAGACGCGGCTGGTTTCGCGAACGCGACCGCCTATATTTTTTCCCGCACCAGATCAGCCGGGATCAGGCAGAAGACAAGTTAAAGCAGCCCGCGCCGCCCAGCATTCTGGAGGTGCCCGCACCGCCCCTGCCCGACGGCCCGGTCAGCAGCCGGCTGCTCGACATGCCCGACGGCACGACGGTGGATTGGATTCGCCATCCGTCTGCACTGCCGGCAGGCTGCCGCCCCCACTGGCGGGCCCACACTCACCTGTTCGTGGTTGAAAATAGAGATTTGGAATTCAGCGCCTATACCTCCATCTTCGGCTACGCCCATCTGGAGGGGGCCGACGCCCGCTTTCGCATCTTCGGGCCGGGCGGCATCCGCTGGATCGACTACCCCTCCAAGGAAGCGGCCCTGAACGATGCCCTGGACATGTCCCTGGCAGTCGCCATGAAGATTCAGGTAGTGGGCACACCCTGCGCGGGCAACAAAATAGCGGTCTACGGCAACTACGAAAACGTGGGGCCGGTCCTGGGCGCCTTGTTCGCGGTTTACGAACGCATGGGCATCATCATCACCAGCGCCGATCTGGGACTGTCCATCGCCCAGCTCGATAAATGGGCGCTGCCGGTGGCGCCCACCTGTCTGGTGCCCCTGGGCGTCTACCGCAAAGGGATCCCTTCGGCGGTCATCACCGCCGATGCCGCCTTTGCCGGCCTGCACGCCATGGCCGCTGCTCTAGAAGGTGCCCCCAAACTCGGCGATCTGACGGTTTCGATGCAGGGCATCGGTGAAGTCGGCTACCGGATGGCCCATCTGATCCTCGAAACCGGCGCCAGGCTGATCCTGACCGAGGCCGATTCCGATACGCGCGAACAATTTGCAAAGGAACACCCGCACGCCCTCGCAGCGGGCCAGGCCGGGTTTCTGGAAGATCTCGACGCCATTTACGATGCCAAGGCCGACCTGTTCGTCCCCTGCGCGCTGCGCGACATCCTCGACGCTGAAAATCTCGCCCGCTTGAAATCCGCCGGCATACGCATGGTGGGCGGTCCGGCCAACAACTTGTTCCCGGACCAGGTCGAGGGACCGTGGCAATACCACGCCGCCGGCCTGCCAGTGGTGCCCTACGAGGGGATCGGAGCCGGCGGGGTGACCGGGGTGGCCTATTCGATTATGAGCGGCATTTACGGACGGGCGCCGTTTACTCCTGAAGAAAAGATCGAGATGATTCGGGACTACGTCGCCCAGGTGATGAACTGGTCCCAGGCTTACGACTTGCCGGCCCAGGTGGTCAGCGACCGCATTCTTTTCCGCCGCGCGCTGCGGCGCCGCATCCTGTCCCAGGCCCAGTCGGACCAGATCCTCGAACGCATGGGACGGGCTCTCGCGTCCGGCGATCAGCAGTTCGAGCAGGATTTGATCAGCGATCTGACCAAACGCGGCTTTTTTTACGGACCGGGCCGGATGGCCTCGGGTGGATGGGATTATCTGGCAGAGTGAAACCTTAGCTTTTCCCTGGGCTGCCTTCGGAAAGAATGACCCCTGCAGGGCGGCAATGGCATAAATTTTAGGTTTCGGGTGTCAGGTTTCAGATGTCAGGAAATTGAGGTGCTTGATGCTGACACCTGAAAAATTTAAAAACACTCGGTAGCACCAATAACAAATTGTTGATGTGAACTAGCTAGGCGCTCAGGATAACCGTCAATCCGGTTCATTTTCTCGCAAGGACGCCAAGACGCCAAAATTGTTTATATATATAATCATTTCCTTCGCGAGCTTGGCGCCTTCGCACGAGATAGTAAGGTCGGCCCCCGCGCCGGTCGGTTTGACGGACACAGTGGCCCGCCCTACTCTGGACGAGCCGAAATCGAAGCAATGTATACTGTCTGTTTAATAAAAGTTTGAGCGAAGCGATTCCACCCTTCGAAATTCGTTATTCGACATTCTGCGGTTCTGCGGTTCGCTTTTTGATTTAATGTAGTTTCTCACAAGATTTGAAACGTTGAAACCCATGCCTAAACCAAAACCGGCCAAAAAACGCAGCTCAAGACCTCCAGAAATGGATTATCTGAAGGCCATCAAGGCCAATATGGATCGGTTTACGCCGGCCCAGCGCCTGCTGGCCGAATACATCCTGCATAATCCCGAATCGGTTTTATTCATGACCATCATCGAGCTGGCCGAAGCGGCCCGCATCAGCCAGGCGACCATCGTGCGCTTCTGCAATCTGCTCGGCTACGGCGGCTATACGCAGCTGACCAAGGGGGCCCAGCAGGTCATCCACAGCCAGATGAGCACCGCGGGCCGATTCCACCTGGCTCGGGAACGGCGCTCCAAAACCGCGCCGGACAGGAAGCAAAAACAGGACCGGCCCGCCTTCACCCGCGTGCTGGACCATGAGCTCGAAAACTTGAACCGCCTGGCCGAAGGTATCAGGATCGATGACTTCAATCGCACCGTCCGGCTCTTGGCCCGGGCCGACCGGGTGGTCATTGCGGGATGCATGGCCTCGGCCAGCCTGGCGCAGCATTTCGGCTATATGCTGTCTAAGATCCTGCCGCAGGTGGATGTGATTCGCTCAGAGAGCCCCTCGGCCTATGCCAAGGTGATGCGCCTGACCCCGAAATCGGCTGCCTTCTTATTGGCCTTTCCACGCTACCCCGCCCAAACCCTGCGGCTGGGGGAGCAGGTGGCCGCCAGCGGCGCTAAAACCGTCGTCATTACCGACAGCCACCTTTCGCCCCTCAGCAGCCTGGGTCAGGTCGTGTTTCACATACACGTGGGTATTCCGGGCTTTGTGGATGCCTACGCGGCGCCGCTGACGTTCATCAATGCCCTGTGCACCGAGCTGGCCGAAGGCTATTCCGATCAGGCGGTCGAGGGCCTCAACCGCTTCGACCGGTTTGTCGACAAGGCGAACCTGTTTTACAAACGCACCCATAGGGGACGCACTAAGAATAATGAAACACCTGGCGGAATGAATACAGAGATCTGAAACCTGACACCCTAATCGTGCGAAAAGCGCTCAATTAGTTGCTATTGGTTATTTGTTAATCGTTATTAGCGACAGGCTGGCAACAATATTTATAGCGCTCTCGGCATTTTGGAATGATGGAATGGTGGAACAATGGAATATTGGGTATCAAAAACGGATGAAGATCTGATTTTAATTTCTGATTCGTTTAATCATCATAAAATCAGAACTCATTCCGCGGGACCCATTATTCCAATACTCCACGCCATTCACACGGCAATCCCGCCCAAGGCGGGACGGACCTGACCCACAGGAGCAGGTATTCAATGATAAAATATAAACGGGTCTCATTGCTTCAATACAATTAACCAATAACAAATAACCCATAACTTTTTTTCTAAACGGAGGAAAAACCATGTCCAATAAACCTGATGTGTTGATCATCGGTGCGGGTATCATTGGATGTTGCATCGCATATGAAATGAGCAAAGCCGGTTTCCGGACGCTCAATGTGGATTTTCAGCCGACCGCCGGTGCCGGCTCTACCGGCAACTCCTGCGGCAACGTCCGCTTTTACTACTCGACCCGCGACGGCTGCGCCCTGGCTTATGAAAGCGCCTGGTACTGGCAGAACTGGCGGGAATATATCGGCGTGTCCGATCCGCGCGGTATGGCGCGCTATCATCAAACCGGAACGGTTTTCGTCAAAAACCGGGTTCTCAATTGGGACAAAATCAGTGCCAACTTCGACAAGGTCGGAGTGCCCTATAAGGAATGGGATCTGGAAACCCTCCAGCGTCGGGTACCGGTCGCGGATTTTCATTCCTTCTACCCGCCGCGGCGTCCGGACGACCCCGAATTTTTCAGCGATCCGGGTGAATGGCTGGCCGGCGCCGCCTACACCCCGGATTCGGGCTACGTGGGCGAGCCCCAGCTGGCCACCCAAAATGTGGAATGCGCCGCCAAGGCCGCCGGAGCCCAGTTCAAGTACAACGCCCGGGTCGTGGCGATCCGCCGCGAAAACCAGCGGGTTCAGGGCGTCACCCTGGCGGACGGCACCCGCATCGACGCACCGGTGCTGGTGAACGTGGGCGGTCCGCATTCTTTCAAAATCACCGAGATGGCCGGCCTGGCGGAAAGCAACCGCATCAAGACCCGGGCCCTCAGACACGAGGTCCATGTGGTGCCGCCGCCGCAAGGCTACAAGCCCGAAGAAGAGGGCTTTCACACCAGCGATGCCGACGTGGGGGCCTACTACCGCCCGGAGGCCGGCAATATGATTTTGACCGGGTCGGTCGACCCGGAGTGCGATCCCCAAGAGTGGGTCGATCCGGACGACTTCGATCGCGATGTCAGCGATGCCCAGTGGAAGGCCCAGGTCTATCGCCTGGCCAAGCGTTTTCCGGATTTGCCCATTCCCAACCAGCCCGCAGGGATCGTGGACCTTTACGACGTCAGCGACGATTGGATCCCGATTTACGATAAATCCGATCTGGGCGGATATTACCAGGCCATCGGGAGCAGCGGCAACCAGTTCAAAACCGCCCCCCCGGCGGGGGTCATGATGGCGGAATTGATTCAGAAGGTGGAAAACGGCCACGACCATGACGCCGACCCGCTACAGCACAAGCTGCCCCATCTGGGGCTCAGTGTCGATATGGCTGCATTTCACCGCAACCGGGAGATCAACCGCAACAGCAGCTTCAGCGTTGCGGGTTGAGTTTGGATTTTAGTCATGCGAATCGAAAAAGATGCTCTGGGCACGCTCTCTTTGCCGGACAATGTGTACTACGGCGTTCAAACCGAAAGGGCCCGCCAAAATTTCGCCATCTCCGGCTTGACCATCGGAGACCATACACACTTTATCTGGTCGCTGGCGACGATTAAAATGGCGGCTGCCCGGGCCAATGAAGAGATCGGCATGCTCGACCGCGAGCGCTCCGAGGCCATTCAACAGGCGGCCCGGGAGGTCATGGACGGCAAATTTGCCGATCAGTTCCCGGTGGACATTTTTCAGGGCGGCGGGGAAACGTCTGCCAACATGAATATAAACGAGGTTGTGGCCAACCGCGCCAATGAAATATTGACCGGCAGCAAGGGCAACCGGAAAATTCACCCCAACACCCACGTCAATCTGGGGCAGTCCACCAATGACGTCATCCCCAGCGCAGTGCGCATGGCCTGCTACCTGCACCTTCAAACCCTGGAGGAACGCCTCGAATTTCTGGCCGCCACCCTGGCGCGCAAAAAGGAGCAATTCGCCGATGTGGTCATGGCCGCCCGCACCTGTCTGCAGGATGCCGTGCCCATTACCCTGGGACAGGAATTCAGCGGCTATTTGGCCTTTGTCGAACGCCAGCGCAAGGAGGGCCGGCGCTGCAGCCGGGATTGTCTCGAGATCCCTTTGGGCGCCACGGCCGTGGGCACCGGCCTGGGGGCTTTTGCCGGCTACCAGACCGCCGTTTACAGCCATTTGAAGGTGATCACCGGCATGCCGCTGCGTCAGGATGCCAACCTGTTCGACGGCCTTCAGAACGGAGACGTCTATATCCGCATTTCCGCCTATCTGAAGGGCCTGGCCACCGGGCTGGCCAAGCTGGCCCACGATTTGAGGCTGCTGGCCTCGGGTCCGCGCGCCGGCTTCGGCGAGATCACCCTGCCGGCCACCCAGCCAGGCTCCTCGATCATGCCGGGCAAGGTCAACCCGGTGATACCGGAAATGATTATCCAGGTAAGCTACCAGGTCTGCGGCCACGACCTGTCGATTTCCATGGCGGTCGAAGGCGGCGAGCTGGATCTGAATGTCTGGGAATCCCTGATCATGAAATGCCTGTTCGAGTCTTTCCGGCTGCTGAACAACAGCATCGTATTGTTTGCCGAGCGCTGCATCGACGGCATAACAGCCCACACCGCGAGATGCCTGGAACATGCCGAATCTTCCATCGCCCTGGTGACCATTCTGGCCCCAATATTCGGCTACCAGCAGACGGTGGAAGTGGCCCAAAAAGCCATGGCTGAAAACAAAACGATCAAGGCGACTGTAATGGAAATGGGCCTGCTGGCGGACGAGGAGGCCGAGGAGCTGCTAAACCCGAAAAATCTCGTCGATCCCGTCAAATGCAGCCAGCTGCTGAATCGCTACGTGCAGCAAAAGCGGGGGCTGCCAAGCGAAAAGGGGAACTAAGAGGAACTCAATTGAAGTGAAATTCCATTGAGAGTTATTAGCACCGCCTTTGGCTATGGAGCATCCAGTCAAATCGAATAAAGAAACTAATGAACATCGAACATCGAACGTCCAACATCGAACATCTAATAATGAATTCTGCCTATTTAATAAAAGCTTGAGCGGCCTGTCGGGTCGTAGCCGAAGGCGAAGCCTGAAGCGATTCCTTCCTTCGAAATTCGTTATTCGACATTCTGCGGTTCTGCGGTTCGCTTTTTAACTATAGGCAGTTTTATACCAGACAAAGTATAGAAAGCAGGTCAATCATGTCGATTACCAACAGCGTTGCCAAATGGATCATCAACACGGATCCGGACAGCTTGCCGGACATCGTTGTCGAGAAAGCCAAAAAGAGCATCCTGGACACTGTCGGCGTTGCCGTCGCCGGCGCCAACACCGATGTCGGCCAAACCATGCTGGCATACCTGGAGACGCTGGGCGGAAATCCGCAAAGCCGCGTCTGGGGAACGGCGATAGCAACCTCCGTCCAGCAGGCGGCCCTGGCCAACGGCACCATCGGGCATGTTCACGACTTCGACGACACCTCCCACAGCTATATCGGCCACCCGTCGATCTCGGTGCTGCCGGCGGTGGTCGCTGCCGGCGAGCAGGTCGACGCCTCTGGGGCCGAAGTGCTGCTCGCTTTTGTGATCGGCACCGAGATGGCCTGCAAACTGGGCGCGATGGTCACCCCGAAATTGTATGCCGACGGCTGGCACGCGACCTCGGTTATCGGTGCCTTCGGCGCGGCTGCCGGCATGGCCAGGCTCCTGGGATTGGATGAGGGCCGGACAGCCCAGGCCCTGAGCCTTGTTGCGGCCCAGACATCGGGCATCAAGGGTAATTTCGGAACCGACGCCAAACCGTACCAGGTCGGGCGGTCCGCTGAAAACGGGGTAGCAGCGGCCCTGCTGGCCCAAAGGGGCTTGAAAGGCGCGGCGGATATTTTCGAAAAAGAGTTCGGCTTCTGCCACACGCTCAAGCTGAGCTGTGATTCCGATTCCATTTCAGCGGGCCTGGGCAACCCCTTTGATATCGATCGGCCCGGTTTCTATCTCAAGGAATTTCCGTCGTGCTCGTCAACCCATCCGGCCTTGAATGCCGTGATTAAATTGATAAACACCCATGGGATCGATCCCCTGGCGGTTGAAAATATAGATTGTGCCTCGACACAGCTGGTGGTCGATTCGCTGTCCTATAGGCAGCCGCAGGATGTCAATCAAGCCCGTTTCAGCCTGCAGTTCTGCCTGGCCAGGACGCTGCTGAACCGGGGATCTTTAACTTTGGCGGATTTCTGTCCGGAGAGTCTCGGCGATCCCCAGACACAGGCGCTCATGGAAAAAATTCAGCTGCGGCTGTCCGGCGGGCTGGCTGAAAAAGGGTATGCTCCTGCCGACGGCCCTGAGGCTGCGATTGTCAAGATCTCGATGACGGACGGTCAACGGCACGAAAAGCGGCTGGCCTTTGCCGATTGGCGGCCGGAGAAAATGCCCTCGTGGGAGGCCCTGGCCGCCAAATTCCGTGATTGCGGATCGCCGGCCATGGCGGCCCGGCGGATCGACCGGACCGTCGAAATGATCCGGCATTTGGAGCAGGTACCGGCCATCCGGGAGGTGACGGCGCTCACCGGTACGGACTAAGTGCTCCTATTGATAATTACGGTGGCATATTCGGTTTATTTTTTCACCACAACTGAAAATTAAATTGTGAAACCGGTTCAATAAATGTAGGTCCGTACGGAATTGAACTGGGGCCAACAAAATGATTGAAAGCCTATTTCAAAGATGGTATGGGGTTCTTCAGATCGATAGGTCTCCGGCTTGCGGTCTTATCGCTCGACCCCGTATTAAAGCTGCAATAATCCAGCGGTTATCCTGTATTTATCATCCTGCTTTTTCGATCATTTTGGTGCCGGAGATATCTGCAGGAAGTTAGTTCGCCGTGGTGAGCAGACGGCCGGTGCATAACAATGGATGAAGGGGGACCAGGCAGCCCGTGTCGGGCGTGTCTGTTCGGGGATGGTTCGGCCCTGGCGGCCCTGCCCGGCCGCTTAGCGCCGTTCTAAATAATAATTCTTTATTAAGGAGGTAGGAATGAAATCTAGATTGTTCGCTCAAATTGTGATTGCTTTAATCGTGTTGGCACTCTGTGTACCCGGGGCATTAGCCCAAAATGACCGCTTCCTTGATGTCATAAAAAAAGGCAAGATAGTGGTCGGCGTCAAACCGGACTACAAACCGTGGGGCTTCCGTGATCCCAGCGGCAAGCTGATCGGCATGGAAATCGACATGGCCCAGGACGTCGCCGACGCCCTGGGGGTAAAACTGGAACTGGTTGCGGTCCAATCCTCCAACCGTATGCAATTCCTGCAGCAGGGCAAGATCGATCTTATGATCGCGACGATGTCCGATCGCAGCGACCGCCGCAAAATCGTGGGTGTGCCCGATCCCAATTACTACACCTCCGGCACCAATATATTGTCCAAAAAAGGGCTGGTGAAAAGCTGGGAGCAGCTGCGGGGCAAACCGGTATGCGGCAAACAGGGCGCATTTTACAACAAGATCGTGGCCAAGCGCTACGGTGCCAAGATTGTTGCATTTAAAGGCAATGCCGAAGCCAAACAGGCGGTCCGCGACGGGAAATGCCTCGGTTTTGTATACGACGACTCTTCGATCATGTCGGACCTGTCTTCCGGCGAGTGGGATGACTACGAAATGCCGCTGCCGACCGAAGACGACAACCCCTGGGGCCTCGCGGTTCCCCTGGATGAACTGGACGGTATCTGGGGCAATTTCATGGCCGGGATGCTCTACCGCTGGCATGCCACCGGGCGTCTGATCGAACTGGAAAAGAAGTGGGGGATTCAAACCACCGAGTTTTTGCAGAAAATGCATGAAAAGTTCAAGTTCGAGACTCCGCACTTAAAATAGCACCTCGATTCGGAGATTGCCGCTCTGCTCAGAGCGGCAATCTCCACGGCTTTTCGAAACAAAGTGTTGTAGTGACCATGTAAAAGTGCGGCCTCCGGCATTGGGACAGGCAGTCTGGTCGGAAAAGAAACTCAAGTCAATTTATCTCTCACAGAGTCAGCAGAGTTCCCAGAGAAAAATAAAAGAGCTCTGTGCTCAGCGCACTCTGCGAGATATGTAATTAGAGTTTCATATAAGCACCGCCTCCGGCAAAAAGACAGCCGGTCTGATCGGAAAAGAAACTGCTTATTTTCACGCAAAGACGCCAAGGCGCCAAGATAAAACATAATATTAGTTATTTCCTTTGCGTCTTTGCGACTTTGCGTGAGATAGATTTTTCGTAGTCTCACACGAGAAGTTTCGAGAGCCCAACAATATCGGAACATGACCGACTTGCCTGGTGCGACGGTTCGCGCTTGATATTGCAAAGCATATCATCAGGTTGTCAGCGAGGATACCGATGTTAGAATTGCTATCGGGTTTTTTCAGACGCTTGTACGACGAAACCGGACTTAATTTCGTTATCTTCTACGAACAATACGAATACGATCGGTTTATCGAAGCGATCAGCACTTCGATCAAACTCATTATCGCCTGTATGCTCTTCAGCCTGATCGTCGGGGTGGTCGGCGCCTGGGCCCAGGGGTCGAAATCGAAGTGGGTGCGGCGTGTGGTCGCCGGTTATATTCAATTCTTCCGCAACACACCACCGCTGGTCCAGCTGTTCTTCTTTTATTTCGTGCTGGGAAATTTCACCCCGACCTATGATGCCGGCGGCTGGCAGGAGGCCTATATCGGCAGTTTCGGCTGGGCCATTATATCTCTGGGCTTTTTTGCCGGCGCGTTCAACGTTGAAATATTTCGCGCCGGCATCGAGGCCGTGCCGACCGCCACTCGTGAAGCGGCCGCATCGCTGGGATATTCACGCTTGAAATCCTATATATATATCATTTTTCCGCTGGCTTTCCGCGTCTGCCTTCCGGCGTTGAACAACAACCTCGTGAACCTTTTGAAAACCACGACCCTGGCCTATGCTATCGCGGTGCCGGAAATGATGTACACCTGCAACCAGATCTGGTCAGACAATGTGAACGTACCGGAAATGATGCTGGTGATGTTCATTTTCTATATCGTCCTGGTGGCCATCCTGGTGTGGGGCATGCACAAGTGGGAACAAAAAATGAAGATTCCGGGGTACGGTTAATGGAAAAGACCATGTCGAAAAGAAAAGATGCAAAAAGCGAATTGCCCGTTTTGCTGCCTTTCAAACCGGATACGGGAAAAGAAAGGCCTTTCAGCGGGTTGCTGGCTGATATGAATCCATGGCACGTGACCCTGTTCGTCCTGGCCTGTTTTGCAGCCATCGGCATCGCCGACGTCTTCGCGGCCGATAATGCCGCCAAACCGAGCCCGTTTGCGACCTTGATCAAATGGGTGCCGTTCATTATGAAGGGCTTTATGCTCAATCTGGTCATCAGTTTTTCCGCCATGGCCATCGGCACGGTGGCCGGGGCGGCCCTGGGCCTGATGCAGATATCGCTGCTGGCGCCCGTACGGCACAGCTCCTGGGTGGTGACCCAGTTTTTTCGTAACTCCCCCTGGCTGGTGCTGCTGTTTTGCATCATGCTGATGATGCCCTACCGCATCGAGATCGGTGAAACGACCATTGACATTCCGGATTGGATCAAGGCCACGATCGGCTTTTCACTGCCGGTGATGGCCAATATTTCGGAAGTGGTTCGCGGGGCGGTCCAATCCCTGCCCACCGGTCAATGGGAATCGGCGGAATCGTTAGCCTTTACGCGTACCCAGACCATGTGGCTGATTATCCTGCCCCAGTGCATCAAGCGCATGATTCCGCCCTGGATGAACTGGTATGCCATTTTGACAATGGCCACACCGTTGTGCTCCATCATGGGCGTCGAAGAGGCGGTGCGCTTTTCGCAGCAGGCCTTGGAGGCGGAGGGCTCTCGGCCGGAACTATTGATGCCCTTCTACTCCTTTTTGCTGGTCATATTCTTTTGCTATTGTTATCCCATCGCCCGCTGGACGATTCGTCTGGAAAGGCGCTTCATGGTAAAGATCTAACAACGACTGATTTGTGAACGTCAACCACACGGAGAGGTTTTTATGGCCTGGACACCCGACCAACCCATGGTAAGCCTTAAAGATGTTTATAAAGCCTTTGACGACCTGGAGGTCATCAAGGGAATATCGATGGATGTCAAGAAAGGTGAAGTTATCTGTATTATCGGGCCTTCAGGCTCCGGCAAATCCACACTCATCCGCTGCATCAACGCCCTTCATCCCATCAACAAGGGATCCATTCTGGTGGAGGGCCAGGAAGTCAACGACCCCAAGCTCGACAAATTGGAGCTGCGCAAAAAAGTCGGCATGGTTTTCCAGCAGTACAATCTTTTCCCGCACAAAACCGCCCTCGAAAATGTCAAGATGGCGCCCATTCACGTACTGAAAAAAGACAAGCAGGAAGCCGAGCAGCGCGCCTACGCCCTGATTAAAAAAGTCCGGCTGGAGGGCAAGGAAGATTCCTATCCCGGCGAGCTGTCCGGAGGCCAGCAGCAGCGCGTGGCCATTGCACGCTCGCTGGCCATGGATCCGGATGTAATGCTGTTCGACGAGGTCACCGCGGCGCTGGACCCGGAGACCGTCAAAGAGGTTCTCGTCACCATCAAGGAACTGGCCGAAGACGGCATGACCTGCCTGCTGGTCACCCACGAAATGGGTTTCGCCCGGGAACTGGCCGACCACATCTACTTCACCGATGAAGGCCGCATCGTCGAGCACGGTCCGCCGTCAACCTTTTTCGAGGACGCCAAAGACCCGCGCACCCAGGCCTTTTTGAGCCAGATTTTGTAGCGCGCCGGCTTCATAACGGTTTCTGCAATTGAATATTTAGCCGCCCGCTCGCTTCGCTCGCTCGACTCACGCAGACATTATCCGGCCGACCCCGGAGAAACAGGCTACGCGTTTCACAGGGCAGGCGTGGCCGGATATAAATCTCGCTGCCCTTCGGGCAAATTTAATTCGACGGTTTTTATCCCAGCTTTATTCAATTTGAATGATAAATCGCGAAGTGATGGCAATTTGAGCCCGGACAGGTCGGCCGGGCTGAATGTCTGCGGATGTCGGCGAGTGTCTGCGGCTATTTAATAAAAAGCTTATCTCAGATCACTCAAAGCTGCTTTTTTTACGCCAACTTTTCCGGAGATGATTCAAGATTAGTAATCATCGTCTTAAACTTCTCCGCCTTCTCGTATTTAGAGGTCACCACCTGCCCGTTATACAGGACGGCAAAAGTGCCGTTGGGGTTTACGCCGTTGTTTTGGGCCTGTTGGGCGGATTTTAACTTGATAATCTGACACCCAAGGCCTAATTCGGCAGCGGCGCCATCGAAGATGTCCACCGCGTCGGGAAGGTAGGGGCATTGATCGGTGGTCAGCACCGTCACCCCTGCACCGTATTGCTTGATTTTGTTCGCTGTAATCGGATTTATCCTGGGATCAGCGGTTTTCATTGAAAATTTATGCACGTACAATTCAAAGTTCGACCCGGCAGCAAACGCCTCAATCACAGTGCAGTTCACAATCTTGCGTTTTCGGAAGAACAAGGACCTGGTGTTTAACGCTGCCGGGCCAAAAACTTCACGGCCACATGGCCGAACCCGCCGCACTTGACCCCGTTGTCGAAACAGCCTACTTTGGTAAACTTCAGTTTGTTGGGATCCAGCCCCTCAAAAATAAACTCCTGGGCGCCATAGACAATCGGGATAATTGCATTGAGCAAATAGACACATATTTTAGCAGGAGATTCCCGGCACATGACGGCGCCATCCCCATTGATTTTTATTTTTTGTCCCTGCCGATGCTGACAGGCACATCCGTGGGCCTCTTCAATTTCAAAAACAAAATCCGTGTTCATCAACTGGGGCGCTTTTTCGAGCATTCGCACATACTTGGGATTGGATTGAACCGCATCCATCTCCTCATCGGTGTAGTTAAAAAATGCCTTGGCCATCTCCAGTATTTCCGGTTTGTGGTTCATCTCGGCCTCCTTTCGTCGGGCGACGGGTAGTATGTCAGGTACGGTTTTATAATGACCGGACGTTCGGTCATTATAAAACGAAGCGAAAACTTGTTTTTAGTTGATGATCAGCTCAAACAAAAAAAACTCTATGGTTGTGTCCCGCAAATTACCAAGAACACCCACTGTGCAAATTGCAGTCTGACGAAGGTTCCTTTTTCGTTGGGACGGGTTTTGCAGTCTGAGGCGGATCCAATAACTTCGAAAAATCCGACATTTTCCTTCCCCTTAATGGGGTGGAGGTTTACGCGCCTTTGGCGGTGCCGGAGGCGACCAGGGGGCCGGACGGGAGTGATAAAATAGATATGTAATCAAGGCCTTATCTATCCACCCTTCCCTCTGATCCCCTCCCATCAAGAAAAGGGAAGTCCGTTGTTGGATCCGCCTAAGGCGGCTTTATCCCCGCCTGCAAACCGTCACGCCGGCTGCTGCGGACGGGAATAAGACCCGCCTTTGAAGATTGGGATCAATGGTTCATCCAGCTGCGCTGGAAACCTCGCCCCTACCTCCTATTGGTGGGGTTTAGTATTTCATAAAATGATCATAGTTTCTTTTGGCAGCAATTCCGGGGCACGACACTAAGGTCTAATCCCGTTTACCATCGCGTCGAAAAAAGATCGGCACACGGTGTCCACATCAAAATCCTGCTTCAAGATCATGTGATGCATGCACATTCCGTCAATCAACGCGATCAATGCGCCGGCCAGAGCGGCGGGGTCAAGCTCTGCAGCGATTCTCCCCTCGGCCTGGCCTTTTTTTATGATCCCGGCCACCGCAGTCTTTGAATCCAGCAAAAAATAGCGAAACTTGTCGACAAACTCTTCGGATTCCTTGTGGCTGACCGACCACCGCCAGATATCCACATAGATGATCATCATTTGTTTAAACGCGTCGCCAAGGTTCGCCCCTTCCTGGAGTAGCGTAAATAATTGCTGCAGCGGGTCCTCCTGCCGGCCGATCTTGGCCACCAGCAGCTCCGTCCAATCGGCAAACATAATTTGAACGATTTCATTGAGGATATCTTCTTTATCCTTGAAATAGTCATAGAAGGTTCCCTTACCGATTCCCACATGGGCGGTGATCCGTCGAATCGGTGTATTTTCAAAGCCGTATTCGGCAAACAGCGCCATGGCCTTTCTGGCGATCTCGATTCTCTTCTGGGACTTATCGACGATTTTAGGCATTTGGGAGGTATCCTGATGGTTATTTGACCGACCGGCCGGTCATTAAAAATCAAAATAGTCTGCTCCGCTCAGTCTGTCAAGATGTAATTGCACTATCTCATCCGGGGCTATGTTTTAATCCCGGCAGTTCAAATATAATAATCTATTTCCGGGAATAAAAAAGCCAACACCGTTAGATCGCTGGTCGAGAAACTGCAGTGTACCTCAAGCGGCCGAAGGCATCCGTCCGGGCCTCAGCATGCCTCAGACGGATGCCTTATCCGGGATCAACGCTTTTTCCGCATCAGCATCTGGGCTTCCTCCTGGCTGATGGTGCCGTCGGCAACCCCTTTTTCGACCAGCCGGCTCATCAGCTCACGTTTTTTGGAGCGATTTTCCATTTTTTCGAGAATCTCTTTTTCCTGATCCGGCGTAATGCTCCCGTCGGCGACAGCCTTTTTGACCTGCTCTCTGATCTTAACCTGCATGGCGTCACGAAACGCCTGGCGGTCAACGTTCAACTCCTGCATGACAGAGTAGCCGCGCCGACCTTGGAACATGTCCTGAATGGCTTCCACCGGCTGCCCGGTCATCTCCGCGAGCACCTGGGCCTTCAGGTTCTTATACTGATATTTTGCCAGCAGCATCAGGCCGCCGCTTTTGTTGTGTTTTTTGGATCCGTACCCATGACGGTAGCCTTTGCCCCGACCGTCCGCAAAGGCCAGTCCGGATATAACGATACCGACGACGACAACGCAACTGATGATAATGGTGTGTTTCTTTTTCATGATAGCCTCCTTGCATTAAAGTTTTAAATTCTCGGTTAAAAGATCACTCAATGTACTCTGAGTCTAAACTAACAAGTAATTGTGGAGAAAATATGAAGAAAAGATGTGTTAATTATAGAGATTGACAGCACTGCTTTCAGAGCCGAACTATCCATAAAACCGGATCAAATGTGGAGAAAATGTGAAGAACTGATGTAAAGGTTGTGAAGAGCGCAAAAGGGGTTTGTAATATGGATCATCGTATATTAACATTACATATAATACCTAGCTAAACCGCTGAACATCACTATGAAATTCAAACTGTCCTATAAACTTTTCCTGGCTTTCTCATTGACCTCTCTGCTGGTTGTGGCCCTTATGGTTGGCCTCATCCGGTTTTATGTGACCCGCAATTTTGCAGATTACGCCAACAGATCCCAGCTGGAAAGATATACCGATGTGATCGACGCCCTGGCAGGCGAATATCAGAGCCACCAGGGTTGGCAGAGTCTGAAAAACAATCCCCGGCGCTATGATGAGATCCTGCGCGCCAGTCTGCCGCGCAAAAATGATAAATCTCGCCGGCGACCGCGCCGGCCACCTGATTTTGAAGACAGAAAAACCCGCGGTAGCGGGAAGGACGCCAGACCGCCGCGGCCTCCCAAGCGTACCAAGCGGTTGGCAAAAAGGCTGGCGGTTTTTGATGCCGATAAACAGCATATCGTCGGCGGACGGCCCAGAACATCAGCCGACAGCTATACCCTGCAGGAAATTAACGTCTCCGGCCGGACCGTGGGCTGGTTAGGCCTTCACAAAAAAGAGCATCTGGCCAACCCGCTGGCGGTCGGATTCCTAAAACAGCAATCGCAGGTTCTCTACATTATCGGGGGCGGGATTCTTGTTCTGGCCGCTGCGGTGGCCTTTATTTTATCCAAACATTTACTGGCACCCATCCGCAAACTAACGGCCGGGACCCGGACTCTGGCGTCCCGCAAGTTTGATACCCGCGTCGAGGTCGAGTCCAAGGACGAACTGGGGCAGCTGGCCGCTGATTTTAACACCATGGCACAAACCCTGGAAGAATACGAGCGCATGCGCCGGCAATGGATCTCCGATATCGCCCATGAACTCAGGACGCCCCTGTCGGTTCTGCGCGGCGAGCTCGAAGCGCTCAAAGACGGGATCAGGGAGGTCGACCGCAACAGCCTCGATTCCCTGTATGCGGAAGCAGGGCACCTGAGCAAGATCGTAAACGATCTTCATGATCTTTCAATGGCCGATGCCGGGGCGTTCACCATCGTAAAGGAGCCGGTCAATCCGGTGGCAGTTCTGGAAGGAACTCTGGGCAATTTCAATCAGCGCTTTGCAGAAAATCGAATCAACATTGAAAATCGCCTGGAAAACCACCCTCCCGTCACCATCATGGGAGATGCCGACCGCCTGCAGCAGCTCTATTCCAACCTGCTGGAAAACACCCTGCGGTATGCGGATGCCCCCGGCACCTTGAAGATCGGTCAGGAACGCAGCGCAAACCGGTTGAAGCTGTTTTTCGAGGATTCCGGGCCCGGTGTGCCCGCACCAGCGCTGGGCCGCTTGTTCGACCGGCTCTACCGGGTGGACCAATCCAGAAACCGCAACCGGGGAGGCAGCGGATTAGGGTTGAGCATTTGCAAGAGCATCGTCAACGCGCTTGGCGGAAAAATTACGGCCGCCAACGGAATTTCGGGCGGCCTTCGAATCGAAATTGAATTTCAACTGACTGAATAACAAGATAATACCCATGCCCAAAAGATACATTCTGATTGTCGAAGACGAAGAGAAAATTGCCAGCCTGCTGCGCGATTATCTGAATGACGCCGGCTTTGGAACCTCGACCCAAATCAACGGTGACCGTGTTGTCGCCCAGATCAAGAAGGATCCGCCCGATTTGGTGTTGCTGGATGTCATGCTGCCGGGTAAGGATGGAATGGCAGTTTGTCGCGAGATCCGGCAGTTTTCGAATGTTCCGATCATCATGGTCACCGCCCGGATCGAAGAAATCGACCGACTGCTGGGCCTGGAGCTGGGCGCGGATGATTATATCTGCAAGCCGTTCAGCCCGCGGGAAGTAGTTGCGCGGGTGAAGGCCATTTTCAGAAGACTGGATGCGGCAACCCCGTCACACCGCCTGGCAATAGGTTCGATTTCGCTGGACAACGACACCCGCCAGGTCATGATCGGTAAAGAGGCGTTAAACCTGACACCCATTGAATTTGGACTGTTAAATATCATGATGAGCCAGCCCGACCGGGTGTTCTCCAGAAATGAGCTTATCAACCGGGTTCAGGGCTATGATTTCGAAGGTTACGACCGCACCATCGATACCCACATAAAAAATTTGCGCAAAAAAATTGCACAAAAGCTCCCCGGCCGGGAAATCATCAGCACCGTTTACGGCGTTGGGTACAAATTCAGCTCACCTTCAAAGTAACTCACTTCATTATTTAACTCTTTACTGAATATATTGACAATTAGTTCTGAAACACAATACTAACAAATCGTTTAGGAATATATCCAAACTTAGGAGAGGCGGCATGATGCAAGAAAATACGGCAAGCAGCGGCAAGGATCGTTTTGACATCAGCGATTGCAAAGCGACTATGAAAGCGGTGGTCACCACCGGCAACGGCGGTTATGAAAAACTGGACTACCGCGATGTTCCGGTTCCGCAGCTTGCCGCGGGGGAAGTACTTTTGCAGGTCCTGGCAGCCGGTGTCAACAATACCGAGATCAATACCCGCCTTGGCTGGTATTCATCCAAGGTTACGGGGAGCACCGCAGCCCTCGCCGGCGAAGAGCAGGAAATGCAGGCGGCCAGCACTCAGGGAGACGGCGGTTGGAACGAAGCCACCCCCTTCCCATTCATCCAGGGTACCGATTGCTGCGGAAGGGTGGCGGCGGTCGCGCCGGGGGGTGATGAAGTCCTTGTGGGAGCACGTGCCTTGGTGCGGTCCTGCATGCGCAGCGAGGGTTGGGATTCATTGGAAAACATCTGGATGGCATCTGATTTTGACGGTGCCTTTGCACAATTCGTAAAAGTGCCGGCAACCGAAGTCTTTCCCGTTAACTGCGCGTGGAGCGATGCCGAGCTCGGCACCATCCCCTGCGCCTATGGGACGGCTGAAAATATGGTTGACCGCGCAAAAGTGGCCCGCGGCGAGCATGTGTTGGTCGCGGGGGCTTCGGGGGGTGTCGGCTCCGCGGCGGTGCAGCTGGCCAAACGCCGGGGCGCCGTTGTGACGGCCATTGCGGGGGAAGCCAAGCTTGAAAAAGTCAAGGCCATCGGTGCCGATGGGGTCATTGGCCGCGGCGAAAACATCGTGGCCTGTTTGGGAGAAAAATGCGTGGATGTCGTCGTCGACAACGTGGCCGGATCCGGCTTTGGCGGGATGCTGAAAGTATTGAAGCGCGGCGGGCGTTTTGTATCCTCGGGCGCCATTGCCGGGCCTCTGGTGGAATTGGACATGCGCGACTTGTATTTAAAGGATCTGACGCTGATTGGATGTACCGCCTGGGACGAGCCTGTTTTCCCGAACCTTGTTTCCTATATCGAAAAAGGTGAGATCAAGCCCCTGCTGGCCAAAACCTTTGCGCTGGAAAACATAGTCGCGGCCCAGCGTGAGTTCACCCGAAAAAAGCACGTGGGCAAATTCGTTTTGATTCCGCCGACGATTGATGATGGGAAGATATGACCACAATTGGATCTCACCACAGAGAGCACAGCGCGGCAGAGCCGCAACCAAACGGTCTCTTGGGTTGGCATTAATTAAATTGATATATTTGTAGAAACGCCAAAAAAATAAAATAGAAATGGCGACACACCTAAGGTATTGTTGGAAGCGCCA
>Ga0209052_1000147_pt1 | contig 25536 bp, 33 predicted proteins | sample WorMetHEROISLAND_2_FD_187409 | JGI IMG/M metagenome (GOLD analysis project Ga0209052, IMG submission 187409) | Marine gutless worms symbiont microbial communities from Max Planck institute for Marine Microbiology, Germany - Olavius sp. 4 HERON... | ecosystem: Host-associated > Annelida >...
GATCCATTCGACGTCAAAAGGCCATCACTCTATCGCGCACTTTGCACCAAGCTCGGCGCGAGCACTTACTTTCTCTCGGCAGACGCTGCTTTTACCGTTCCGAATGCTCGTAATTTGGTGAGATTTACCGGAAAAACCGGGGCTTAATGTGTTGTCAGCATCCCTTCTTTAAGCAGCAGCGCGACTCTCTACATCCTTCAAAACCTGTGTGACCTCGGTTCCTGTTACAAGGCGAGGGTCAACAGGGCCGTCAGCTCCGCTTCGGTCAGTGTGATCGGATTCCCTTGTATGCTGCTGGAGAGCATAGCCTTGTCCACGATAGCGGCTACCCGGCTCCGGGTCAGGCCATAGTCGGTGAGGCCGGGCACGGCCAACTCGTCACTGAGTGCCCGGATCCAGGCGATGCCGTCGGCGACCTCGGCGGTGGCATCGCCGGTGAGGATGGCCGCAACCTCTCGGTAGCGGGCTAAGGCTGGCGCAGCGGGGGTGCGTTCTTCCAGTGCGCGCACATTGGTCTCCATCACAAAGGGCAACAAGCGTGCGCAGACGGCGCCGTGGGGCGCATTGAACATACCTCCGATGGGAGCGGCAAGGCCGTGAACCGCCCCTAGCTTGGCATTGGACAAGGCCAAGCCGCCGCACAGGCTGGCCAGGGTCATGTCCTGGCGTGCCTCGGTATCCGAGCCCGCATGGAAGGCGCGGCGTAGGGAGCGTGCCGCACACCGCATCCCTTCGCGACAGAAACCGTCAGTGAGGGGGGTAGCCAGGTGGGAGATGAAGGGCTCCAGGCATTGGGTCAGGGCGTCTAGGCCGGTGCCGGCGGTGATCTCCGGTGGCACGGTGTAGGTGAGTACCGGATCGACAAGGGCAATCCGGGGCAGCATGGATCGATGGCGCAGGCTCACCTTGACCCCTTGTGCGGACGCCGTGAGTACGGCGTTGCGGGTTACTTCAGCACCGGTGCCCGCGGTGGTGGGGATGGCGATGAGCGGCACGGCCGGGTTGGCTAAAGGCCGACCGTGGCCGATGATTTCTAGGTAGTTAAAAGGATCACCAGAATTGACCAACAGGGCGGCGATGGCCTTGGCCGCGTCGATGGCGCTGCCGCCCCCCATGCCGATGACCAAATCGACGCCGTAATCGCGAGCCTGCTCTGTACCTTCCAGGGCCGCTGCCACCGTGGGTTCGCCGATGATGGAAAGGGTACTGACCGGTAGCCGCTGCTCCTCAAGCAGGGCCAGCAGGGGCTCACTCCGCACCGGGGTGCCGCCGCTTACTATCAGTACCCGGCTGCCCAGCTCGGACGCCAAGGCGCCTACTGAGTTGAGAACGCCTTCACCGAACAGGATGCGACTGGCGGTCGCGAACTCGAATGTCATGGCGCTACCCTCATGCCCGCACTGGGTCCCAGCCCTGCTCGTCCGGAAAGATGTTAGCGTACTTCAAGGCGGGGCGGGATTCGGTCATCATGTCGGAGATGGCGTCGCGCCAGGTGGCGTTATAGAGAACTGGCGTTTTGGATTGGGGAGGAAGGATAACCAGCAAGAGTAGACCCAGGAGCGCCTGAACGGCTTCCTTAAGCTACTTTATGGATTAGGAATTTTGCTTATCTGACAGAGAACTCAGTGATGCCTGCAAATACAGTTAGCATCATATGCATGACACCCCATTGAATATCTCCACCAGTCCAACTGGAGATATTCAATGACACCATAGCCGACTACAACGGGCACCCCAGCTTCTACATCCACGCCGATAGCAAGATTACGGGGTACCAAAGCCGTACCGATCATGTCCACCAGAAAATCGCAGGCCCAGATATCGAGCGGGTAAGATTGTATGGGGATAAGTACAAGGTTGGCGCATTTGACGGCGCTGGCGCTCATCTTCTCCATCTTTGCAGTACCATTGACGATGACCCAGTCATAACTGCCACCAGGCATGATCGACCGACAGCCAGTCCACCCACTGCTCGGATGCAATACATGCGTCCTGGCTGGCAGCAAACAGAGCCAGTCGTTTGAAGCTGGGATCGGGCTGCTCGAACCACGCCTGGGCAATTCGTGTGGCCCGAGCACTGTCTTGGCTGCGAACCGCAAGCCAGGCATCTCGCAGCAACTCGATCAAGATCACCCAGTCGCTGAAGCCTCGGTTCTGCCAGTGTTGGGTGATCGATGGCAGATCCTAGTGCGAACCGTCGCTGCGGTCGTCGGCCTCACCCAACTCGCGCCGTAAATCCAATGCATCGCGCAGCAGTTGCTGGAAATCCTCCAGCAGCAGCGGCAAGACAGACGCCCAGCGTTCGTCGGCAAGGTCACCCAAGCTAGAATGCACGTGATCGGAGGCCAGCACGAGTTTCCAGTCAACCAGATGCCGCAAGCTCGTTGGTTCGTCCGTGCTTTCTACCTCATCGCCCCAGCGAAACGGCTCCTTCAAAGCCACCTGGGGTGCGAGCAACTCGCGTAACTCCAGGCGCAGCGTGGCGGTCAGGCCATCTCGTTTCAGACGACTTTTCCAGCGATAGAGATTGGCGTCTCGCCGATACGAATGCGATTTCACTCAGCCTGCTGAGCAGGAGGCGCCAGAGCGTTCGCATCAACGGACCGGGGATGGCCTTCGGCGCCTGTAAGCGGATTACCTCCAGCTCGGCGGTCTTGCCTTCGCGCTCCAGCTCGGCGAACTTCTTCAGTTCTCTTTCGATCAGCCACGGCCAGCGGTCGTGCAACTGGCCGCCGCGCTGAAAGACACGAAGGAAACACGCGGTTCCAGCCTCAATAAAATTGCCGGTAATCCAAACGCGCCTGAACGAAAACCGCGCAAACACCCACGACAGTTGACTCTGGTAGAGAAACGAAGCCTGGAGGCCAGCGTCTCCATTGCAACTGAGACCCTAGAGCAGATCGCCTTCCAGCACACCGTGCTCTGCCAAACCTGCATGCCATACCGCAATCCCGGGGATGAGATAAGGGTTTGAGAGCGGGAGCAAGGCGACATTGCGCTGCGTATCGAAGCAGGGGTGGCTCGTCACCAGAAAACCAACCGGTGGGTCGAGTTGGGCCTCCCGTTCGGCCCCAAGGCGCGCTTGATCCTGGCTCACCTGAACGCCGAGGCGCTCGGGACCGGATCTCCCGAAATCAAAGTCGAGCGCAGCCTGATAGCCTTTGTCCGGCGTCTTCAGGACCAAACCAAACGGGGAAAATCGGGACCGAACGATCGCGAAATCCATGTGTTTAAGGACCAGTTAGGACGCTTATCTTCTGCTCTTATTCGCGTTGCTACAGTCCATAACGACCGCGCCGTACAGATCGATGGATAAGGTTGTTTCCGGCTTAGACATCTAGTTTCCAAAGGACAAACAACAATGTGTCCTGTGGCCTTCGGCCATCCAGCTTAGCCTCGATTACTTCGTGAGCCTACAGAAGCACGCCGTACCCCTCGACGAGCGCACGCTGGCGGCGCTGGCGCACTCTTCTACGGCCCTGTATATCTACGCCTGGTTCGCCCAGAGGTTGCACCGTATCCCTCATAGGAAGCTGCAGTTCGTTCCGTGGGCGGCCGTCAAGGGGCAGTTCGGGATAGATTTCGGGCGGATGAACAAATTCAAACAGAAATTCCGTATAGCATTGTCACGGGTCCTTCGGTGCTACCCGAAGGCCAAGATTGAGGTAGACGACAAAGGCCTAACCCTAAGACACAGCCCACCACCGATTTCTGCAAGCGCACGCGGCGAGTCGAAGGCCCAAGTCGCCGAGCGACTGGAGGGCATGTCCAAAGGGGGCTGGTCTGATCTGAAATATGTACTTAGCGAAACCCCACTGAAGTAAGGCTCACACAACAATCATTTTATTACAATGGTATAATAGATAAGAAGTCCTTTCTACCCGGTGAGTTTCTAATCCGTATTTCGTATCCAGAAATGGAGTCCTTCTCTACACGGTCTTTGAGCTTGGAAGGAAAGTCGTCAGAAAAATAGATAGATATATGACTCTAAGGTAGAGATAATGAGTACCGGAACTGTTTACGACTCGCGGGGGATTGCGAATTATCTGATTAATGGAGCGCGTGAACATGGTGGGCTTGACGCGCTCCAAGTGGTAAAACTCGTCTATTTGTCTTACGGTTAGGTACTCGGTCTCCTGGATCGCCCGCTTCTTGAGGATGATATCGAAGCATGGCAGTACGGACCGGTTATTCGCTGGCTATATCCATATATAGCCAGGCGTCGTTCGGCGTTTGTAGAGCCAATTGGAAACTTTCAGGCTGATTTAAGGAATGGAGAAAAGAGCGTTTGTGGATCAGACGCTTGAAAAGTACGGATTCCTGAGTGGCTTTCAGCTATCTTCATTGATCCATCAGCCAGTGATACCGTGGGATGTGACGTGGGGGGCATATGGCAAAAACGCCGTGATCCCGCAGGATTTGATTCAGTGCATTTTAAGCGATTAGTTGCATCACGGATTGGCTAATGCCTCAATCTAGCGACGGCATCAACGGCGACGATGGCCCTATCGGTGTTCCAGGACCTGAAATCGCCGAAGCGGTATCGGATGCTTTGGCTCGGGAAAAGATGGAGGCACTCTTCCGAGAAGAGATGCTGATCGATGCCAGGGAATATGCGGAACGCCCGGGCAATCGTCCGCCTCGAGCAGTTACGTGATGCTCTTCACGGGGCCACACGGTGGTTTGTCCGCTTTGTTGCGCTGCTTCTGATAGCAGCAATAGCCGTGTGTGGAGGGGGGGTCACGTACTAGCACCAAATAGCTGGCGATGGTTATTGCCCGGTGAAGTTCAGAATCTTCAAACGATATTGTTTAGCGGAGCAATCAGTGCGCTTGTGACGACTGCGGCTAAACAAATGCTGACTAAGCAGTCAGCACCCGATTCTCTCATAGGCACAGGGAGGACGTCTCCGCAGATTGAATCTGGTTATAGATACTTAATAATTTTGGTCCTATAACATAGGTAGCAGAATTTGTTTGCTTTTGGCGAGAGGCTTGGGTAGAAGCGGATTGAAGGGGTGTTGACATATTTCTGAATTTCACTCGGTCTGCAAAGGGAAAATCTACCGGACGCAGCTAGCTATGTATATAGACCCTTAATTTTTAGTGCGTGCTCTGCGCGGAATTAACGGGAGAAATCGGGAAATTTAGGCTAGAAAATCTGGTTAGGAATGGCCATGAAGGACGTCTGGTCTGCTATTAATTTATGAATTGCCTGTTTTCCAGTGAAAAAATATCATCCATCGAATTTTTTAACCACTCCTGAATCAAAGTATCCCAGCCCTCAGTAAACTCTGTATTTAACCAAACATCTACAATATTCTTTGCCACATCTTCAGTGGTAACCATAGATCCAAGTGTTAGAATATATTATTAATAGAACTGGTTTTTTCTTCTGCAAATGTGTTTTCGCAAACGGCAGCATAAATACCTGGATGTTTATTGGCAATAATCGACATACTCATTCCTGTTCCATACACCAAGATTGCTCAATCATACTACACATTACTTACAAACCGAGAGACTGCATCAGCCGTGTCGTAATGTGGAGTGTTATCTGAAGCTTCATTGATCCCATGATCTTATATCTTATAAATCTGACTAATCAAGTACTCCTTAATTGATTATTTTAATACCAACCCATATGAGTCTGCCCCAAGAGTTATTTTCATGATTTTTCCTCCAAGGTTATGTAAGGTTGTATTCGGAGAGTATAGATAAACTAAACACCTTCACCCCATGGTCGATACTTTGCAGAGAAATTCAATGGAAAGTCCTGAATGGAGATACCGCTGAAGAAAAGATGCATTCAGGGCCAATGGATTAGGAGGAAGAACCGGCTAGATCAATGGCAGATACGGTATCGGACCTAATCAGCCGGTCGTATTGGACGTACATTCGTCGAAGACGTGGCTAAAAGCTCAAAAAGCTTATGGCCCAGATGTTTCTGTCCGTACTCATCCGTCGCGCGCACCGTGATTGTATGGGCCCCGGGCTCTAGTTTCGGTGGCAACGATGCTGTCCATACGTGTGATGAAGGCTCCGCTTTTACCCAGGACTTCTTACTGTTTCGGCTGCGCAGGTAGAGCTCCTCCACAAAGGGATCTGTGCGGAAGGCTCGGGTCATGGGTCGCATGGGGTCGTTCCCTATCCTGTACTCGAGCTTCGTCCTCGGCCCGCCGTCGAAGAGGTTCACGACGATTTCGGTGGAGTGAAGTTGTTCCAGATCGATTCGGTCTCCGAGGAGCTGACCCATTCGGTAATCACGGATGCCGTTCTTGCTGAACTGATGAAATGCCGTGTCCAGCGAGATGCGCATCTGATACGCTGCCGGGCGACCGGCGGCCTTGTAGTGCAGCGTGATCTTGTCGCCTCTCACGTCCATTACATGGTAACCGTTGGGCGTACCATCTTCTTGGTGGGTAGTGGGTATGCCCCTGTCGTCCATCGGTCCGCTCCACCAGCTTCCGGAGACCGTGGTGAGAACGTGCAGATGTAGGGGCTGGGTGCCGTTGAAACCGTGCTCCTTTCCGAGGTAATGGTGCTCGGTGGCGTGAGAATGTCCGGCAACGGCCAGCACGCGCTCACGACCCTGCAGGAGACGAAGCAGCGGCTCACGCTCAAGCACCTGGCTTCGCGGATTTGTCTGATCGCCGTGGATCATCAGTGGAATGTGCATGGCAATGACCACGGGCCGTTCCAGCGGCACGTGCGCGAGGTCGTTGGCTAGCCAGAAAAGCTGGGCATCGCTGATACGTCCTTCGTACTTGCCCTTGCCCCTTCGGTGGGGCTGGTCGCCACCGGAGTCCGTGCCAAGATAGTTCACGTTATCGAGTACCACGAAGTGCACATCGCCATAGTCAAAGGAGAAATAGCTAGGTCCGTAATAACACTTGAAGGTCTCCAGCGAGTGCTCATCGTCGGGTGAGACGAAATTCAGATCATGATTCCCCGGCACGTTGTACCAAGGGATGCCGATCTCGGCGATGATGCGGTTATAGCGGGGAAGCAGCGCAAGGTCGTCGAACATGATGTCCCCCACCGTGATGCCGAAGGCAGCCTCAGTGCCCACCAGCTCGAGGACCACGTCATCACGCACGTATCCCACCTCCCCCGCCGTCTGCGGCTGCGGGTCGGCGAACCAGATCACCTCGAACTCCTTGAGGGGTGCGACGGCTATTAAGGGAAAGTCGATCGACTTGGGCAGCGGACCCGTGGGGTCAATACCCGGGTATCTGAGCCCAAGCTTGGGTGGAGTTCCGAAGGGATAGTGTATGTAGAAGAAGCGAGGCAGATTGTTCTCGTCGAGCGGCACCCGGTAGCCGACTGGCTGCGTGATGAACAGGATCGTCCTCGATTCAACCGGAAGGTGATAACCACCGTCTTCTCCGGTCAGCACCACATCCCGTCCGTTTGAGACCGCCACGCCGGGTATTCCGGGCTCTGCGGTATCGCGGCTGCTGTTGTGATTCAAGTCCTCGAAGACATAGCCTCTCGCCTGCTCCGCGGTCGCTCGCGTCTCCAGACTAGCGCAAGCCACCAGGGCCAACACTGCAATGAATCTGGCAGTCATTTCGATTCTCTTGCGCAGGTAGGTTTATAGTTGGAGTATATGTCAAGCCTGACATATTTAAAGCCCGTGGGTGCGTTTTAGGCGCGTCGGGGTTTGACGGGTCGGCAATCCCCCGCAGACACGCTCAGGCGTTGTCTGCGGATCGTGGCATTGACGGCTTGCATCTGCTCAAGCTGCCCGATCACCGCGTTAATGAAATCGGTCTGCGTGTACCGTCCGCCCTCGGCGGCTTCGAGTTCGCTCCCAATGGTGGCGAGCATCGCGGCGCATTGCCTCGGAATCCGGTGCAGATTCTGCTCGGCAAAGCTGAGCCGCCAAAGGGTGCGGGCGAGGCCTTGCGCCTCGGCAAGTGGGCAGTCAGTCATGCTCTAGGCCTTCCTCGTCTCGGTTGATCTCCTGCCGCTGCTTGCGCATGTTCAGCTAAAGCTGGAGTTCCTCGTCGCTATCGAACTCCGGCATATCCAAATCCTCGGTAAGCCGCTGCTCGTCGGCTTCCAGTTCGGCGCGCTGGTCGGCCATGTCGCGGGCAACCTGATCGCGCTGCAAGTCGAACGAGCTAGGGGCGTCCTCGCGCTCCGTTTCCTTCTCTCGTTCGTCGTGTTGCTCGGCCTGCTTTCGTGCCGCGTGATTGGCTTTGTAGGCCTCGGCGCGGGTATGCACAGCGGCGGCCTTCTGCTTCTGCGCTGCAGTCTTGGCGAAAACTAAGCCATCGAGCCGTGCGGCGGCCTCGCCGCTATCCTCAGCCTCGATCAAGACTCAAGGAGGAACTTAGACAGGCCATATCGAGAAGGAACCCGCAAGTGCGCCGAGGTGTTGGCCAATAAAGTGCTCACGCTTGCGCTAGAAGGTGATCGAGAGCTGATTAAGCTAATCTTTGATTGCGTCGATGGAAAGAAAAATCAGAACCAGACGGCGAAAATGAAAGCCAGGAATTTCATTTCCAATTCAATGGATTGGAACCTAATAACACGGCGAAATCAGGAGACGAAAAATCAGTCGGTAATGCAAAATGATTTCATTCCGATCTTTCGCTGTCCGAGTTCTCTAAAAACCGAACACGAGACAACAATGGGCAATTCCTGACGTTACCAAAAGCCATCAATATCAATCTCAACCTGCCAAAACCGTTCCTTAAGCGTGTTGCGGTTCCATCTCTTAAACCACTTGAAACAGACAATTTGCAGAAATTTTCAGCTCAAAGCGCTTGAAGTCAAACAGGAGCTCCTAGACTGGAGCCGCTACCTTCCGTGCTCCGGTCCCACTTGGGCTCAACATTCAGCTCACCTCTAGGGTTGCTGGAGTTGATGAGAACCGGGCTAATGAAGTAAAAGATGAGATTAAAATTCTCTGATCCGCTTTTAAAGGTGAACGTAACTCTGTCTACCATATCAATTTTCATTGCCGCGGTTCAGTTCTGCGATGTGTATGCTGATATGGTCTTCGATGTAGGTGATGTCTTCGGCGGCGAGGTTCATGGTGGTCATTGGCGTTTCTTTTTCTTTCTTGCGCATTTGTTGTGTATCTCAGACAACTTAAGTTTCCTGAATCTACTAAAAAATTATGTTAAACAATCAAGTAAGAATCTATACTAGACTGATTCAAGATGAATTTTTTGCGCTTCTGGAAAACGCTTTCTCGACCTTTCTCCCCCCAAGAGTCACATCTCCAGCTGCTTGGCGATCTCAAGCGCGCGCCGCTTGCCAACGTTGAGATAAGCCGAGGTTGCTGAGACTATGCTTTGCCCCAGGAGCTCGCGTACAGCCTCCACATTAGGGTCTAAGCGAGCATAGCCCACCCACTTTTTCACAAGCGTGCGGTATTGGTAGGTTCTGATCGCCTGGTCCGGTTGGAAACGGTGAGGGCGAGCAGATCCATACCACGCAGCATCGTATCGATGGCGGTGGAGAACAGCGCCAGGTCTCGTGGGTTGTCCTCGGCTTCTAGCAGCTGCCTGATGGTCTGGACCTGCTGAAGGCTCAAGGGATGCATTTGGCCGATGCTTCGGCCCTTATTCCAAAGGGATATTGCAAGCCAACTTTTGGTTCAGATCTAACTTTCTATATCTCTGTTTTATATCTATTTTGATAAATACCGCTGGTATTATCAACCTCATCAAACTGTAAAAATAAACAAGCTATTGATTTCACCGTGATTTATTGAAAGTCACATAGCCCCGCTTTGGAGCAAAGCGGGGCTATCGCCAGCCTGCCTATCACCAGCCTCTGCGGCGCCAAAGTACCCGTGGTTCGACCTGACCCTTGACTGACGGTTGTCATCATTAATGATATGATTCATTTAATACACGATTTGTATAATGGATAATGGAACGTTAAAAACGATTGGCGCTCCTGAAAATGTCTTTAGAAAGCCGAATTCGGTGTTTGTGGCCGACTTTGTCGGTACTAAAAATATCTATGAAAATGCACAGGTAAAACATAAGGAAGGTAATTCATTTAATGAGGAACCTATTGATGGAGAAGTAATTTTCTGCGTAAGACCGGAAAATACATCATTGCACGTCACTATAACGTTCAGATTTCACTTCAAAAAATAATTTTGGAGGAAAGATTTTGGATATCCATGATCGTGGAATGAATTATCGAATTGTTGTTGATATTGGATTTCCAGTGGTCAACCTGACCCCGCGTGCAAAATTCCAGGATATGCAGATTGAGGTAGGAAACAATGTTTTTATTACAATTAATGAAGGCAATATTCATATTTTTGGAAAACTTCCTGCTGGTAACTATGATCAGAACTACAATAATTATTGGGGAATCCTTTGATGGGCTACCGATACCGTCTGTACCGAAAATACTTGCCTGAAAACCTGACCTCGTATTCCCATAACTAAATTATACAAAAATTGCACGGTCACAGCTTCTTGTGCAGTGATATTTCCGCCGCGACCCGTGATGGTGATTGCCAAAACACGTGTCAGGAAGTGCTGATCGCTGAAAGCTGCGTGGTCGTCACGATGGATCCTGTTGAGGATAGCGTTATTGCCTGCCAAGGGTGCGCAAGTATGTCGAAGAAACGACCGTTTTTGTGACAATGAAAACTAGCCCAGAATCTGGGTATTTTGGGGACCTAATAACATAACTAGACAGAATTTTTGTGGTTGGAAAAAGGAATAATTGACCTTCGTATTAGGTTTCATCTTTTTTAGAGATATGCATTGCAAGTTGCATTGGTTTTTTCGGTAAAATAAAAGCGAGCCACCCTCTCTCTAAGTTCCAACATAGAAGAACATGTTTTTGCGATATCAATAAGTTGATGTATGTGTGTAATTAAAGCTTTTAACCTAGAGTTTTCAGTAAGCCATTGATGGTAATCTTGTTTATGATGCGGAGGTGGCTTTGTATTTTTCAAGTGGTTCGCAACATCAGGATCTAGAGGTCATATATAAGCTCAAGAACCATCTTTCCCCACCATTTAAGACGATAGCGTAGTGGGCCTTGCCAGTTTGTAAGGCACCCAAATCCCTCCCACAGCTCATCGGGGAACGTTTTTTTTCACTCGCGAAGTTCGGTGGCAATGAAAGTGCGTAATTTTATTTGCAGAGCATCGGTTTCTCTTTCGTATTGATATCCGGTCGCTTCGTCGATAAGGGCGATAAACCAGACTTTTGCACAAGACGCTGAAAGAATGCTGCAACGGATGGCAATTTCGCGTTGCCTGTCAGCAGTTAGTTTGTTTGCCGATAGGGCTGATACATAGGCTTGGCAGATGTCAAGAAATCTCTCTGCTAGAATTCCGCGCCCTTTTAGTTGTGTACCTGGGATGTGAAATTCGATGGTTTCTCCCAGGAATAATTGTTTATAAAGGATTTTAGGGTCTGTACGCCAATATATTCATCCAGGCGTTCTGGATCTGTTTATGCAATGGATTTTACGGTCGCACGAAGGCTGATAACGCGCTCTTTGGTATCGAGAACATAGCAATCAATTACGGAATCGCCAAGGTGCAATTCACCTGCATACTTCGCGAAAGGCGATGGAGGAAAATCAGACTTTTTCTGTACACGCTTTTTCTCAGGCTTCCTCGATTCAGTAATCTCAGGTTTCTTGGGAGAAGCCATGGCCCTTGCCACTTCGTCGAAGTTTGCATTGATCGGCTCAATGAGCTTTTCAGGTTTGCGTGACATTGATCAACTCCTTATAGGTAAGCCTGCGATCTTTCATCCTGGCAACCGTTATGGCGATAAACATGCATGATGTCCACCTTGGCGGTATCATGACGAAAAGAGAACTCGTTGGCGTGCTCGGCAGAGAGTGAGGTGACCACGAAGCGCGGGTTGTCACCTTACGGCGTGCACGGCTCCAACTGTCTCGAGTCTGGTAGCGGAATTCACAGAAGATTCGGCTGGGCTCGCCTGTGTGTAGGAAGCAATGGCGGGCCTCCCTCCGGGCCAGCAAACTCATCTTCAGCAAGCGTGAGTTCTTGGCCAGTCCGAGGATGAAATCGACCTGGTGCTTCACGGCAGAAGCCGGAATCGCCCCGCTCCAGCTCGGCGACGGTGCCGGCCGAGTCATCGATGTTGGCGGGCACAGCAGATGCTCGCCGCTGAAGATGTACAGCGGGAGGTAGCAGTAGTGACCGTAGTAGCCGTGGAAGAACCGCCCTTCCTGTCCGCTATGCAACGGATCGTCGGTGGCATCGAGATTGAGCCAGATGACCGGCGGCGGTTCCGAGTAAGCCTCAAGGAAGCAATCCACCAGGAGGCGGTCCATGCCTTCGGGATCGGCAACGATCTTCTTGTATCGGGACTTGGCGTCGGCATCCTCGATGCGTGAGTTCCAGGCGATTGAGTGTGCGGGAGCTGGACAAGGGCTTGCCCTTGTCATGCGCCGAGAGACAGTCCTGTCCGCTCGGGTCGGGTTTTCCGACCACCGTAGCCAGTAATGGATTCAGGCGCAGACGGTCGTGGTCGTTTAGGTCCTCATGGCCGAGCGCCAGCGCAAACATCCGCTGGCCGAAAAGATCGCGAACGCTGTGTTCGATGTACTCGGGATTGCGATGATCGACGAACTGCTCAGCAAGGCGTTCAACGATGCGTGTCTTGACCTCGACCTTGCTGAGCAACAGTCCGCCACCATCGGAACTGATCGCCCCGCCGTCGAACCGGCCCACGACGGTACGCTTGCACAGGGCGTGAAGTTCCAGCTGCTCGGCGCTACACTCTGTCACCCCAGGGCCGTCCTCTTCTGGTTGCATAAGTTGTTGGTCGCACAACTCTTATGCCAAAGAAGACGGCCCTTTTCCAATCCCTTGGTGAAATATCCAGGCTAGTTATGTATATAGGTTCCTATTTTTTAGGTTTGTGAGTATCAATAAACCGTGTAAGGTCCCCCCAGTCAGTTTGTCATCCCCGACTGGGATCATACGATCCGGACGCTATCTCATATGACGACTGGTCCATAAGGCGGCCAAAAGAGTCCTAAATCGATGCTCACAGACTCGAATGGTGGAGCAACCACCTGATCGGCACCAGAGAAGCAACCGCTCTCCACCCAGGTACCGGCCTCAAATCGGTAAACCTCTACTGTCTGCTCAACCGGATCGATCAGCCATGCATACGGCACGCCATAATGGGCATACAGAGCGGCATTTTGATCTTATGATCTCTGCTTGCCGTGGACGGAGAAAGAATCTCGCATACCCAGTCGGGAATTACCTCGATGCGGTGACCATCTGGCAGATACGGCATGCGTTCCCGCCGCCAACCGGCTAAGTCCGGCACCGCCACCTCGATGTCACGCACGAAGTGGACTTCCGGCTCGACAAGAATCCACCAGCCACCAGGATCATCGCCATCATCGCCATAGCCGAAAGCGATATGGGCGCCAAGTTGGATAGCAGCATGAGCATGGCGGTTAGAAGGCCGTGATTGCGCATGAAACTGGCCGTTCAGAATCTCTCCGGTCATGCCCTCGGGTAGCGCTTCCAGGTATTCGTAGAGGGCAGGCTTTCGTTGCAGTTTCACATCTTTTCTCCGGTTTCACGATTTCCGGTTGGATTTCCCTTTATCTGAAGCGCCGTAAAACCCCGTCGTTCACGGCGCTTCGGATAACAAAGCAAGAGCGGCCTTCTTGCATTCGGATTTGCTGGTCCGATTCGTCCCATTGTTCGCCCAGGCGGGAATGGTTGTCTTTCGGTTCTCCGATTCTGCTTCCTCGCATTCATCGGACGCTTCGAGGGCGGTTTTGATGACGTTATCCATGTCATCCCATCCAAAAGGACCTGCCATAGCCTCGGGATCGGTTTCTAGGATCGTTCTGACGATCCTCGCCTCGAGCCGTCAGCTTCGGAAACAACTTGGTTAGACCCCCCACGCGATCCGGGCTTCCGGTCCCAGCGGACCCGGAGGTGGTCATTAAGCACATCTGATCCTTAAGCTCCGGGAAGGTGCCGATGTGCGATACCTAGCTCAGGCTATAGAGCGCGGAGATCGGCTCTGCCCGCTCATCGCGGTAACTTCGACGATGCGAATACCGGGATGGACGCTTTGGAGCGTGTGCTTGACCATCTCGCCGCCTTGGTTGGTTTCGACCACCACGGCGTCTGCTTCCCATCGGTCGTAGGTCGCAACCACTCGGGTAATCCACGTCAACGGTGCTCCGCTAATCGTGGCGTCGTCTAGCACGTACCCCCCGCTTATCGTCTCCCAGGCCGCATACGATGATCCCATGCTCATCGGCATCTGGTCCTGAGGTAACTGCAGGGTCTACCGCGATGACGATTCGCCGCAGCCTTGTAGCATCACTCCGCCGATTCTGGTGCAACATTAGTCGGTCCCAAATCGCCCTGACGACATGCAGTTCGTACTCGCCAAGCCAGATATGGCCGTAGCGGTGCCGATTGTTCTTGGCATCGAACGCGCGCTCGTTGTTTAGGTCGGCCGGCAGGAGCGGATTCGCGTCGTAGTTAACTCGCTCGATGATTGCGCCGCTGGGTGGCACTTCGCCCCGGAATCTAAGATTGACCGGATCATTGGCGTTGTGTGGATTCCAACTGAATCAAAGCTCGGAACCTTCTTTGCAGATTGTTGGGATCAGCGTTTCGAGAGAATGCCCTGAAATTGTCTGCGTTTCCTCGACCCATACCCAATCGATACCTTCGTAGGATTTTAATTGATCAGAAGTTAATCGATCCAGGTCAACGAAGATGAATGAGGTTTCATTGTTGCCTTTAATCTCATTTAGGTAGCTTTTGTAGAAACCGCTGAGATTCAACTGGTTGATTTTATCCTCAAGTAATTGTTTAACATTGTTTCGAATTGGCTGCTGAATCTCGCGTGCGTATGGAACGAGGAGTGATTTCTGGCAACCTTGGGCCAACAAGACGGTTGCGAACGCATGGGATTTTCCACCGCTGAGACCGTTGTAAAACGCCTTGTACTGAGTTGGTTTGAACAGCTTAAGGAACGGCTTCGGAAGGTCGACATTGATGTTGGTTGTTTTTGAGAAAGGTAGGAATTGCTCATTGTCGTCTCGCGGTCGGTTACTGAGTATTACCTACTGGGTTTTTTACTTTCTTGTGTCACCAAGCTATTAGATTATAAGCTATTGAAATGGAAGTGAAATTACTGGTTTTCGTTTTCGCTATCCGATTTTGGTTTCGCCTTTTCATTTACGGGGTCGAAGATCAGATTAATTAGTTCTCGATTACCTTTCAGCGTGAGCGTGAGCACTTTATTGGCCAATACTTCGGTGTACTTGCGGGTTTCTTCCCGATATGATCTGTCTAATTCCTCTTTGGGAAGACTGGTAAGCATGCGTTCGGGATGAATTTTTTTACTTATTCCAGATTTTAAGGTGACTTAATTCTTTGTCTATTTTGGATAATATAGTGATCCACAGACCTGTTAATATCTATTGATATTTTTTTACTCGATAGTTATTCGTTCGTGCTTATGGATTTTGGTTGTGGATAAAAAAGTTATTTGAATAACTTTATTGATCTAGGAAGGAATGACACATGTCCGTTTTTTACAGGACACTTATTGTCCACAGGCAGGGTCTAAGGCATATTGATTTCGGCATATTTTTCTGATTCCGGCATGAATGATCGGGAGCGAGATAAAAAAAAAGGCCTTTCGGCCCATTTAAATCGTTTCTGTCAATAAGCGTCCGTAGCGGTGTCGCGTTTTCCGCTAGTCGATCAATACATCCCGCGATTTAGACACTAGGTAGGTAATGATTTAGGATTTCGATAGACGCTGGGAAGACAACGTTTGGCTTCCTCATAGATTTTGTTTCGGCTCCAGTCCGAATGTTCCATTTTGATCTCGACTGCCAATTCAGATATTAGCGCTTTGGCTTCGGGGTTGAGCCGATCCATGTATTGGACCATCGGGTCCCTGCTACGGGTGCTGATCGGGGCGTCCATGATGGATGTCTGCCAATTATCCTGAGCCTCTTCGTTCGCATTTCGGGCCGGACCGATTTGGGTCATCTGAGCGACCTTCGCGGTCAATCGATTCATCATTTTCGCTCTTCTTTTGGCGGATGCCTTCTCATGCGCTTTCTCTTTTCTCCTGAACCGCGCGCGGGCTTTGGCGCGTTCTCTCTCGAACCAGTCACGGATTCCCAAGGCATCGAATAGTCTAGCTGAAATGATCTTGATCGCGGCGAGGCTTCTGTAGGAGCCGTCCTTCAACCGTTCTCGGGTTTGGGAGATGATGAGGAAGCCCATTTTTTTGAGATCGCGTATCGCCCGCTTGACGCGGCGAAGGCCCATCCCCATTCGCGCGGCCAGATATTCCTGCGAGTAGTTAAAGAAGCCATTTTCCGTCGGGAATCCCACGCGCAGCGTGGCCAGGTCCGTGTGATCCATCATTACGGCCAGCACCTTGCAACAGGCTTCGCGGCGTTCACTGCGGATCTTGAATCCTCGAATGCGGAAATTTAGTGCCGGTAGCACACTGAGATCGGTGTACGAGGCATAGATTTTTTCTATTACGATATTGATTAATTTCGGGCGTTTGGGATTTGGTGGAGCGAAGTTGGGATTCTTGGGATCGTGGCCGCAGCGGTTGCCGCTACCGCAGCGCCTTTCGCGCGACGTGGAAGCCAAGGAAAGGGTTGGGCAAGGGATGGAAGGAAGCGTGCTCGTAGGGCACGGAGAACCACCTGGGTCCGGTTCAGGATTGCCCGACGGAACATGCCAGTTGAAAACTGGCCCAAATAAGCATAAAGTTTTCAACACTGCCGTGTGTCTTTCTTTTTTGTGGGGGACCCCCGGTGGGACTGAGAGCCTCTTTTGACTCTTGGTTTTGCTACTAGAGAAGCAGCTACTGCTTCTCGATTGCTTGGTGTGGCATTTAAAGTAGCATTCCCGGCAGTGCGGTAAACACTAACTGGGAAACCAAAAGGCCCGGTGACTTCGGTCACTGGGCCTTTCCTTTTGGCGAAGAAAGAGCGCCAGAGGACCCCGGACCCAGAATTCGAGATGTCTCGGAGCGGATGGATAACCAGAAGATTCAATGAGTTAGATCAGATTAGTTCAAACGAGCTGACTTAGGCAACCCGATCGGGTTGATCGGTTCGTTCGCTTCGAACTCTTCGATCGCCGCGACCGCCTCAATCAACTCTATGAGTCTCGGCCCCGGGGCGATCTCCATTCCTATCTTGGGGTCGGTTACTTCTCCATCCATGATGAACTTCTTTCCTTTCCTCACGTTCCTTGCACAGAAACTGGATGAACCCGCTTTACGTGATTTTCGAGGCATAGCTCCAACTATACGAGATCAAGAATGACGGCGTGTTCTTCCCCACCCTAATGAATACCCGATATTCGTAGAATCGCAGGGAATTCAGGACTAAACCATAGCAAGCGATTTCCGAATTGGCAAGGACAGACGCCTCATCGTTAGAACAAGAGATCATAACGGCATTCCAAAAACTACCGCCAACTTCACAAGCCTTTCCAGTGACGCCTTACGTTTTCCTGACTCTAAGAAACACAAATAAGTAGCAGAAATCTCAGATGCTCTAGAAAGAGCATCAAGTGTCCATTCACGGTTTATCCGGAGGTTCCTCAGATACCGACCGAGCACTTGTTCTGGAGTCACGACCACCTCCAAAGATAGAAACTATGAATATGAAGAATCTCAACAATATCGTTGCCGAAGCACTGGTCATCGAAGCCGAGGCGGCACAGGAGGCAGGTGCACTCACCTATATGGCAAGGCCACTTACGCAAGCAACCATGCCACATAGTCGAAAGGAAGGTTCTACATTTGAGCGCCGCAATGGGGCGTTTTCCATGACCATCTCAGCGCATCCCTGCTTCGCGGTTGTCCTACGATCATATCCCCGCCTTGTGCTCACGTGGCTCACCACAGAAACTGTGCGCACAAGGTGCTCTGAGCTGGAACTAGGCCGGCCGGACATTCTCAGGCTTTATGGCCGAGCTTGGATTGACTCCGATTGGCGGTCGGTGGGGGACGATTCCTCGTCTACAAGATCAGATCAAGCGCCTGTTCACCGCGAGCGTTTGGTGTCTCTACGACGCGGACGATCAAACCACGGCCCAAGGTTTTCAAATCGCGGAGAAATTCAACCTTTGGTGAGAACCGCAAGTTCTAGAACAGGCAGGGAAATGGAAATCGACGGTGAACCCTGGGATCGCAGCTCTTTGACGAAATCCTCGTGCACCCGGTCCCCCTCGACAACCGGGTCTTGCGGGAACTCAAGCGTTCCCCCATGGCCGTCGATATCTACTGCTGGCTAACCTACCGGGTGAGCTATCTCAGAAAGCAGACCACTATTCTCTGGAGGCCTTGAAAATGCAGTTCGGGGCTGATTACCCGAGTGATCGGAGAGGCCACTACAACTTCAAAAAATCCTTCCTCATGCGCCTAAGAGGCGTTCTGAGATCATTACGGGAGCGGAGGAAGGGAAAAGGAGTGCATCAATCAAGGCCCTTCCTGAGCCATTGAGGCGGAGTTGAGGGCTAGGAGTAGGAGGCGATAGGGCTTATCCAAGCGAGACATCCGCGCTACGCTCGGATCGAGGATTCAGCCTATCGCCTTGCTGTGGACGTCCTCGTTTCGCTCGGGCCGGGGGAAAACCCATTAGCAACTCATGCGTAACAGACAAGCTGTTCCACACGGGTTGCTAAGTCCGGTTTTCTCCCCTTGCCCACAGAGGTGATGGCTACAACAATCTTTTTTTCTTTATCAGGAAAAGATTTCAGGGAGAGGACGATCGAATCGTTCAGCCTGAACCGATCCGAAAACGAGCGTACAGGAAGCCAAAAGACATGGGTGGCAACCATCATCGAGGCAGGGGCGGGACCGGATGTTCAGGGCGAACCTGAGCCTCTCCAAAAGGCTGCGTGATAGCCGTACTGCGGCCTCTCCGACGAAGAGGCCGCGTGAGTTTTGATTCACGAAACCACTTAGAAGCTATGAATCATGCCGACCGAGAAGCCATTCCAGTCACCCATGTCGGTTCTTTCCGTGTCTTTATCGACCTGGGTATAAAGGGCATAGGCCTTGGTGCGCTTGCTGAAGTTGTGGTCGAAACCGACCGCCTAGCTCTTGATCTCATCACCGACATCCGGCTTGTTCTTGCCATACATGCCTTTGACCATGCTGTTGCCGAAGGCATAGCCGATCTGGCCCTGCCACAGATCGGCGTCGTTGTCTTTACCGGAGATCTCTTTCTGGAAGTTAAGGGCCTGCTGCTTCTCATAGATGGCGCTCAGGTATAAGCCGTTCAGATCCTGGATCCCCAAACCGACACGCCATTTTTTAAAATTTTCGTTGGCCCGAGATTGGTCGCCGAATTCGTCGGCCAGTACCTCATAGGCGGCGTTGGCGTACCAGGGACCATTCCTATTAAGTGGCGGCGAGGGAGTAACCCTCGGCCAGGCTGTCCGAGTTGCGGTTTTCGTTTCTATCCAATGTGCTAGCGGAACCGGGTATGGGGGCTGCCGCGAACTGGAAGCCGTTGAAGCTAGGGGTGATGTAGGCAATGGTGTTGTCGGTGCGGATATCGTCGAAGCCGAGCGTGCCTGCGTAGTCGGCCATGGTGTCGTCGAACATCTCCAGCTTACAGGTGGATATCTTGAGCGGGGTATCGTGACGGCTCACCAGGAAGGTACCGAAGTCACCCTCCAGACCGGCGAAGCTGTTACGCATCTTGAGTCCGCCCTGCTCGTCGCTATCGATGTCGTGATCACTTTCGTTAGCCAGCGGTATACCGAACTCGACCTGATAGATGGCCTTCAGGCCACCGCTGAGGTCCTCGGAGCCCTTAACGCCGAGACGATTTTCCCGGTCGTGATCTTTACCGACCTGACCCTTGTTCAGGGTCCAGCCTTTGTACTCCTCTCGAGGAGAACTACCCTTGATCTCAAACCAGTCGGTACTCACGTGGGCCTTTCCGTAGAGGATAGCGGCTGCCAGAGCCGCCTCTGGGGCCGTTACAGCGGCCGCGACCGCCAGGGAAACGAGCTTTTTGTTCATCAGAGTTCTCCCTGGGATGCTCTCCAGCAGAGTCAACTAATAAGGTGACAATCATCGCAGGTGATGCCATGACTAGTGCCGCAAACGCGACACTAGCTGCCAATAGTATTGTACTAACCAACCGGCGTATGTCGGTTTGTTCCTGCTGGCGCAGGCGCCGCATCCCGTCCTGAATCTCTTTGCTCTCGGCGGCAAGGCAAGGAGCCGGAGGAAGGCGCCGGGCTGGAGAAGCTCGAAGCGCGGGATGTGGGAACCGGTGGCTGGGCAGGAGGTCAAGCGGGAGTTCACCAAGCCGCCCGCGCGCCATACGATGAAGACCTTGCTGAAGGACCTGACGCGCGTGTCCAAGTACGTGGAGAACCCGGCGATCCGCAAGCTGCTGCTGGAGAAGGACTCCGGCAAGGAAGATGGGCAGGGGAGGGTTGGGGCCCCGGCCACGCGGGGCCAGCATCTGGAGACGCTGTTCACGCGTGGCCAGTCGAGGACGAAGGCCAAAAAGCTCGTCTCGACCTAGCTCGGCCGGGGATTTCCACGACGTCCTGCCGGAATTCACCATGCGGCCGGACATGACCGTGCTTTTCTACTCAAGGAGGAATTAGACAGGCCATATCGAGAAGGAACCCGCAAGTGCGCCTAGGTATTGCGCCCATAAAGTGCTCATGCTTGCGCTAGAAGGTGATCGAGAACTGATCAAGCTGATCTTCGATCGCATCGATGGGAAGGTGAAACCAGAACTGGATAGCGAAAATGAAAGCCAGGAATTTCACTTCCATTTCAATGGATTAGAGCCGAAAAACACGGTGAAATCAGAAGACGAAAAACCAGTCGGTAATGCAAAATGATCCTCATTCCGATCTTTCGCTGTCCGAGTTTCTCGGAACCGAGTGGACCTGCTCGCACTCACCGTTTCCAACGTGTCCGACCACGAAGGGCAGATACGTGACGAGTTCATGGTCCGCCAGCAGAAGACCGGCAAAGGAACCCTGGTGTCCCTCATTCCCTACACCCGGAAGGCGCTCGCCCAGTGGATCACAGCGAGCCGCAAGCTTCCCGGGGCGCTGCTTTTCACCAGGCTCCGCGGCGACCCGGACCAGGCGATCAGAACCTACCAATACCGCACGCTTGTGAAAAAGTGGGTGGGCTATGCTCGCTTAGACCCTGCGGTTTACAGCTCACACAGCCTGCGCCGAACGAAAGCCGCGTTCATCTACGAGCAAACTCGCAATGTGGAGGCTGTACGCGAGCTCCTGGGGCAAAGCACAGTCTCAGCAACCTCGGCTTATCTCAACGTCGGCAAGCGGCGCGCGCTTGAGATCGCCAAGCAGCTGGAGATGTGACTCTTGGGGGGAGAAAGGTCGAGAAAGCGTTTTCCAGAAGCGCAAAAAATTCGTCTTGAATCAGTCTAGTATAGATTCTTACTTGATTGTTTAACATAATTTTTTAGTAGATTCAGGAAACTTAAGTTGTCTGAGATACACAACAAATGCGCAAGAAAGAAAAAGAAACGCCAATGACCACCACGAACCTCACCGCTGAAGACATCGCGTACATCAAAGAGCATCTCGGGGCGTGGCTCGCCGAGCAGTCCCTGGGAAAGCCGCCGGCGGTCTATGAGGTCGAGCTGCGCGAGCGCATGGTGTGTATCGAGGAGGAGCTCAAGCACTAGCGCGAGCTGATCAAGACCATCCTGGAGCAGATGGATAAGCGCTTCGAGGCCGTCGATGGGTGCTTCGAGTCCATGCAGCAGAGCATGAACAAGCGCTTCGATGAGTTGACGCGGTGTATCGATCGCTTCATGGCGTGGTCGTTCGCCACGACCTTGACCTTCGGCGACCTCGTCGTGGCGGCCCTTAAGCTCTGGCCTTGAACCGCCATGCCAGCCAGTCTTTCTCGTCGCGCCGAGACCCAACGTAGATTAATGCAGGTGTTGGAGCTGATTGCTTACAGCCAATCCAAAACCGCAGCCTGCAAAGAAGCTGGCATCGATCCCGTAACCTTCTGGCGAAGGGTGAAAAGCGATGTTGAGTTCGCTGGCTTTTATGAGCGAGCCCGCCAGGTTGGCCGCAGAGAGCAGCGGCCGGTGGGCCGTGGAACCCGCGCATCTACCTCCAGATAATTTGTTAGATCCATTCACAGGTTCGCACCTCGGTTGGAGGTATACATGGATTGTGGTAATCGTCAGTAACTCACGGTAGGAGAAAGAAAAAAGACGTAATCTCAAAACGTTTAATGAGCGCCAAAATCCAGGCCAAGACGTTGACACTGATGCCGACCCAATGCATATGTTTGACGGTGATGATCGTCCCAACTAAGGCAGTGATCGCTGCCAACGGAACAAACAGGATGCCAACTGTGGCGGGCAGCGGAAGATTCCAAGGACAGCAAGAACGCAGGCAATCACTCCTGGTATCACGCCGGTTCCTAATTTTCTCTGACCCAAATCGTCACTCACGTTACGCTGTCTTGTCTTTCTTGGGTAACAGCCGCTGAATTTCGCCTTGGATATCCGTCATTTCTAGACCAAGCGCGCTCTTTGCATGATTTTTGCTGGTCTCCGTACTGGGAAATCAAAACTGGATTAGCCGTTCGGCCAGCACAAGCCGAAAGAAAAAACACAGCCGGTCAAACTCGTTATCCTCTATATGACAGCCAGTCTATGAGGTGTCCAGCATGAACCTAAATCAATGCTGATCGCCTCGAACGGCGGAGCCGCCATCTGGTTGGTACCGGCGAAGAAACCGTTCTCCACCCGGATACCGTCATCGAGTCGGTAGACCTCTACGGTCTGCTTAATCGGTTCGATCAACCAAGTATGCTGTACGCCATGGTGGGCATACAGCGGCATCTTGAGTTCATAATCCTTGCTTGCCGTAGACGGAGAGAGAATCTCGCATACCCAGTCAGGGACGACCTCGAAGCGGTACCCCTCTGGAGGGTACGGGCATGCGTTCCAGCCGCCAACCGGCCAGGTCCGGCAACACCACCTCGAGGTCGCGTGCGAAGTGGATTTCCGGTTCGTCAATAATCCACCAGCCGCCGGGACCTCCAACTCCATTTTGGAAGGGACCCCATAAATTGCCTCCGAGCGTGGAGCCGGCTATCGCATGCGGCCCGGCAGGCCGCGGTTGGGTGTGAAGCTGCCCATTCAGAATTTCCCCGGTCAGTCCCTCGGGTAGACCTTCCAAGTCTTCGTAGAGGGTAGGTTTACGTTGCGGTTCCATATCTTTTCATCGGTTATCACGATTTCCTGTGGTTGGATTTCCCTATTATATCCATGCGCATAGGCTGCCCGCTCCTGGCGCTCCGAGGGCAAGAAGGAAGCAAGAAAATGAACTGTTCTAAGAGGGGGGTTGAAATTTCAAAATGGAGTAAAAAGTACACTTTTCGATCAATCAACCGCCTCATTCAAGGGCGGCAGGCTTTTAATAATTCGCACGCTCTCCACACTCACGCGCGCGACGCGCTTGACCAGATCGACGATGTAGCGCGCGTCTTCCGACCAGTCGTTGGGATCATTCTTGATCCCGCTTGCCTTATCCGTTTTTATCTGGTAACGCTCCATGATCCATTCCAGGGCCGGCTTGCCATTCACCACATAGTCGTAGGCTTCCAGCGGGATGTCGCGCAAGACCAGATGGGCATTATAGGCAATCACTGTTTTATCGGGCCTTCGGTCTTTTTTTTCGAAGCGCATCTTGTCCACTCGGTAATCGTTGTCTTCCATGACCAGGCGTTTCTTGTCCTCGCTGAGCGGATGGGACCGCACAGTTTCGTAATTCAGATGCCAGTTGCCCAGCTCGCGCCCGGCGTCGCGGAAGGCGTGAAAGTCTTGGGCGAAGGGGATGCGCGGCAGCATCTTTTTGAGGTTGGCGGCAAAGCGGCTTTTGTATTCCTGCGAATGCAGGATGCCGTAGACGTACCAGAAGATGTCTTCCCTGGTGATGTCGTCGTCGCCGTAATGCCCGCAGAAAGTCTTTAGTGCCCAATCTGTGATGGCATCGTGGCGGATGTAGCCGTCGGCATCGGGCGTTTCCCTATCGGCGAACATTTGATTTTGTGGCTTGGCTTTCCCCTCCGGCTTCTCGTACCAATAGAGCGGGAAACATTGGCCTTTCTCAATGTTGTCCAGACAGGGAATCGTATCCATCGCTAATACTGAAAACACCTTTGAAGCACCGATACCCGTAGCCGAAATCACCACATTCTGATGCTTTGGCGTCGGGAAGAGCTTGGGCATTTGGGAGACCGCCTCGTTAAGGCGACGATTGAAATAGAGCCATTGTTTGCAGAAGGGGCGATATGCGCTTTGAACTACCGAAGTTGCCTGGTATTCAAGTGGCTTATTGCGCAGGAGGTCCGTTTTTAGATTGCACGTCCAACTGATCCGCTCGGGATCGGTGTCGACAACTGACTCGATTTCCAGCCTCTGGTCCTTGGGCTGGCTGGCGCAAAGCTGTGCGTAGCGTTGCCGGTCGGCGTTATAGGCCCAGATCATGCGGCGCATGTTGGATTCGAGTGCGGCGCGGCTCATGTTGTAAGCCCAAGCATCTCGGTTGGTCGTTACGCCCAACGAATAAATATCGAAAATCGCTTGGCTTGTTTTTTCTTTGTCACCGAGCGGGATGAAGTTATCGAATACCGGATCACGCTGGTTGATCCAGTCGCCCTCGGCATTAGGGATAATGGCCTGCCACTCCTCAATGCCTTCGATACCGCTAAATGCCCGGATACGGTCGAGCTTCTCCTCGCGACTAAGATAGTCGCCGATGTCGTGGTAACGCAGTTCACAGGAGCCGGTCTGGGCCGGGTCCTTGACCAGGATGGTGATGGCTACCGGCGTGCGGGAGCCTTTACCGAAAACACTGCCGCCTTCCTTGCGCCGTTCCTCGCCTTGCGTGCGTGCATTGCCACGCAAATTGAAGACATACAGATGGCTGTATTCCTCGGTCAGGCTCTTGCGCAGACCGTCCATGCTGTTAGCGTCCAGGAATGATCCATTGGTGACGAAGGCAACGATGCCCCGGTCGCCGATGCGATCGGAGGCCCAGCGGATGGCGCGGATGTAAGAGTCGTAGAGGTTCTTGACCAGCTTCGCACCCGATTGCGCGGCATAGGTAGCGCGGATGCGGCTGTCGAGGGTAGGATAGGCGAGATTCTTGTTATTGTCGTTTTCGCTCCTTTGACCGGCCGAATAGGGCGGATTGCCGATGATGACCTGTATCGGTTGCTTCAGTTGCCGCTCGGCGCGGGCGTTGTTTTCCGGCAGGACCAGCTTATCCACCAGGTCGCCCTCTTCCATCATCTGGAAGGTATCGGTCAGGATCATGCCACCGAAGGCTCGGTATTCGTCGGTGGCGGCATGGTAGGCGGTCTCGATATTGATGCTGGCGATATAGTAGGCCAGTAATATGAGTTCATTGGCGTGTAGCTCGTGACCGAATTTATGGCGGAGGGCGTCGGTGCCGATGAGGCCGGACTGGATCAGC
>Ga0209052_1000148_pt1 | contig 25117 bp, 15 predicted proteins | sample WorMetHEROISLAND_2_FD_187409 | JGI IMG/M metagenome (GOLD analysis project Ga0209052, IMG submission 187409) | Marine gutless worms symbiont microbial communities from Max Planck institute for Marine Microbiology, Germany - Olavius sp. 4 HERON... | ecosystem: Host-associated > Annelida >...
GGTTAATATTAATGTCTTACAACTTTTTCTGCTGTAAGTATGTAACTTGCAACGAAACATTTATGCTTCAGCGACTGCATACCGCGCATTAGCAGGGTCCGCACTACTTGCGTAGCCGACGGAACTACTTGCACAGGCTGCACAGCAGCAGGAAAATCAGTGCGCCGCTCACGCTCACTTTGGCCCACTGATCTTCACTCGTCCCCGTTTCTGACGTCCTTTACGCTTTTACTCGTTATCGTTACGTGGCGTGCGCTGTGTTGGATGGAAATCGCGCTTTAGAAGAAGCAAAGGCAGGAAGTTGTAAAGACCATGGTGCTTAGTTATATACAGCTACTTCTTCTATTATTACTTACCAATATCGACAAGCCAAATAATAAGTTTCCGAAACTTTAGGAACCTCGATAATATTTATATTTAGCAACCATGTTGACGAGTGACGACAGCACAACACTTTTTCTAAGCTTCACTGGGACTCGCCGTTTGTTTTGCTAGTGATGTGACTACGAGGAATCGAAATATGCCGGTACTTCGGTTAACCGTACGATCATATGACAAATAATACTACTAGCATTTATTGTAAATTTTCCGTTGTTTCGGTATTTAGTACTACCGCATGTATTCTAAGACAAAGACTCAATCTCAAATTCTGCAGCTAATATACACCTGCCGCCTTAATTTAACACGTAGGGGCTTGCATTTCTAGTACGCTCCTGCACGACAATTTTCTATTTTGCACGTCCTTATATGGCACAGAGGGATTAGTTACACGTAGAAAATGCAGTCCTTTCCAAGCCATAAGAAATATATATGTATTGGGCGGCGCTGATCTCCGTTTCCTCAGCCAGACACCTGCACACTACACTGCCAGACCACGAATACGGAACTAATGCATCGCACGGTGTGCCTGTTTACGTCTCAGCTTCCAATGGTACAAATTGCGCCTAGTCGCGGAGGGATGGCCAGGCTGAGGTGTCCTATATACAGTCTGTATCAAAGCTGTACTATGATCGACTAACGACAGAGTGAATGAAATATTACCCGGTATTAAATAGTTGTAGACGGCCGTTCGTGGACTTAGCATGCATAGCACACAGCGGGTTTGGAGCTGTGGAAAGCGAAACAAAAAGGTCCCACCGAGATTCGAACTCGGATCGCTGGATTCAAAGTCCAGAGTGCTAACCATTACACCATGGGACCACCCTGGTCGGCGCGTCGTTGTGTGGTCCTTATTTCACCGACACGACCGACCACGCCAAAAGAGTCAGAAAACAAAATAATTGTTGAACGGAATTTCTTAAAATGCAACATATAGAATTCTGGTGAGAAGATGAATGCCTGTATCGAAGCTGAACTAAAGAGTATTGAAAACTGAGAGTAAGTCGAAGGTACGAACACATTCGCCAGATGTCGCGGCTGTCGAAGTGCACGTACCTGCGACGTAAGTATGTAACAATATCCAGTATCGGGATGCGCCACCGTGACCACGGTCGGCCAACGTCATACGAAAGTCAACAAGCACGAAGCGACCACACATAAAATTACACACAAAATCACACAATGCAAATGTGATAATTTTATGGTGCCTACACTAATATATTACGAGGTCTATACTTAGGCTCCAAAGGATTTCGTTTTTGACTAAAAACTGACGAAATGACGAAAACTGGCCGTCGTGATTTGACGAAATTGGCGAAATTCGGGATTTGTGGCAAAATTTTTGACGAAATTTAGATCGAGTTACCTGGATCCGCAAGAGGCACTTTTTACCTAGCTAGATAAAGGAAGCAAGGGAGAAGAAAAGGTGAGGGTACGAATTGGAAGGAAAAAGGTGAAAGAATAGAAAGGACGGAATGAAAGGGTACCATTTTTCACTCCATTTCCTTTCTCTTCTTCGGAGGTTCTTCCTAGTCAGGAAAGAACATGCATGATGCCATGGTCAGCAGCGTCATGGGTTAACAAAAGTAGGTGGGACAGGAAGTTGCAACTTTCACACAGACAGCTGCAAATTTCCGACAGAAGAGATTATGGGTGCTCAAAATTTCAATTTTGCCCGTAAATTTCTGCAAAATGGGGAATTTAGTCCAAAGTTTGCAGTGCTTTGGGCGAACAATTTCCGACAAGAAAAAAAATTCCAACAATTTTCCGACTGCACAGAATTTAGGGGGAGGGTGCAATTGCCACCCTGCCCTCTCTGCCACGACGCCACTATGCATGGTCCCTCCAACTTTCAGAACGTAATAATTGTGCTTCAGTCATCAGCAATGAGATCATCTCATCGCTGTGGTTGCTCATTGCTGGCTTTAATGATGTTTTGTCTGACAGATCTCGTTGTCATTGACTGAAACACAACCACGTTGAGATCCAAGCAAGTCAAAACGATGCAAAAAGAACGTGCATAGCTGGCAAAATCTAGAGCAAAACCATCTGATATATGAGATAGTAGAAAGAATAGATTTACAGTACAGCAACAACACCTCGAAACATATCCACACAGATCACTATTATTATTACGTGGAATCGCTCTGGTAGCGCAAACAATTCCGCCTACTTCTACACATTCCTCGGTTGCACGGTCTGTCTGTCTGTCTGTTGTGAGTGTAGTCTGTCACATTCGTGCACCCTGTTTAAACCGTTTGACTGGATTTAGATGCCATTTGTGGCGTCTAGAGACACATTGTGTTAGATGGGGTCCATGACCTACCAGAAGAATTGGGGAGGCTTGGGTCGAACCTTCAGCCAAATTGCCAACCGTCTATGCTGCCACCTGGCGAATACAAACGAGGACCTGAATGGAGTAGCCGCGGTGATTCCGCTTTTTGCCAAATTACTTTGGTCCTCGTTCATTATCATCATCTCATTTTCTCACAAGTTAGCTGTCCGTCTGCTCATCTGTCCACTTCTGTAATGTTGACGTATTACTGGTTGAATCAATTGGAAATAACTGCATGACCTTAGAGTCCTCACTCCTGAAGACGCCCGGAACATTGGCGACCAAATTTCGGCCATATTAGGGAGGAGGTGGCTTTTTTCAGCCGAAAATCTGCAACATCTGTAAAAAGGTGCAAGATATATGAGTACAACCAGCGTTGCCATTGTTTAGTAACGGAAAGCTGAATGTCTGGTTTTGCTGCTAAAAGGCCACTACTCACTCTAGTTCACAAAACATGCATGTTTCTGAGCCCACTAGGAAAATTTGAACGGAGATAGACACAATACACCCGTGTTCGATTATATAGATAACAAATGAATGCTTCTCTGCATTCTCCATTTCTCTTACTAGTACCGTATCAAAATGATTGCAACACCGTGCGATATCCTTGCAGCTCAACTCAGCCTGGCCATCCCACCATGTGTAGGCGCAATGAGTACCGGCGAAAGCTAAGACGTAGACACACACACCGCATGATGCACTAGCCCTGTATCCGTGGTCTGGCAGTGTAAACTAGTGTCTGACTGACGGCTAACGAAACGGAGATCAGCGCAGCCCTGTGGGCCTTATGACTCGGGAAGGACTTTACTTTGCACGCTTACGTGGTTTCCTTGCATGGACAACATTGCTTTTTTTGTTTTCTGCCTGCTATACGAAACTGGCAGCTTTCTGACAGCTTTCAAGTGGAGATATCAGTGGCGTATTTAAGGGGTGTGGGCAACCTGCCATGCCTCCGTCGGCACTGAAAAATTTGCACAATTTTGCTTACTGAAACGTCAAAATTTACGCGTCAGTTTACAAAAAGGGATCAACTTCTGGGGCCCTGGACCCTTCGGCTCGAGGGTGTATTTAGACAACACAAATACCTGTGGTATTCTGCGTTTCCAAATTTCAGACAAGTGGGCAAATTTGCTGTTTCCGTTGAACGTCCAAAAGCTAAAAGTGTTTTGGCTTCAGGGGGCTTCGACCCCTTGACCAGAGGCACTGCACCTGGACCCCGCTGGGGACTTTGCATTTGCCATCGACCCCTCTGCCAAAATACGCCACTGCAGATTATCATTTCACGTTGCCGTAGTCATCAGTTGGAAGCCGGTCTGCAACAGAATTCATGAGATTCACTGTCCACTTAGCCACACAACTACATGGCTGCAGAAATGCACATCCATTGTGCTTGTATACAGTACAGAAAGTGAAACCATCATCACGTCCGGGATTCCCGTTGCCGTATCATCAGCCGGGACAGATCAACTTTAGCAGCAAGCCAGAGTAAACGGAAGTTTCTCCGATACCATTCTCTGCAATGCCAACAGAAAACTTGCCCAGTGACTGACTTAAACTGCTGAATTGAATATATAGTATAACTGTTGTCATTGTCTATGGACAAGCATCAACAACTAGGTATCATCAGTGGGTGACGTCAACTTTTGCTGAGACTTCAGTCTAAGACCAAAGTTTGCTCTAAAACCAAAGTCAACACTGAATTTCTCATAACAGCAAACGTTGTGGGTCTAAGACCTTAGTCTTAGACTAGTCTCAGCAAAACTTGACCTCACCCAGTCTGTAGGCAATATATGCAAATATACTAGATAAAAAGCTAGTATATTTGGTACGGGCCTATAAATTTACAAAGGCACCTTAGCATAAAGACAGCAGGACTTCCATCCCCAAACAAGGTCCAGGAACAAGCAATTGTGGGAACAAAGCCCACATAAGCTGCATTATAATCACAAATTCACGAAGCCTAAAATTGGCTAAAAAGACGTACTGGTATGACCCTATCTTGAAAGACAAAAAATGCGTGAAATGTTGATGAGAGCACAAAATTCTGGCACCTATTTGCTTATTTATCATTATATTGCCTGTTTTGTCTTAGCACCATCATGACTTTAATCAATGTGCACCTAAATATTCTGCATGCTTTTTATTTGTCTAATTTTTTGTCAAATTAAATTTTGCCCCTCAATTCCAACAAAAATTGGGATTTCCCACCCCAAAATTTGTATTTCTGGAAGAAAATTTTCTAACAAGAAATAATTTCCGACCGGCTAAAATTTAGGGGGAGGCCATTGGTTATCAAGATAAAAGGCCGACCTGTTGTAGTTGTGGTGCAGCTCGTAGTTGTCATCAAGAAACTGTTTATAGAACTCAGACAATTGCTCGGCACTGACAGCACTGTCATCAGCTGCAGCATCGTCACAACCATGATGCCCAGCTTGCTGTAGCTGCTTTATAAACTCGCTCTTTTGCTGTTCAAAGCCACACAAAGTATGGAACATCGGACGTATGAGGCAGTTCAATGGAAGTCGGCACATTGGAGTGCATGCAAGCGACAGTGTAGCGTGAACACTGAACAGTGACATCACACGTAATGCTGCTGTGTTTTATAAGAATATTTACTTTTTTTAGCCACAGCGTTGAAATTATCATGGCCACCATGTGCACCTAAACATTCTGCATGCTTTTTATTTGTCTGATTTTTTGTCAAATTAAACTCTGCCCCTCAATTCCCCCAAAAATTGAATTTTATGTGACTAAAATGTGTGCTAATGATGGCTGTTATTTCACGATAATGAATGAAAATTGAGTTACATCCATGTATTACTTTCAAATTTAGCATAATTTCAGGGGTGGTGAAGATTTGTGCAAATTAGGCAAAGAATGTTTAAATGCACTCACATGCAAGTCATACAGTTTTTCTACATGAACTTCAAAAGCTTTTGACATATGACAGACCTTTTCTACCACTAACCATCACTAAGTTATCAAGTTAGCAACACACAAAAAAGTCCATTTTTGGCCCACACTGTACAGGTATCACTATAATAACTACGTTACGTGTAATGTGTTGAATATTCTATTCTTAAATAAGTAAGTTTTCTTTTACGTTTAACACGATTACCAGATGTGATAATTAGCTTGTCAATACTGCTGCAGCAGCAAACAGAACACAATCAAAAAAACAGTCAACAATTTTGCAGTGAAATACCTTGAAAAAATTCTGGTTGTGTGCTGCCCAGAACTCGTGATGCCAGTTCTGAGTGTCCTGCCTCATCAGCCGGTATTCTTTCTCCAATGCCGTCTCATTCGGCGGGACGTAGAACTGTATTGGTCGCATGTTAGACTCAGGGTCCCGCGGCCCCACCCAGTCGGTTGTTATCTTGCCAGGAAACACATACTTCAGTCGATTTCCAGCCTACAACAACAGACGGACGGTCTCAGTATTAAAAATTGCTATCAATACAATTATTATACAATTATTATATTAGGCCTAGTGACTTCACAAGAATTGGGAACTATCATACTGTTTCAAAAATTGTTCCCAGTGCCTAATGTGCCTCTCTTGAGCACAGTGCCTCCATTCGCCTCCCATAGTTATGCCACAGCATACTTCAGTGAGGTAACTGGAACTTTCATTCCTATGTTTCATGGAGCGAAAGTTCTATAGGTGGAACTTTTGCTCCATGGAATTTCGCTCTCTGGAACTTTCACTCCTGAGAGCAAAAATATTGTGAAACTTTCGCTCCTGGAAGCGAAAATGGACTGGAAATTTTGCTCCCCTTGTACAAAAAATTGTTGTTAGATTTAACATTATAAGAACCTGCGCAAAGCTTGAAGGCCCATAGACAGTACTTCATCTTTGCATATATGCACTAACTGAATGGTAGCATCACACATGGTAAGCACTGAGCATAGATCACAAGATGTCATGTCCTTTTCACTACTTGTTGAAGCTTGTAGGCCTATACACGTTTGATGCCACCGCTGCCACACACGCTTTGCTTATAGGCCTAGTGAAGCAATCCTGAGCAGCAACTGAAGCAGTTGGAATCATTATAGTTGGTGCACAGTGGGCCTAAATTGTCACTCGCTAACACAGTAGGCCTAACACACAGGTGTAACAGAGATAGGCCTACATAACTTAACAGACAGATAAGACAGCTTACCTCGTACTGGTAAATAATGATAATTCATGTTGGGGAGCGAAAAGTTCCACACCACTTTCGCTTCAGGGAACAAAATTTCACTGTAGTGAAAGTTCCAGGGAGCAAAAGTTCCACCTACGAACTTTCCCGAAAGTACGGGGAATGAAGGTTCCATAATTCCTTCAGTGGTTTCCAACTTACAATGGCACAGGCAGACTGTGTGTAAAAACAAATCATATTAACAAACCTTTCCTAGTTTCTATTGAGTGCATCTAATGGCTAGTCATAAAGACCATAAATCTGACATAATCTGATCTTATTAGTTGAAATAAGCCTTGTATCCAACCAACGGTATCAAAGAAGTGAATACAAATTAAGCCAATAAAAACATGACCACAGTCAAACATGATACCGCACAATTACATAACAGTAAAAAGTACCTGCCTAGGCACGCATTTTGATGCGACAGTCTATAATTACATGAGAGTTTAGACCAGTGGCACGTCGGTTTCTCTCTTACGTTCTTTCTACGTTACGGCATGAACAGAATACAAGGTCAAAGTTTCTGTCTGACTGTCCACCTGCTAGCTTTCATCAAAATACAGTTATGCATGCTGTAAAAATCCACCGACAAAACATAGAACATTTAATAAGTTATCACTAACTAACTTTTTTATCAGACATTTTTGCAACAAATGACATATATACAGGGTTTCCATTCCTACGTAAAAAATTTGCTAAAACTTCTATCATGTTTGGTATGGTCACAGATCTATATCTGATATATATATAAAACACCGGAAGCATAAACTAAAGTTAATGAAGTATAAAACTGCACAGTGTAGAAAACTGCAAAATAAGTAAGTTGCTGATTACGTAATACCGACACGTAGGGATCATGATGAAAAGTTGTTAGGCATGGAAAATCACGAAAACTGCTCACAATAGCTAGCCAGCAATAGTTTAGTTCATGAGGTTACTTTCGTGCGTACCAAACTTACGTTAGACCACTTTTTGCTACACAACTCATCTGAAACAGTAGAACGTGTCCAACGTCGAATCACAAAAAAATCTCGCTGGTTTTCGCACATATTCTTATCTTGAAAGGTTGCACCTGCACATGGGCATCGACCTACACTAAAAAGTGGGGTTCAAAATATTGGTTCGACAAACCAAGTTTTTTTAAAAAACCTTCAAAAACGTCAAAAGTCCATATTTTGGGGTTTTTATTTTTTTCATTCGTCCTGCAATTTATAGCACAAATCAAATTTAATTTCATATTTTAATAATGATTCTCGAGTTCTGACGTAACGTCAGTCAAATCAACAAAAAGGATGTGACGTGGAGAATGGTGTCCCGGAAACCTGATCTGGACCGCCCGTTCACTTTCTGCGCCAACCTTTCTTGCCGCCTTTTACACCGGCTGGATTTTCATTACCCTGTTTACAACTGATGTTGCAAAATCAATAGTTCCAACCATTAGCTTATTGGCAAACTAATACCATACAGAAGCAGTCGGCTGTTCAATAAAACTAACCCTTTTGGGTCAACGACAGTATTAATTTTTATTTTGAATTCCATACCTTGGTGCAGCAAGGTCGAAATGGCTATATAGTTAATTAAAAAGCCCAACCGGTATGTGTTAGCTGACCTCTAAGCTCAGGCAATACGCCTGATCTGAACACTCGGTTATGACCAAAATTGCACACAGGTATCACATACAGTTTCGTCTGCGTTTAATATTAAACATAAACAACAGATCTACATCTATGCATTGAGCTGAAGCATAGCGTACAGTATCATCAATACATGAACGGCTAGCAGCTCGCTCCACAAACACATCAAGTAAGAGCGTAATCGACTTAGCAAAATGGAAACCGGGTTCGGTTTCAGGTTTTGCTGTATAAATGGACTGCATAAAACCGGTTTCTAGAATGCAAAGAGGCAATGGGGCGTGTCACCATCAGATAGTAACGAAACAAACACGTACCATACGCGCATACCTAAATATCAGCCATATACACTGCTACATGACTGCAGAGCATAATTCTATGCCACTTTTAGTGGTATTTTCATCTACTCTTGCACAAGTAAACAAACGACAACGGGAGAACGGTTTCCGTATTCACCAGCAAAACCATCTCCCAAGCCAGTTTCAAGTAGTTTCACGAAACCGGTTTTGGTGTCAGTAACGGATTGCAGAAAACTGCCGAAACAGGCAAAACCTGAAACCGAAACTGGTTTCAGTTTAGCCGAATCGATTACGCTCTAAGTTAACACACCGTATCTCATGGCCCACTACTGCACACCCTGTATATCCAGGCCAGGGGCAACGCCACTGTTAATACGGTGGAGGTGGATACAATTTCATGAGCAGAGCGAGTGAAAAAAATTCTGGACTCCACACCTTCTGCATACCTGGGGAACATGAAACAGAACACTGCTCAGGTTTCATTATTGTAGCAATAAGCAATGCAATATGCTAGACAAAACCATATACATCCAGGCTACAGAAAATCTGTCAAAAGGTAAAATGACAGACTTATAATATGTAGACGATATATTTTGACCCCCCATTCTGTCCTCCCACCTTTGCTAGTTGGGGGCTAATGTCCCCTGGCTCCAATGGCGGCGCTGCCCCTGATCTAGGCCAGCCAATACTGCATGATACCGACATCTGTTACTGCAAACCATTGCCGTGTTGGGTTCTCGAACGTACTCCAATTCTCACAAAATGTTCCAATAGTAATATCCACATTTCAGCCACCCCTACCGGCGAACAGACATCCGATGCCATCAGAAATGAGATGTCACCGTGACAAAATCAAGTTGCAAAGTCGTAACTTGCACAATGGCACACAAACTACAAACTTATCCCTTCACAGCTGCACGCCAAGTGCTCCTAAATTGCAGAACCACGCCAACGTACAAATTCTCACTGCATCGTACCAGTACTATAACAAAGTACAGTTGCTAAAAATCTTTCCCATTTCCCAGTTTCCCATTAGCCACGCTCAGGCAGTAATTGGACTGACTGTTAACTGAGTAATATTGGCGGCCCGTTAATTCTGGTCCACTGCAAAAGCCAGCCAGCCAGCTAGTCACAGTGTCAAACTCCATTGGCTACACGTTCATATAACCACGTGGACTAGCTGCCACTGCGGTCAGCACGCTGTTGCCAAATAAGCTGTGTGAACAACAAACACAACGCAAATTGCTTACTTGCCTACTTACTTACGCGTGTAACGGCACTATATACAGGTCACGTGACATCACCACCGATAGCTGGATACAAACGCCACAGGAACGCACAAACGCACAGAATTCATGCCACTCTTACAATCGTCGCCGATTTATTAATGCTGTCACCATGGGCGTCGATTCCTATGGGATAGGGGGACACGTCCCCCCAATATTTGGACCGGGGAACACTTATAACAAATGTCCCCCCAGTATTTAAACAGCAGTAGGCATGAACTACTTATAGTTCGGTCAGTGGTAAACAATGCGTTAATTTTACTTTAATACTGACAATATCAACATTAAATTTTAACTCTTCTGCCGGTGTCAACTGCACAAAATTTGGTCAGTTGATTCTGAGGAAAATCATTAAAACTGTTGCCATCAGATGTCATATTTTGGGCTAAAATGCAACAAATTCGATTTCGGCTGAGGCTCGCCCCAGACGGCACTGGGGGAGCTTACAGTGCTCCCCCAGACTAGCTGGATTTCAGGGTGCCTACTTCTAAGGGAAAAGAGAGGAAAGTAAGAGGGGAAAGGGAAGGGGAGGGGAGAATTCGCCACTGTATGTCTCCTCAACTGCGGAAAGACATTGACGCCTATGGCGGCCAGCAAGAAAAAAACTTTGCTAGCTTCGATTAAAGGACTGGCTGACTAAAATAGGATCCATTCTGGACAGATTAGAAACGTTAAATGTCACGCTGTGAAATGTTAAATATCGTACTGGTTAACTGAGGAAATTACTTACTGCACAAATTCTCATGGCAGACAAATAAAAACATTATACAAAAAATAATGTGTTCCCAAATTAAGTGTACCATGCATGAAAACAACTCGCACAAATAAATTAAGCTAAATATAAATTTAATGCAGAGAATTTAATCGGTGGTGTCAATTTGATTGATAGAATCATGATAGCTGCATTGTTTGAATGATGGTGGGACATTTCTGTGATCAGCCTGACTCTGCACATTCCCACCAGGGTTGCCAGGCCTTTTGGAAGTCATAGTGCCCAATGCTGGCAATAAGCAACCGAACAGCCCAATGGAAGCCAGTGATTCAGAAAGTCGCCCAGAAAGTAGCAAGCAATGCATCAATGAATTTTAGGTCGCCAACGGCTGCCAAAAGACGCCAAATTGTTGCTATTTTCACCCAATCTGGCAACCCTGATACCAACACACTACACAAGGTGCTCACATGAGGAATGTCAACAATACATTACATCTCAGCCGCTGCTGCTTGCTGCAATTCAGACACGTACAACTCACCAACTTTCTACACTGTCTAGGTCACAGGCAACGCCACCGGCAGCACAAACCAAAATCACCTGCCTAACTACAGCCCCTCCCTTCCCCTCATATATGACCAACAACTTAGCCTTCCATCCCTCTGAGGTAGGTATATCGAGTACTGGCCTGCTTGGCTGGGGTTAAGGTGGGGTGCATTCACCTGTGCTGGGTGGCATGTAACATCCTCTGATCCCATATGGCAGGTGATGCTCAGTAGCTCTGAGATGGGTTACCTACGAAAAGCTGTACACAGCCTCTAACCTCTGGTGCATTTTGAGAGTAAAGAAACTCATTTAAGTTGTGCATTCATAGCCGGTCTTTTCTTGCAATTTTCTGTCATGAAATATGTGAAGTTCTAAGCACGTTAATGAAAGCGCCTGACAAGGAGCAGAAAGGGCATGGACTCTTCATGGTTGTGCCACTTACCGGCAATGCAGGACCCATGCACACACAGACACGCGTGTTGAATGGCACCACAAACGCTTTACACAATCACGTGATCTCTTTGCACTGTTTTATTCACCGATGCATCGAGTTGTCAACCCCATTTGTCTGGCCATACCAAAAGTAATGTTTTTTACTGACAAAAGATGCCAAAGCTTGTACTTATACATATACGATAAAATCATCTGTTACTGTCAAATTAATGCCAAACTGATACAAGAATCCAGAGTTACTGCCAAACTAAAAAATGTAATGACAGATTCGAAGAATCACGCAAAAACTGGCAAAGTGCAGCCAAGTCCAACAGAAATATCCCAGCCCATTGGCTAAATTCTGTTGTTCTGTTTCTGGGCTTGTTTTTGTCAGAAAACGTTGTATAAACCTGTGTCGGGTTGAGGGCTGGGGGAAAGGGGGGACACAGACAAACACGCAGAGCGATTCGGCGGCAGCCAACAGAAACGCAGAGCGATTCAACAGCCAATCACAGTCATCGTAAACAACAGCAACCAGCCGAACACAGAGATGCAATCAGTTCACCATAGATCTAACAACGTAAGCAACGGGCACAGAGCGTTTACGCCGAGCGGAACAGCAAACACAAGGGATGAACGATGCCGGCTCTACTTATGTATCAACATCACAAGGTCGTATGGTCACTACAAACGACGAGTATGCCATTTAACTCTCATTAGCAAAAACCCCAGTAAACCTCTTGCTATAATCGACGACAGCCAACGCCCGGCTGCACATAGAATATTTACAACAACATTTACTGAATACGGACATGACCTGTATCTGACATATTGACGCTTGACCCTTGATGGGCCAACAGCCAACAGTCTGCCAACGGCACCGATTTCAGAATGCCCACGACCGATAACAGACCGTGCAAAAACTAGTTAACTAAGACGTCTCACTGACACAAGCAGCTGCTGTTAAATATATCATACAAAGACCAGGCCTGCGGCGGTGGTGATAAGACGTATCATAAAACTTATGCCAGCAGACTGACAGCATGTTCGTTGGGGAAGGTCGCTTTAGTGTGGCTTGGACATGTTGAACGTAACGATGATTCAGACTGGGTCAATGGAGAGTGGTGGGGGACTTGACATCAGTAGCGTAGCCACAGGAGGGGAGACAGGCTGCACTGCAAGGAGTAAAATGACTGGAAGTTTTTTCCAATGGAAAAAATAGCTAAAAAGATTGATTTAGTACTGATTTTTACGCAGCGTTGCTGAAGTTGCACATTCCTACAGCTTTTAACATGGTCCACCTGTCGGTGCAGCCAAGCACAGAGTGCACTGTGCAAAAACGGCAAATTATCGAGATGCTGTTTGGTGTGAGGACTTGCAGGGACGGGACCCTAGCAGCAATGCGCTGGAAGAGGGTGTTGAAAATGGCACACTCTCTGTAGAGAAACCACCCTCCATAAGATTATAAGATTAAATATTGGCTATGTCACCGATTGACAGAAGTGACCTCCGACGAAGACTCGGTAGGATTGTGTTGAAGTGGACATGGAGAGTTTGTGTATGTCCCACGAGGATGCTGAAAATAGTAGGGTTCAATGGAGAATAGTGGGGAAACCAGCTAACCCGGGTTTACCCGGAAAATGGCCATTGAAATAATGTGTGTGTGTGGGTGTGTGATGTATTAGAACTAGTTCCTGATATAACTCCACAGACATTCTGGTAGATTAAACATGCTGAACGTAAAGAACATAGACAAGAAATTCCTTAGATTTACAGAACTAAACATTGGAAATGTCGGAGAGGACTTGGTGGCATTGTGTCAGTGATTATACAAACAGTTTTAGCCCATCCCGAGAGAATACACAGGTTATGCAGAATAAGAATAAAGAGGGAAATGTGGTTATTGATGGAAAATGGCTGTAAAATGGTGTTCAAAATAGTGCACGGATGTAACGCTGAGTGGCAGGGAAGGCAGATATATCGAATGACAGTGATGAAGGGCATACAATCACCTGATGTCTTATTAGCTCGTTATGAATGTGAAAGCAAGATACACAGGTGGGCCGACCAGGAGACAGGCACAACAGGACAACAGAGAGCAAGAAAGAGACAGAGAGGGAGAGAGAGAGATAAACATTACGACACAGACAAACAGACAGACAGACGGAGAGCAAGGCCAGCATCAGACGTCGGTGCAGATGGTGTGTTGGTTATCATCAGTTCAGATACAAGAGACAATCGATCACGTTGTCATCATTGTCATTGCTAGTAGTAGTTAAACGTCAGCATCTATCATCAGCGTCGTATGTGTTTGTGTGTCGTCGGCTTTACTACTGCTATGTCATTATGTCGTCTGTTGCGATGGAGGTGATTTAGAATTCAGTGTCGGCCCCGTCGCGGTGCCGGCGACGACGACCGACGACCCGGCGACGACACGTAAATCATCCAACTTCTGCCAGAGCTCTTCTCGATCTTTCTCTCGCTTCTTTACTCTGTCAATATCAACAAATTCTACATAAAGGTTAAAAGGTCTAAGATTGTCCATAGGAACGATTGGTAACCATTCTCAGAGCTACGGAAAATCACCTGCCATATGAGATCACACACTGTAACTTACGTGCCGCCTGACAGTGGGCCGACACAGGTAAAACGTCTCAGTATATCAGGGGTTAATTCTTCTTATGCCTTAACCTCAGCCAAGCAGGCCAGTACTTGATTTACCTGCCCGGAAGGGATGAAAGGCTGAGTTGACCTAATATACCGAGATGGTTTACCTGTCCGCAGACAGTCACCCATCCAGGTAATAACCACCTGACAGTGATCCGACCAAGAGCCAAACTCATGACTGCTTGATCATAAGTTCAAACTCTTAACAGTTATGCCACCAAGCCACAAGCTAGAAATGACTTTTAACAGTCAACTTTACAAATGTTACAAGAAATCTGAGCTAATGCTCATGAGACGCGCGACAGCATCAGCTGAATTTCGTACGTAGGTTGTTCTGGTCTATCTCAAGTAATTTCAGCGAAAATTCACTCTAAGTGTGCGTCACAGCATAAAATACGAAAAATTCACTAAAAACCCATATTTTTGGGGTTCAAGGTCATTCAATGTCATCTATGTTGGCACGTGCATTGGTATCTAATTGCCATCCCCCACTCGGCCACTCACTCAGTCACTACATCCCAGGAACGTCAACACACTGGGAGACTGGGCATCTGGGCGTGTGAATGGTGTCTATTGTTATGTTCATGCTCGCCGACCGACCACGCCGCGCTAGCCGGTTAGTCCATTGTACAGTACGATATAAGCAGGGCATTTGCTGGCTTGCGGGCCGTAGGTGACATCCGTAATAACCGAGGGTACATTATAGCCGAGTACGTTATATCCACCAGACGTCCTATGCTAAAGAATAGCAAGCTGATGGGACCGTAGAAGTCAGTACATTGTAACCGAGTGTACATTTTAACCGAGTACGTTATAACGAAGTTTTACTGTAGTTCACCCCAAAGATAAGGTAAGAAGGTATGGCCAATGTACTCATACCAAGTGGCTCGACTACATCACTGTGTTTTTGTTTTACCAGAACAGATGCTAGATTAAAAACCGACTGACTTGGCTTCCTCAAGCTTGTAGTTGGCTGTCAGTTCCTCGAAGAGTGTTCCGTTCATTTCCATGAACGTCTTGAGAACGTTGTAGACCAGGGTGAGGATCGCCTGATTCCAGTGCTCCTTGGAGACACGGAACAGAGCCGGGAACATGATGGGCATCACGACGGCCTGGTTCTCCTCAATCAAACTCGCCAGGTACTCATTGTTCCACAGGAACAAAGCCCGTTCCGCTACCTGCATACACATCAGACGAGAAATCATAATCAAGTATGCACTGGTTCCCCACTGGTAGCAGCTTACCTCCACCGTATCGGGCGCCGGGAGTCGGCCATCTGTCCACACTGCCACGGCGCCGACGAGACGGTCGAGCATCTGGTGTTCCAGTGCCCGGCCCACGATCACGCCAGGACGGATACCTGGCGAGGAGACAGCTTTACAACCGATCCGCGACGCCTCTGCAGCTACCTGGAATGGATTGGGGCGGCGACCCGCCCCCCGACCGGGAATGAGAGAGACAGAGAGAAATCGTAATCACAAACGTTATAGTGAGTGCCCTATCTACAGCAATGCGACTGATATTGCATGACGATGACTGTCTGAAGTTGCAAAAACAGATAAGTCTTGAGAGATGTATGAAAGGCCTGTGCAGAATGCATGTTCCTGATGTGGGGAGGAATATGGTCGCAGATACTTGGACGACAAACACAGAAAGTGCATTTTCCAAACAACAACAATAATAATAATAATAATAACAATAGGTGAACATTTATATAGCACACTATCATTTCGAGAAATCTCTAGTGTGCTCGATGCGCTGTCAGTACGAATCGAACAGAAAGACAACAATGCGTTGTCTTCTTTAGTACAGATACAAAATAAGTTCAAACTGAAACAACATAATGTTAAAATACATGAAATTAAATAATATAATATAATCTTCTATGAAGCTCAATAAGCATTCACTGTTTCGCAGCAAAACAGTTTGTTCTGCAATCTGTAAACCAGCCCAGACAACAACAAAGCTCTGCGTTCTGTACCCAGAACTCATCCACATCATTTGCAGTGAGAAACTTCAGATCCTAAGCAGTGTAAGCAACCATTTCCATTACCTTTAATACTCCTGTTAAGTAGCAGTGTGCAGAATGGTTTTTTTTAACTTTGCGTCATTTCGGTTTTGAAAATAACCGCAGTTTTCGGTTTGGAATCATTGTGGATTTGGTTTCATTAAAAAATGCAGTTTTAGTTCGGAACTGGTGTGGATCTGTTTTGTTTTTGTCGTTTCTGCTAGGAACTACATTACCAGGTAACAACAGTCAACTGCCCTCTGGAAACGATTTGCACATAATTGTTAAGTTTGTATGAAAATTAATGTACTGGCTTTCCACCTTAGATGCGTACGCATGCACTTCACCTGTTGACTGCAATTCTTATGGACGACTGATCGGGTGTTTTTGCAAATGCTATGGAAAACCCACTAAACAAACTTTAAAAACCAGGACGATGCAATTTTCTATGAACCGAAGCCAAACTGACTTTTCGTTTTCCCACAGTTAAGTGGCTTTGCAGTCTACATACATACATCAGCTTGCACTCAACAAGGTTGCTGTACCACTAACGAGTTTTAGAGATCGTAATTTGTAATCATCAATGTTCATTATCGTACTTCTGTTAGAACAGCCTTTGTGATTTACACTGTACTGTACGTGACACAACGTGTTCGATCATATCAGTTTCAGTATAATATAACTTATCTTATCATACACAAGGTTTGTTCAGACTGTTTGTTGTTGTAATGACGAGCTCATCAGGTGGTGCCTACATGGGGGAGGCGGCAGTTCAGACGTTCAGACTAAAAACATCATACGCTAAACAAAATAAGCATAAGAAAGTAAATTAAAACGCTAATAATTATATTTACAGCATAGACAGAAGAAGGCACAAAAACACTGAAGAGTAGCTGGCAAACACAGTGCAAAATGCTGACAAGTAACTTGGAGGTTGGATAAACCTGAAAGTGTGAGGATGAAACGCATTTGGCAATTTGTCTGAAGAGAGGTTCGACGATCTTACGAAACTCTGCAGGGTCAATGACATCCAGCAACTCTTCCATTTCACCTAGAAACATCACCTACACCGACACGAAGACACATGTAGATGGACAGACACATAGACAGACAGACACAGAGACAAACATACAGACAGACAGATGGGTCAGTGACATCCAGCAACTCTTCCATTTCACCTAGAAACATCACCTACACAGACACGAAGACACATGCAGATGGACAGACACATACACAGACAGAGACACACAGAGACAAACATACAGACAGACAGATGGGTCAGTGACATCCAGTAACTCTTCCATTTCACCTAGAAACATCACCTACACAGACAGGCAGACATATAGACAGACAGACATACAGATAGACACTGACACAGAGACAGACAAACGCAGCGAGAGACACTGCATATAAACACACCGACACATGAAGACACGTCATCTACTCATCATATCAGTCTCGGCAACCATACTTTAGACTGCGTTCAGCGTTCACACAGACACGAGTGCGAGTACCGGTATATGGGTTCCAAGAAACACGAGTTTGCATGTATTTCACTGGCGGCCGTTCACACTGGTCGCATGCACATAAATACATTCAATTAGTTCACGTTCACAGTTCAAAAACTGTGTTTCACGTTACATGATATTTACGATAATTTGTCCAGGAAACGTATTAAATTGTGTGCAGCAAATGCTCTAGCAAATATCAGGAATGAAGTGTCCAGACTCCAACCGGATTTGCCTCAGGGCCCTCACTCCTTGCTTCACGTGTGGTCAGAGCACTTGTTAGAACTTGCCACCATCTCTCTCCTCAGCACAGCTTTGGACAGCTAAGCAAATTGGATTATGGTCTGACGAATTTAAGACCGAGTGGCTGAAGAGCAAGATTAGACAGAGAAGTGTGCTCACCTCCTTCTGGCTGCATGTCTTGGGCCAGAACTTCAACAGACCTTTAATAATCTGCACACAAATCCAACTCAGTGCATATTAACAGCCGAGGATGGCATAGTATCCATCAAATACTACTTTAGTTGGATGCAGACAGCAAGGACTCAAGATCTGATAGTACATCGTGCACATATAGTTCAGAGTGATCCATCAATCATTATGGCAGGGGGATGAGCAAATTTTAGCCCGTCAGAATATTTTCTTTCTTCCAAAAATACGAAATTTTGGGCTGGAAATCACCCATTTTGGGGTCAGCATCCATATCTCATTAGTCAGAAATTTGCAACAGTCTGTCGGAAAACTGCAACTTCATGTCCCAAACTTTATAACCCATGACGCCGAAAATCAGTAACTAACCACTGAATATGACACAGTCTGAGAAATACAGACTAACATACAATTATTATCATCGTGAAAATCCCAAAACCAATCATCTTAAGCCTAAACTAATGTAAAGGTCCAGTACTTGCTGAGCGGTTCTTACGGAGTCAGACTAACGACCAGAATCACTTTACAATCTCGGAAGTGGCAGCTGATTGGCATGAGCTAATGATCCTGTGGTGCATTACTTGGCCATACATTGCCTGCGTCAGCTAACAATTGGACCCACGATTTGCAGTCAGCAGACATACCGCTGCCACAATCAGCCACACTAGGCCTTCACTCCACAGCCTGTAAGCTACTGCTCATTTCCCATCCCGCTGAGGGTAGGAGGCTGAGTTGACCTGAGCATGCAGTAGGCTAGCAACTTGCTCAATGTTACTTGCCAGTAAAAGAATTTCGAAAATCGGCCTATCTTTGGCGAATATATGGACAATGACAAGTGAGAAGTTTTTGAGACACAGTGTGTAAACTCATTCGAAAAAGCGGCAAGGAAGCAAAAATCCAAGTACAAAGTCTACAAAAGCAAGCTGTGCAAAATCACCTGCTAAATCATACATCATGATACAGTGAAAATGTGCAAACAATGCAAGAATGGATGACTGCAATACATACAGGCTCAGAGAGTGTGGAATCTTTCTCCATGAATTGTACACAGCAGTATGCCAACTATACACATATGCAATATACATATACTATACACGTGTACAAACTACAAACACGCTCAGCGGTCAAACATCATTCGTGAAACATTTACTGCAAAGCAATACATTCAAGACACTCAAGATGTTTGCTAAGACCAAATTCCGGCAAAAATTTCCCAACTCACAAGCCTAGTCCTAGCCAATACGCTACCAAGCCAACAAGTGGCCGCATCTCAACAACTGCATCAGGCGTTATGTGTGAATTACCGACCTGTGGATGATACATGCTGAGTGACCGAGCTTTGTGCAGCGGGATCAGAACCTTGAGCAAGAACTGCTTGTGTTCTGCTTTCAACGGTAGAGCAAAACCATTGATGATACTGACACACACAGACATACACACACACAGAGAAACATGCAGAGATCGCTATCTGCACAGACAGATAATGAACAATAAATTTAGAAAAAAAACAGAGGCATGCACATCACACAATTTTGATGGTACAGCACAAGTTTTGAACAGTTTAAATGACTAATGAAGCATGTCTGTTTGAAAGAGACTGCAGCACATTGTGACCTTTTGTATGCCTCGGTTACACCTATGCCTAGTTACTCTCTCTCTCTCTTGCATTCCTGATCTGGGAAGCAGGTAACAGTCCCAATCCTCTCCAGAAAATTCCACAGGCGTCGTGGATCTGTTGACCTCTATGGTCAGACCATGTCTCCCTCTGAGCCTGGTCGTGTGCTGGGCACTGGAAGACCAGACGCTCCGCCGTCTCTTCAGCGCCGTTGCAATGGGGACAGGTGTCCGATACGGTGTAGGTATGCGACCAGCAACGGAGAATGGCCAGTGCACAGCTTAGCCACCATTACGCACTGGTTCCTGGCTCCAAACTTAATTATTTGCTTACTTACCTACACTGACAGACACACCCGTACATAAAAACATAAAGGCACACAGACTGAGACAGACACATAAACAAAAACGAGAAATAACAAACTATGAACACTGGGTGGTCACAGGTTATTATAACTTCACGGAAACGCACAACCTCGTTATAATCAAGTACTTGGAACATGAATACACTACCAGTGTGGTACAGACAAAGTTACAACTCAACCATTCAACCTTCTGCCTCCTGGAGCTGTGCGAATACACCCACTAACCCTAACGATGACCTTGAGATAAAAATTTGAAAGTGGTGCAACTGTTCGTGGGGAACGTCAATATCAATTCTGGTTTTTCTACGCCTTTTTGTTTTCAACCTAAGAGCCTGTACGTCTAGCACGCAATGGATCGGCCAGACTCACGATGTGGCTTATTAGAAGCACCAGACAATAATCACACACAGCTGACATGTGTGCACAATCAAGTATTTGAGATTTGCCAGTCGACACTTTCTTGCTGTTCCACATTTTTGAAGAATACATTCGACCATCGGGCCTTCTCTGTTGGGGGTCCGATGGCTTGGAACTCATTACCAGACAATCTCCGTGATCCATCACTCTGCAGCAGTAGCTTTAGGTATTGTTTAATTTTTGCTAGAGAGGCCTACTAGTGTACTCAGCACAATGGAGATGCTTTGTGATATTGCTCTATATAAATTTAATGTTGACACTGACAATGACACAGACCTGCCAAGTATCTCCAGTAACTCTCCAATACCATTAAACTGTTCCGTCTCATAGATAAATCTGCACACAGACATACACACACACACCTGACTTGCTATCAGTCGTCTATCACTGTCCGAGGGCTGGTTTCTGGTTATAATCTAGCTACTAACTGACAAATTTGCACAAATTGCATTCCGTAGACCACTTATCATCCGAAAAATGTCCACTAGTTTTAACAGGCCAATTTTGGCTAGTTAGCTCATGATCAGACTATTGTTTGCAAAATGGCAGAAAAATTGTATTCTGTCTGATTGTTACACAGCTTGAGATGCTAATGAAACATTTACCACAAAACAATGCATTCAAAAGACGTGAGTAGAAGCTTGATACTACAAAGGTTTGCTAGAAATCCGTTCGCCAGATGACAAAATAATAACAGCTAGCAGTCTACAGCACACTCACTAGGCCAGCAGTGGCAGTGGTGGTGGTGATAGTAGTAGTAATAGTAATAGTAGCACTAGCAGCAGCAACCGTGTTGTTGGTTTAGCAAAGTATGTTAAACCACGGTCTGATGGAGCAGAAATGTTAAAAATATTAACTTGTAAATAAAAAACAAAAAAAATGTTTTTTTTAACTTTAAAAAAATGTTTTTGCTTTAAAAAACGTTACAAACAAGCATAAAATCATAACCATGCAACTGCAAGTCTACGACAACGTGCAGTAAGTCAAAGTTCACAATCGGAGTCACTGTCTGTGTCAAAAGATTCAAAACACGCTGACATACTGAACACCGGAAAGTAATGAATGATGCACACGTGAAGAACAGGCTCAATGCAATTTGTCAATGAGAACTGCTGCAAATTTTCAATTTTGCACTGCATGATTCTTAACAACATAAAACATACGAGAATAAAAAGCAACACAAAAAATGTTTTTTAAACATTTACAAAAAAAAACATGCAAACATTTTAACATCTGTGGTCTCAAGTAAGATCAGTGAGTGTTAAATGAACTTATACAGTTGAGACAGTGGTTTAACACACACCCGGTGCAGCACGACATTTTCTGGCCTATATAAGGCTTCTAAATTCAGGAAACCATACCTCAAATCAGGTGATAGCTGCAAAACTGCATACAGTTTACAGCTATGAATTTGTGGTAATATCAGAAAATATATGTGAGGGCCCTAACATCGTTACCAAACCGGGCCTTATCGGCTTAAAATTCGGCTCCGTCCCTGTCGTTGACTCACCTAAGGAATATGTTGTTAATCTGCTTGCGAATGAACGCTCGCAGGCCGAGGAATTTGCCGTAGATCCGGTGCAGAACCGTCTTGAGGCAGTCGCGCTCGCGCGGATCTTCGCTGTCAAATAACTCGAGAATCTGAAAGCCACAGCCACAATAAGCACTGCAACATCTCATATGCTTTAATGCCAGAATTTCTGACCTCGGCTTGGAAGCGTTGGCCTAAAACCTAAGCTTTTTGAGCAGCTGAAACTTTGTTGCTGTTGCGGAAGCCCAACAGCTCTTCTCTTCTCATCAAGACGTCATCCAGGTTGAGGAAGTCAGCCACCGCACCCAAGTTGTCCCATAGCTGTAAGCTGCATCGGGCGTGCAGGGCAGAGGAACAGACATTCCTCGGAGTGTGGTGCCACTCCACACTCTGGACAGACGTCTGTTACGACGGCAGTGACACGGGCTTAGCACCGGCTCAATAGCCGGCAATGATCCGAGCGCAACTGTGCAAGTGACGTGTTGACAGACAGAGGCAGTTGAAACGTGCAACAGTTGTCCTCTGCACTTGGAGCCACAACTTACTAACTTGCAACACACTAGGCTATATCACGGACCTCACGGCTAAACGCCAATCTGTCAGAGACTGTTCCAGCCAACAAAGCCCTACGCTGCCAGTGCCACGCCGATGCATCCTTCACCTCACCATGCATAGAAATGTAGACCAGGCCGCCGACACAACAACTGGCAAATCTGTCAGGCATTTATCCAGCTGATCTATGGCATAGGGCCATCAAGCGCGGGCATGGAGTGACGCTACGGCCAAGGCTGACTACGCGATAATGATGAGTTTACATCAAGACGTAACAACACGTGAAACGAAACTGTGCTGAGCATTCTACACTAGGAAAAAACATATGTTGGATATTTTCTCAACAGTTATGTATCAATTTTCTCTACAAGATAATAAAGAAAAGCAAAAATAATACATGAAGAGATAGCCAATAGCCAAGACTGCAGAACTGTTACTGGTATGTCTTTCAAAATACGCCCTGCTTTGTAGCACATTAGTTTTATTTTTCTGCTTTCATCAGCAAATAAAAACAGACAAAATGTTTGTTACATACAAACAGTGACTAATTGGAACAGAATTGGCAAATATGAAACTGATGGAGGTGGTAGAAATGCAGAATATATACTAATAAAATTATGACAAAACGCAAACAGCTTGAGATACTGACACTTAAGACAAACTTCTGATCAATAAACTTTTTGACGACGTTCGGCTGAAAGTCGGGAGACTCCAGAAATCTCAGGAACACCTCGTATACCAACTAATAAAACACATATGCATACATCACCCACATACGGTTAGACGGAGAGAGACATACAGAATACAGATACAGAGAGAGACTGGCAGACACACAGACACGCATACAGACAGACATTGACTCATACATCAACTAGTAGAAACACAGAGAGACCGACAGACCTATACACAGATACAGAGACACAGACATGTAGACATCAGTAATTTAGTATGATACGATACGATATGATAAATGGTTTGCATTGGAAAACTGGCAGGCAAGCTGCCGGTTTAATTCAGCACATAAACCAAGAGAACTGAAACTGTTTCAAATGGAACTGAAATGAGAGAAGTGGAACAATTAAGTTTATGCATTTATAACCACACATTGGTGAACAATTACGAAATAAAAACTAGTGGCCAACAGCCGATGCTATGCAGGCAACTGCAACAAGTTCAGTACCCACGGCCTTAACTAGCAAAACATACAAGCATAGGCTATCTCTGTCACTGTGACAAGCACATCACAGTCCATCAGGCAGTGCTGTTATGAGTAAGGACTACGGTTTTCCGTGGGCCACGGAATTTTAGGAAGAGCCACCGAATTTGAGCATTTCTGCAGAATTTCTACATTTCCAGAATCTTGTGGAATTCGCTACTGGCCAGTGATTACTTTTACTCTCCAATTTAAATTCTAGTTTGCAAAGCTTTCCGGCTGAACTGCCTATCTTTTTGAATAGAATGACTGCAATCAGCAAAATTTCACTGCAACACAAAAAAAAAATATTCCACTGATGAGGTATAATCAACGATTATTGAACATTTAATACTCAAGAGTGACAGACGTTTTCATGCTTTAAATAATCCAAAACGTCCTCAAAATATTTAATTAATAAGATGCAATGGAATTAGGAAAATCTGTCATGGTGAGCCAAGGAATTTGGCAACATGGCCCGTAGAATTTGGGGAAATTTGCCACAGAAAACCGTGTCAGATATACCAAAGAGATGAAGAATTCCAGCAAGTAACCAGGCAACAGAGATAATGCATTAAGTCTGATGCACCTGCATGTGTGGCCAAGAAGGCTCTAGGTTCGGCTCATCCTCCTCCGGATCAAAGTTCGGATTATCATTCGGATGAAGTGTTCGGAAAATATTCACCGCCACCTGTCAGAGATCAACAACATCAACACAAGTCATTATTACTGCACGCTACACACTAAACCACACACTTAGTACAGTGCTACAAGTATTTATAACCCAACACCAAACTACTCGCTAATCCTACTGGAAAACGTGGATGCAAAAGTTTCACGAAACTGCGGAGATTTCGTTGCAATATTTTAAAGTAATTTTCACACTCAGACAACTCAAGTCTTCCTTATGACTTACTGACCTTGCACTTGCACTGACATTAAGAAGTAACAGCAATCTAATGAAACAAATATACAACAAGAGCATAAGCAAAGTGACCTTAGCAAGATAGTGCTCCATGCAGTATGCCGTAAAT
>Ga0209052_1000149_pt1 | contig 25103 bp, 16 predicted proteins | sample WorMetHEROISLAND_2_FD_187409 | JGI IMG/M metagenome (GOLD analysis project Ga0209052, IMG submission 187409) | Marine gutless worms symbiont microbial communities from Max Planck institute for Marine Microbiology, Germany - Olavius sp. 4 HERON... | ecosystem: Host-associated > Annelida >...
TGGCGCTTCCAACAATACCTTAGGTGTGTCGCCATTTCTATTTTATTTTTTTGGCGTTTCTACAAATATATCAATTTAATTAATGCCAACCCAAGAGACCGTTTGGTTGCGGCTCTGCCGCGCTGTGTTTGACTGTTTTAATGCTGTTTGGCCTCGGGGGCATCGCCGGTGCCAAAGACCTGAAACTGGGTCTGGATGCGGGACCCGTCTCCCAGGATCCCCAGGTTCAGTTGTCCGGCGGGATGCTCCAGTATTCCCACTGGGTTTTCGATCCCCTGGTACGCTATGCCCAGGACATGAGCTTCGAACCCCGGCTGGCCGAACGGTGGGAACGCATCGATGACCTGACCATGCGCTTTTACCTGCGCAAAGGGGTCAAGTTTCACAGCGGCAACCCCTTTACGGCCAAGGACGTCAAGTTCACCTTCGAGCGCTTTTTCAAAAGCCCGGATTTCAAGGGTCTTTTCACGCCGTTTGAAGGCTGCTACATCGTCGATGACCACACCGTCGATATCAAGACCAAGAAACCCTACGCGCTGCTGATCAACATGGCGACCTATATTTTCCCCATGGACAGCGAATTTTATTCCGGCACGGATGACACCGGACAGCCCAAGGATGCCGTCGTCAAAATCGGCCCGTCCTTCGCCCTCCACAATTCATCCGGCACCGGCGCGTACAAGGTGGTCGAATGGGAGCAGGGCGCCCGCTATGTGTTTGAGAGATTTGCTGACTACTGGGACAAGGATTCCCCCGGCAATGTGGGCAAAATTGTCCTGACCCCCATCAAGGAGGATGCCACCCGGGTGGCGGCACTGCTTTCCGGGGATGTCGATTTTATCTCCCCGGTACCGCCCCAGGATTTCCAGCGCATCCGCAAGGATAAGAACGTCAAGCTGGTGACCTGGTCCGGCGGCCGGATCATTACCGTGCAGCTCAATCAGAACCGGCGCGCAGAGTTCAAGGACGTGCGCGTCCGCCAGGCCATCGTCCACGCCATCAACAACAAGGGCATCGCCCAGAAGATCATGAAAGGCACGGCCACTCCGGCCGGTCAGCAGAGCCCCAAAGGGTATATGGGGTACACTGCCAATCTGGCACCGCGCTACGATCTGAAAAAGGCCAAGGCCCTGATGCAAGAGGCCGGGCTGGCCGACGGGTTCGAAGCCACCATGATCGCGCCCAACAACCGCTACGTCAACGACGAGAAAATCGCCGAGGCAGTGGTCTCCATGCTGGCCAAGATCAAGGTCAACCTGAAAACCATGCCCAAAGCCCAGTACTGGGATGAATTCGATGCCCAGGTGGCCGACATCCAGATGATCGGCTGGCACTCGGACACCGAGGACTCCGGTAACTTCAGCGAGTTTCTGACCATGTGCCCCAACAAGGAAACCGGCTACGGGCAGTATAACAGCGGCAATTACTGCAATCCAAGGATCGATGAGCTGACCATGGCCGCTCAGGTCGAAACGGACCTGAAAAAACGCACGGCGATTCTGCAGGGCATCGAAAGAATCCTGTACAACGATGCCGCCTTCGTGCCATTTCACTGGCAGAACCATTCCTATGCCGGCAAAAATAAGGTCGGCATCCGCAAAATCGTCAACACCATGAACTTCCCGTATCTCGGAGACCTGGTGTACAAGTAGTCGAGGTATCGGTCGCAAGGGGTTCCGTCGCAGACGGCCCCAACGATTGAAAGTTCGGGGCAGGCGGTCGTTATGGCAAGTAACGCCCCTGCCCCTAATACTATAGTTCAAGCGCCGATGGCAGTAGCATAAGGGCGGGTAGTGGCAGAACCCTAATCCGGACAATCCGGAAAAAACAAATAACAAATCCCAAAAAACAAATAATAATCAATGACCAAAATTACAAATTCAAAACAATGTGGTAACTTGCTGGGATCAGCAGATACAAGAGATTACGTTAATCCAGGCAGTTAAACTATCAGCAGTTTCCCACAGGACAAATCACATGCAACGACGTATGTTTGGGTAGTTGTAATTTTGAATTTATTTGTAATTTGGTGCATGTTATTTGGATTTTTCCTCGTCGTGTAAACCAAACCATTGTTATGACCCTTAAATTTTGACATCCGATAGGAAGTACCAATAACGGTAACGCCATGTTCGCTTTTATCGTCAGACGAATCATTCAAGCCATTATCGTGATGCTGGTTATCGGCCTGGTGGGATTCGTGATCCAGCACCAGATCGGCGACCCGGTCCGGGACCTGGTGGGCGAGCGCGTCACCCCCGCCGAGCGCGAAGTCATCCGGGACCAGCTGGGACTGAACGATCCTTTCTATGTCCAGTATTTTCGCTTTGTAAAAAATGCCGCCAAAGGGGACCTGGGGCTGTCGTTTTTCTACAAAAAGCCGGCCCTGGAAGTGATCGTCGCCAAAGCCCCGGCGACCATCGAGTTGGTCATTGTCACCGCTCTCATCCTGATCGTCATCTCCATCCCGGCGGGTATCTACTCCGCCATTTACCCCAAAAGCTTGTTTTCCCGCGTGATTATGGCGGTCAGCACCATCGGGGTGGCCATCCCCGTGTTTCTGACGGCCATCGGCCTGATTTATCTATTCGGGGTGGAACTGAACTGGCTGCCGTCCTATGGGCGGGGCGAAACCGTTAACATCTGGGGATGGGAAAGCGGCTTTTTCACCTGGGATGGATTGCTGCATCTGGTCTTGCCCAGCATCTCGCTTTCGTCGATCATGCTGCCGCTTTTTATCCGTCTGGTGCGCGCCGAGATGATGGAGGTTCTGGAAACCGAGTATATTAAATTCGCCTGGGCCAAAGGACTGCACCGCCAGCGGGTTTGGTACAATCATGCCTTTAAAAACACCTTGCTGCCGGTGATCACCGTTTTCGGCGTTCAGCTGGGAATTCTGTTTGCCTTTACCATATTGACGGAAACCGTTTTCCAATGGCAGGGAATGGGATTCATGTTTCTGGAGGCCGTCGAACGTTCGGACACCTCCCTGCTGGTGGCCTACCTGGTGGTGGTGGGGGTGATTTTCGTTGTCGTCAACACCATCGTCGACATCATCTACGGGTTCGTCAACCCCATGGTAAGAATTGCAGGAACCAAATGAAATCCTGGAAGCGCTTCAAAAATTCTTATCTCTTGCACAGCTTTAAACGCGATCCCGTCGCGATTGTCAGCTTTTGCGTTCTGGCGCTGCTGGTGATTATCAGCATTCTGGCGCCGGTTGTGGCACCCTACAACACCTATGACACCGCAACCATTGATATCATGGATGCCGAAACCCCGCCGGCTTGGATGGAGGGGGGCAGCTCGAACTTCTTACTCGGTACGGACATCCAGGGTCGGGATCTTTTGAGCACCATGATTTACGGCCTGAGAGTGTCGCTGCTCATCGGCGTCGGCGCGGTGCTGTTTCAGGCCTTGGTGGGGATCCTGGTCGGGCTCTTGTCCGGCTACCTCGGGGGCAAACTCGATGCCTTTTTGATGCGGATCGCCGACATCCAGTTTTCGATCCCCTACCTGATCGTCGCGATTTTCACCAGCGCTATTTTCAAGCTGGCCTTCGGGGTCGGGCGCTATGCCGAACTGGCCGTACCGCTGCTGATCATCATCATCGGCATGTCCGAATGGCCCAAGTACGCTCGAACCGTGCGGGCTTCCGTACTGGGGGAGAAAAACAAGGAGTATGTCGAGGCTGCCCGGGTGATCGGCATCAGCCGCTGGCTGATCATGTACCGTCATGTACTGCCAAACACCATGACCCCTGTTCTGGTTATTTCCACGATTCAGGTTGCCGAAGCCGTCATGAGCGAAGCCGCGCTTTCATTTTTAGGACTGGGCATGCCGATTACCAAGCCTTCGCTGGGGTCTCTGATCCGTTCGGGCTTCGAATATATATTCAGCGGTTCATGGTGGATCACGCTCTTCCCGGGAGTACTGCTGGTAGTTTTCATACTGGTGATCCTGCTGCTGGGCGACTGGCTGCGGGATGTTCTGAACCCGAAGCTATACAAGGGATAACGCTCTTAACCGAAGGTTTCGGGTATATTGGGAATGGTACAGGGTATAGGGTGTAAGGTTTAGGGTAAAAACCTTAAACAAAAAAATCCGTATAAAAAATAGACCTTATTCCTTCTGCCTTAAACCTTATACCCTATACCTTAAACCTTATACCTTACAGCTGTTTCGATGAACCTGAAACTTTAACTTTAAAAACCAACCCGAAAAACAAAATACGAAAAACCGATTACATGAACCACCTGCTGGAAGTCAAAGATCTTGAAGTAAAATTTGCCCTGCGATTCGGGGATCTGACCGCCATTAACGGGGTCAATTTCGCCCTCGACAAGGGGGAGCGGTTGGGTATTGTCGGCGAAAGCGGCGCCGGCAAGTCTGTGACCGGCTTTGCCATCATCAACCTGTTGAGCAAGCCCGGCTATATTTCCGCCGGGCAGATCCTGTTTGAAGGTCAGGAGCTAAACCGCCTGCCGGAAGAAGACATGCGCAAAATCCGCGGCAACCGCATCAGCATGATTTTCCAGGACCCCATGATGACCCTCAACCCGGTCCTGACGATCCAGACCCAGATGGTCGAAACCGTGCTGGCCCATGAAGACGTGACCAGAACCGATGCCGTCGATATTGCCCTGGACAAGCTCAAAAAGGTTCATATCCCTTCTCCTGAAAAAAGGATCCACCAGTACCCCCACGAATGTTCGGGGGGGATGCGCCAGCGCATCGTTGTCGCCATCGCCCTGTTGACCAATCCGGCGTTGATCATTGCCGACGAGCCGACAACCGCTTTGGATGTGACCATTCAGGCCGAAATCATGGATCTGCTTCTGGAGCTGTGCGAATCCGACAAAATGGGATTGATCCTGATAACCCATGACCTCGGGGTGGTGTCTGAGGTTACCGAAAAAATCGCCGTTATGTATGCCGGTAAAATTGTGGAAATCGGATCAACCCAGGCGATCATCCGCAACCCGGAGCATCCCTACACCCAGGGACTGATCAAAGCCTTGCCCGGCAGTCTCCAGCCCGGCTCACGTTTGAACCAGATCCCCGGCATGATGCCGACGTTAACCGATATTCCGCCGGGCTGCGCTTTTCACCCCCGTTGTGCCATCAGCGATACGATCTGCCGGCATGAGGTGCCGGCCCTGATCAGCAGGCGCGACCATGACCGCATGACCGCCTGTCATATGGTCAAGTAACGGCTCCCAGTCTGGGCGTGCTGTTTAGGGAAGTGAATTGCAACGTAGGAGGATCAAGCTATGCGGGATAGAGGAGTAATGGAGCCTATGGATTTCAGATTGCGGATTTCGGATTGCGGATTGAAAAGAAAAAAATCGAACAAAATTCCTATTAACATTCCGCAATCCGCAATCCGAAATCTGCAATCGAATGCCACCAACTACCAAGCTAGTAGCTTTAAGCCAGCAGTACGAGATTTGCGAGAATGAATACCGACAACTCCCTACTGACCGTCACAAACCTGGTAAAGCATTTCGATATATCCGGAGGACTGCTGGAACAACTGGCTCTGGAAAATTATCGGATTGTGCGCCGCAAAACCACGGTCAAGGCCATCAACGATGTCAGCTTGTCGATCAAGCCCCGAGAAATCCTGGGGGTCGTCGGTGAGAGCGGATGCGGCAAATCCACCCTGGCGAGGGCGGTGCTGGGTCTGTATCCGCCGGACAGTGGTGAGATCTATTATCAAAACAGCCGGATCGACAATCTGACCTCCCAGCAGATGCTGCCTTTCCGCAAAAAAATGCAGATGATTTTTCAGGACCCCTATGCCTCTTTGAATCCCCGTATGACCGTCAAACGCACGCTGGAAGAACCATTCCTCTTTCATAACAAGGCCGCCTTACCCGCGCAGGTCAAAGACAAGGTCGCGGAGGTTATGCAGCAGGTTGGGGTCGAACCCAGCTGGATCACGCGCTACCCCCACGAATTCTCGGGCGGCCAGCGACAGCGGATCAGCATCGCCCGGGCTCTGATGGTGGATCCCGAGTTCATCGTCGCCGACGAACCTGTGTCGGCCCTGGATGTCTCCATCCAGGCTCAAATTCTCAACCTGCTGATGGAGGCCCAGGAAAAAAGGGGCCTGACCTATCTTTTCATTACCCACGACCTGTCAGTTGTCGAACATTTCAGCACCCGGGTGGCGGTGATGTATCTCGGCAGAATCTGTGAATTGGCTCCGACCGCGGCACTCTACGAATCGCCGCGCCACCCCTACACCCAGGCTCTGCTGAGCGCCATTCCGGTGCTCGGCCGCCGCAAGGCCAAGCACATCAAATTAAAAGGCGAAGTACCCACACCGATCGACCTTCCCACCGGCTGTGTTTTCCACGGCCGCTGCCGGTATGCCGCTGAACGCTGCGTCCGAGAGATCCCCGCGCTGATCCGCCTGACCTCCGGGGCGCAGGTGGCCTGCCATGGGGTGGAAGAAGGGCGGCTTTAGACCGGGGATTAGATTCTTTAGAACGGATATACGCTAAACACAAGATTCTTGATTGAGAAATGCGCAGCACCAGGTCTCAGGGTTTCAGGTGTCAGGTGTCAGGTGTCAGGTGTCAGGTGTCAGGTGTCAGGAAAAAAAAACATATAAGCCAAGATGTCAATCTTTCTTTAACCCCCGTGGGGACTTTCACGAGCGAAAAAAGCGAACTGCCGAACCGCAGAATGTCGAATTACAAACTTCGTAGGAAGTAATCACTTCAGGCTTCTCACGCTTGGAGCGTGACTACGCCCCTACACGTCGCTCAAGCCTTTTTTAAAACCGACAGCATACATTCCTTCGACATTCGATATTCGCTATTTCAACGTTTCTTATTCGATCAGACTGGACGCTTGCGGCCAGCGGCCGTGCTGACACCCGAAACCGAAACCCGACACCTGACACCTGACACCTGACACCCGACACCTGACACCCGAAACCTATATATAGCCTAAATTGCACAACTTGTCGTGTCAACTGCATCACAACTAAAAAGCACACTCCGGGCGGAAGTACAGCCCATTATCTTTTGACATCTCGATTGCCTTTTGTTAATGAGAACCTATCTTAAAAGAAGTAGATTGCATTACGGAGCCCGCCGCCAGCGGTTGGGCGCAATTGCTGATCCTGCATGCGCCGCCCGTGGCGGCCATCCGGGTGTGAGATGCTTTTTGAAGATGGGTTAGTAGAAAACCTGTTGGAATAATGCGGGAAGAAATCCCCGCCAATCATTAACCTATAGATAAGGAGGATTGACCTATGTCGGAAAAAATCGGTGTTATTTTGACTTTGATTGTGTTTCTGTGCGCCGGTACGGCACTGGCTGCGCCCAAGTCGGGGGGCACCCTGATCTTCGGACGCGGGGGTGACAGTGTCGGACTCGATCCGGCCTATGAAACAGACGGAAACTCCTTCATGATTTGCGACAACATTTACGAAGCACTGGTGGCCTACAAGGACGAGTCCACCGCCCTGGAACCCGGCCTGGCCGAATCCTGGACGATCTCACCGGACGGCAAAACCTACACCTTCAAGCTGCGAAAAGGAGTCGTATTCCAGGACGGCACGCCTTTCAATGGCGATGCGGTCGTCTTTTCCATCGGTCGCATGATGAAAAACCGCAACCTGAAGTTCTTTGGCAAGGGTTGGGATATCCCGGCCCAGGAGCGCACACCCGAATACTGGGTTTCCATGGAAATGGACGACACCATCGACTCCATCGAAGCCACCGACGAGTTTACGGTGGTGTTCAAACTCAAAAGGGTCGAAGCGCCCTTTCTGGCCAATATGGGGATGGATTTTGCGAGCATCATCAGCCCGACGGCTTTCATGATGAATCCCAAAGAGTTTCTGCGGAACCCGGTCGGGACCGGCCCGTTCAAATTCGTCAAGTGGGTCAAGGACGATCGCATCATCCTGGCCAAATCCTCGACGTACTGGGATAAATCCGGCGGGCCCTACCTGGATCAACTCGTATTTCGATCCATCCCGGAAAATTCGGTACGCTTTCTGGAACTGAAAGCCGGCGGTATTCACATCTGCCAGTTCCCCAACCCGGCCGACGTCGAGCTGGCCCGTCAGGATGAGAACATCAAGCTGATCGAGCAGCCCGGCATGAACATCGGCTACCTGTCCTTTAACCACACCAAGGAGCCCTGGAAGAGCAACGTGCATCTGCGCAAAGCCATCGGCCATGCCCTTAACCGCCAGGCCTATGTCGACAACATCTACCAGGGTATGGGCCAGGTTGCCAAAAACCCGATTCCGCCCACCATGTGGGGTTACAACCGCGCGATTCCGGGCTACAAGTACGATGTTGAAATGGCCAAAAAAGAACTGGCTGCCGCCGGTTATCCCGAAGGCAAAGGCTTGGGCGAAATCACCCTGTGGTCCATGCCGGTTCCCAGACCTTACAATCCCGACGGGTTGAAAATCGGGGTGGCCATGTCGGCCGACCTGGCCAAAATCGGTATTCGGGCCCGCATCGTCAGCTACGAGTGGGGAACCTATCTCAAGCGTCAGCGCGAGCAGCCCGAAGACATGGATCTTTTTCAGCTGGGCTGGACCGGGGACAACGGTGACCCGGACAACTTCCTGGCCGTTCTTTTCGACGGTTTGGCTTCCTCCTCGATCAGGACCCAGTGGCACAACAAAGAATACCACGAATTGATCCTGGCCGGAAAACAGACCGTCAATCAGGCCAAACGCGCTGATATATACATGAAAGCCCTCCGGATCTTTTACGATGAGGCACCGGCGATTGCAATCGCCCATTCGACGGTCATCTGGCCGGCTCGAAATCCGGTGATGGACTTCAAACTTCATCCCACCGGATCGGTCAGGATGAAAAACGTCTGGCTCGATCAATAGCCAGATCCAACATTAATCGTTAAAAAAGGGGAAAGGCGCCCGCGGCGCTTTTCCCTTTTTTGTTTACTCCGCCTCGATTTTAGTATAGGACTCAGGGTGCACCTTACCCATCCATGTGATTCTGGGTCCCCTAAATGAGACGGCAGTTACTTATTGGATTAGACTGGCCGCTTCTTAGGCCAGCAGCGGCTCTCCTATAAAGCTCCGCATGTCTGGAACTGCGAACAGGTTGAACGTCGAACATCGAACGCCCAACATCGAACGCCCAATATTGATGACGCTTCGCTTTATCGATTTTAAAACAACCGAATCAGACTGAAGGCATGATCTAAAGACCATAGAATCGCAGAATATTGAAGGATGGTTTCGCTTTGCTCAACCCATTTTAGAACAGATAGAATACATTCGATGTTGGATCCGCCTCAGGCGGATTCGATGTTCATTTTTTTGATTCCTATTCGATGGGCACCGGTTCTGCCTCGAATCGAACCGAAGGTCTACAATGCTAGCCTACATCGTCAGACGCATATTGATCATGATTCCCACCCTGCTGGGAGTGTCGGTGATCGTGTTTCTCATGCTGCACCTCACCCCGGGAGACCCGGCCGAGCTGCTGATGGGGGAAAGGGCATCGGAGGAGGCTCTGCAGGAAATCCGGGAACATCTCGGCCTCAACAAACCGGTTTATGTCCAGTACGGTATGTTTTTAAAACAGCTGATGAAAGGCGATCTGGGGGAGACCATCTGGACCCGTCAAAAAGTCTGGATCGAAGTCAAACAGCGCTTCCCGGCCACCATCGAGCTGTCCATTGTGGCCCTGTTTATCAGCTGTATTCTGGGGATGGTGCTGGGTATTATCTCCGCCACCAAACAGTACTCTATTTTTGACTACCTCAGCATGCTGGGTGCCCTGATCGGGGTCAGCATGCCCATTTTCTGGCTCGGCCTGGTGTTCATGCTGATCTTTTCCCTCAACCTGGGCTGGCTGCCCATGTCGGGCCGCCTGAGTGTGGGCATCGATCTGGAAACCGTGACCAATTTTTACATCCTGGATGCCGTCCTGACCGGCAACTGGGCGGCCTTCAGAGACGCCCTCTGGCACATCATCATGCCGGCCTTTACCCTCAGCACGATCCCGACGGCGATTATCGCCCGCATGACCCGCTCGTCTATGCTGGAGGTGCTGCGTCAGGATTACATCAAGACCGCCAAAGCCAAGGGGTTGTCCCAGTTCAAGGTGGTGTTCAAACACGCCCTGCGCAACGCCCTGATTCCGGTGGTCACGACCATCGGTCTGCAGTTCGGGGTGCTGCTGTGCGGGGCGATCCTGACGGAAACGATTTTTGCCTGGCCCGGGGTGGGCAAGTGGATTTACGATGCCGTGATGCAGCGCGACTACATGGTAATCCGCAGCGGCACCCTCTTTCTGGCGTCCATTTTCATTGTGATCAACCTGTGCGTCGACTTGCTGTACGCCGTCATCAATCCCAGGATTAAAGTCCACTAAATGAACCCGAGAAAGCCTAAAAAAAATCCGGAAGACCGCCACCCCTTCATCGACCAGCTCAGCCAGCTGTGGCGCAACAAAACCGCGGTTGTCGGCCTGATAATCATCACGATCTTTATCTTTAGCGGCATCCTGGCACCCGTCATCAGTCCCCACGATCCCCTCGAGACCTCTTTATATGACCAGATCAAACCGCCGGTGTGGCATGCCAAGGGGACCTGGAAAAATATCCTGGGCACCGATGACTTGGGCCGCGATATTCTCTCCCGGCTGATCTACGGTGCCCGGGTCTCGCTGGCCGTGGCCGTTGTCAGCGTCAGCCTGGCTTTCTGCTTCGGGACCATTCTCGGCTGCGTATCCGGCTATTACAAGGGATCCCTGGACAGCGTCATTATGCGCATTATGGACATGCTGCTGTCTTTTCCATACATCCTGCTGGCCATCGTAATCGTCGCCTACCTGGGGCCCAACCTGCGCAATGCCATGATCGCCATCGGAATCACCTATATCCCGTGCTTTGCCCGGATCGTGCGCGGCAGCGTTCTGGAAGAATGCGAAAAGGATTACGTCACCTCCGCCCGCGCCATCGGGGCCCGGGACTGGCGCATCATTTTTATTGCGATTTTGCCCAACTGCCTGGGACCGCTGATTGTTCAGACCACCCTGAGCTTCGCATCGGCGATCCTGGATGCGGCGGCCCTCAGCTTCCTTGGCCTGGGAGCCCAGCCCCCGACCCCGGAATGGGGCGCCATGATCGCCCAGAGCCGTGCCCTGATCTTAAGGGCATCATGGGTAATGACGTTTCCGGGCCTGGCCATCCTGTTCGCGGTGCTGGGATTCAACCTGCTGGGAAACGGGCTGCGGGACGCTCTGGATCCCAGGCTGAGAGACTAGAAAAAAAGAATATCGAATGATGAATGTCGAATGTCGAATGTCGAATGTCGAAGTAATGAATTCTATCAATTTTAGTAAAAGAAAGAGCGTAGCGATACCTTCCTTCGAAATTCTGCGGTTCGCTTTAAAAAACCAGATCTGACTATCGAACCGGCAGATTAACACTAAGTTGAAACGAACCGGAAGCCATGGCAAATAAAGCCTTACTGGAAATAAAAAACCTGCAAACCAATTTCTATGTTCGCGGCCACACGGCCAGGGCCCTGGACAATGTCAGCTTGACCATTGCATCCGGCCAGACCCTGGGGCTGGTGGGGGAATCGGGTTGCGGCAAAAGCGTAACGGCCCATTCCATCATGCGCCTGATACCGGATCCTCCCGGTAAGATCGAGGGCGGCGAGATCTTTTTTGAAGGCCAGGATTTGCTCAAAGCCACCAAGGCCCAGATGCGCATCATCCGGGGCAATCAGATTTCAATGATTTTCCAGGAGCCCATGACTTCGCTCAACCCGGTGTTCCCGGTGGGCGACCAGGTGGGAGAGGTCATCCGACTACACCAGGGGCTGTCCCGCAGGGAGGCCCGTGAGCACGTGCTGGAAACGTTTCAGCTGGTGGGCATCCCGGCGGCGGAAACACGGCTGGACGATTACCCGCACCAGATGAGCGGCGGCATGCGCCAGCGGGTGATGATTGCCATGGCCCTGGCCTGCAATCCCAAGCTGATGATCGCCGATGAACCCACCACCGCCCTGGACGTCACCATTCAGGCTCAGATACTGGACCTGATGAACAAACTCAAGGAAGAGACCGGTGCGGCTATTCTTTTCATCACACACGATCTGGGAGTCATCGCCGAAATGGCCCAATACGTAGCGGTGATGTATGCCGGCAAGGTGATGGAATACACGGATGTCAAGACTATTTTTTCGCGGCCGCAGAATCCGTACACCGTGGGGCTGCTGCAATCCATCCCGGTGCTGGGCCGCGAAACCAAGGAAAAGCGCCTGCAAACCATATCAGGAGTCGTGCCATCGCTGCTGAACCTGCCTACAGGTTGCCTGTTCAGTGATCGCTGCCAGGATGTTTTCGACGACTGCCGTCGGATCGAGCCTGATATGTACCAGGTCGCACCCAATCATTTTGTGAGGTGCTTGAAATATGCCTGATGGCCGCAATACCGGAAGGGCCCTGCTCGAGGCCAAAAACGTCGTCAAGCATTTTCCGATCAGAGGCGGGGTTTTTTTAAAGGAAATCGCCTCGGTCAAAGCGGTGGAAAATGTCAGCCTTAGTATCAGAGAGGGCGAGACCCTGGGGCTGGTTGGTGAATCCGGCTGCGGCAAAACCACTTTCGGCCGGGCCATCATGCGGCTGGAAGAGCCTACGGCCGGCGAGGTCTATTTCGACGGTCAAAATATTCTGAATTACGATAAACACCAGATGCGCGCCCTGCGCAAAAACATGCAAATCATTTTCCAGGATCCCTTCTCATCCCTCAACCCGCGCAAAACCGTTGCGCACATCGTCGGCGAACCCCTGCTGATCCATGGTGTCCGCAGCCGGCGCGAACGGGATGAACGGGTACTGGACCTTTTGAGGATCGTCGGCCTGCGCAAGGAGAGCATGCGCCGTTATCCCTACCAGTTTTCGGGGGGTCAGCGTCAACGCATCGGCGTGGCCCGGGCCCTGGCGCTGCATCCCAAGCTGGTGGTGTGCGACGAGGCCGTGTCGGCCCTGGACGTTTCGATCCAGGCCCAGGTCATCAACCTGCTCAAGGAGCTGCAGGACGATTTCGGATTGACATATCTGTTTATTTCCCATGACCTCAGTGTGGTCGAAAACGTCAGCGACCGGGTGGCGGTCATGTACCTGGGTAAAATCGTGGAAATCGCCCCCAGCCAGACGCTTTACAAAACCCCCCTGCACCCTTACACCCAGGCCCTCTTGTCCGCAGTACCCATACCCGATCCTTCCGTGCCGAGGGTCAACCGGATCATTCTAAAAGGCGACGTTCCCAGCCCCATCGATCCTCCCGCGGGATGCAGCTTTCATCCCCGTTGTCTTTATGCCAAGGAAACCTGCCGCCGCAATGAACCGCCTCTCAACGAAGTCAATCCCGATCATTTTGCAGCCTGTTTCTTTGCCGGCCAGGTCGGGGTGTAGCGTTGGGCTCGCCGGAAAAATTGCCAGACAAGTTTTGGGCCGCTATGAAAAACTCATAATCAACCACTATCGCCATGAGATCCGGGAGGTCCCCGGGGCCACGGACACCTTCCGCTGGTGCCATGACCACGAGATAAAAGTCGCCACCGATAACGGCTTTGACAGGAAGATCACCGCAAAAACATTATGAGCAAGACAGTCATTTTTGATTTAGGCGGCGTGTACTTTACCAATGGCACCCGCATCGCCATTGGCAGGATTGCAACCCGCTACACACTCGAACGGGCAACGGTCGCCGACATTTTAAACGGGGATGCGGGGGGAAAATATCGCACCGGCATGCTCTCCGCGGAGGAATTCTGGAGACAGGCGCGCCGGCAATGGGGTATCGATGTGCCGTCTGAGGAACTTGCGTCGATCTGGTATCAGAGCTACCGGCCGGACGGCGGCACCGTCGGAATCATCGACCGGCTGAAAAAGGCCGGCCACCAGATCCTGTATCTTTCAAACAACACCGCGGAAAGGGTGGCCTATCTTGACCGGGAATTCGGCTTCCTGGACAAGTTCGACGACGGTATTTTTTCGCACCTGGCAAGACGCAAAAAACCGGATCCGGTCATCTATCAGCAGATCCTGGCCAAAGCGATCCATCCGGCCGCAGCGTGCATTTTTATCGAAGACAAGCCTGAACAGCTGAAACCGGCGCAGGATCTGGGGATGACGGTCATTACCTTTAAAACCAGCGCACAGCTCGAGCGCAAGCTGAAAACGCTGGGGCTGTTTGAGGATGACTGAAAGAGCCGCCAGAGTTCCCTACCTTCGATTTGCTTCAGACGGGATCGGAAACAGATGTTAGCGGTTCTTTAATTGAGGATTTTAAGCATTGTCGTGATTTAAAGTCAACCTTTCGTTTTTGCTCTTAGCCTCTTAAAACATTCCATTTTCCGGTATTTTTGCTCGTACCTGCTATGCGGAACCGAATACTGTTATTTTAATTCAACTGGGATAGGGTCGAGACGGTGTTGCCGGTAAGCAATGCCGGGTGCACTTTGCTGTGAACACGCTGGTCTACTCGCGGCGGTGTCACGGCAGACTCACGTTCAATACCTGCTCGGATGTGTGAATTGACACTTAATAACCCATATCCTCTCCGTCCAGTCCACGGGTTTTGGTGAGTGATTTCTGATAGCCTTGCTAGGGATTGATAAATGAAAGTAGGCTTTCATAGCTCTCCAATACCTTTTCAATTCCATCACTACTGATTTTCTCCCCCTCTACTGCATCATGATAAATCCGATACAGGGGTCCGGCTACACCATCATTGCTGTTAATATAGTAATAATTCCCACTTCCGACCAAACACATGGCCACGGGAACATAGTTATCCTTAACAGCGACGATTCCAGGGTAAAAACTGGTCATTTCTTCCAAACATTGTCCAGGTGTCATTATTCTCAGATCACAGCCGACTCCCGATAAGTCAAACTCTTCGTCTATAGAAAAATCAGAACCAACGATATTATTTGAATCTATAAAATTCTGCCAACAATTCGGAATCATTCTGCCCTCCTATCACCAATGGATGATTCGCGTTGTTAACTTTCATCTTGTTTGCCCAGGCTGTTTTTATATGGGTAATTTCTTTTGAAAAATGCTTCTAATAAATTTAAGAAATTAATTTAGTTGAATCATCCACAGGCAAACATTTGGCGAGGGGTCCGTCTTTCTGGGCATTTACACACCATCCTGGTTTCGCCCCTTTTTGTAATATAGCCAGCAAGGTCTCATCGATCCATATTTTCACGCTTGATAATTCTTTATTCTCATGGATCCATTCTACGTAAAGATCGTCCTCGTTGTCGATTGTGCGGATGTCATACTCGTCTTTGGCATAGCCTTTGGGATTGGCAAAAGGCATTTTGGAGGGATCTCGCCATTCCGGATGCTCAGGTGTAGGCCCTCTGTTATAAAGCCAAACATCCCCTACTACTTTTTCACCGCATAGGAGATAAGCGTACGCAACGCATTCATCTTCATCAACCGTCAGACTGCAATCGGTCACGTCATCTTCATAATCCACGATAAAAGACATACGTTTATTCTCTTCGTAAAATTGGGTACTTTAAGGAGTTGCGCAGCTTGTGAACAATGCACAGCTGCACCTAGGTATGGGCAAAGACCGTCTCGACGGTTTCTTGACGAACGCTGAGACCATCTACGCAGGCGATAAAGCAATTTTAGACGCCTCGGCTCTGGCCGTTTTGGTCGTCGCCTGAGTCTCGACCTTTTATGTGGTGCGGTTCGCAACCCTGATAGCCGCTAAACTCGGCTTCAAGGGTGCGCTCTACCAAACGCTTAGTTAATTGTTTGAGCAATCCATTCTTCCCCAAGGATATCCTTGGGATCCTAGCAGTTTTCCAGCAGCTCGTCAATAAGGGTGTTTTGTTTTGATTGTTTTCTGCTCATCTCCTGCTTCTTTCTGCTTGATCTCTATATCACAAGATAACCAGTTACACACTTTTTTATACACCCTATAGGAGGCCTCCTTCAGCGATGTTTCAGATTTCGGATCCGAAATGGTTCGGTCAACAAAGCGGAGATTTCCATCTATAAATCATCAAATCGCCCCCGGTCCCACTCGTGACTCCAATATTCTTTTTTTTGTTTGTTAAAAATATCGCGATCAATTTTTGACTTCTTCTGACCAGTGTTTTTATGGTTTTTTTTAAAATTTCCTTTCCCGCGATGTTCGGTTCGTGTCATCTCGACAGCCTTATTGCCGCGCTGATTTTTATGATGTAGTTCCACAGGATGACCATCTTTACCTATGGGAGCGCTGCCGCGTTCTTTTGGAGGTCCTTTCAAACTTCTCTTATTCAGTTTTTTTACGACATTCAGTTTCGGCACGGTCCTGGTTGATCGGGACATCGCTGTTCCTCTGCCTCTGCCAAGGCTCAAAACCGTGGAGGAGTCCCCGATGACTCCGGTCACTCCGCGCCAAAATCTACGATTATTGCCGGTCTGAATACCAATGTCGATGTCTTCCGCATTTTTCTCAGCGCGTCCGGGAATGCTGACGAGGTATTCTGGCAACATGACCATGTTGGGCCCCAGCATGACCATTTGTCCGGCGAACTCTATCCCTGTCGAAACATTCGTGGAGACGAGTGATGATCCACCCAGGTTTTCAAAAGCCCAGTCCCCAGCTGCCTGAGCCACACCGGTAAGCCAGGTCCCATAGATGCGCATACCATCCCGCATATCGACATAACGATCGTTTGAGGGGACAATGGGAACAGAATCAAAGTCAGGACGAAGGCCGGCCAGGGGAATATGCCCGGTGGGATCCGTGAATTTCACAGGATTGTTCAAAACATAACTGAATCGATTGAAGCCTTGAGGATTCCGCCCGTCTCCGGGTGTGAGCGTGTCTGCTGTTATAAATCGTCCGGACAGCGGATCATAATAACGCGCGCCATAGTACATCAGGCCTGTGGCCTCATCCAACTCCTGGCCCGTGAATTTGCGGGTGTGTATGTCCGTCCCCGTGCTGTTCGATCGCACAAGTCGGCCGAAGGGATCGTAGAGAAGCCGCATGACATCCCTGGCATTTGTGTCCGTTGTGACAGAACACGAACGGATGTGATTATCGTGATGAAACCAGGTCCCTCCGGGCATGCCCTGAATCGTATCTCCGACAATGGGGCCTTCTCCCTGAGCGATGACATCCGCTACGCTGGGTTGCCCTATGATGGTTCCCCCCGTAACAGTGGCAATCCCACGAATGTGCTTTGACACCGCCATCTGGTGAGGGGCCAAGGAATTAACACGAATCTCATAACCGTCTCCAAGGTAATAGCTCTCCACCTTCGCACCCGGAGCGACTACAATCGTCTTTCTGATCCGTTTCCCATTCTCGTCGTAGACAAACTTTGCGTATCTTGTTCCGTTGCGGGAAACAGAGATCAGCCTACTTTGAGAATCGTATTGATATGACCATTTTTCCTCGTACACTCCATCGTGTTCGCTATCACGGCCAAAGGATAGTCGATTACCCGCTCGATCATGCGCGACTCTCCAAGATGGACGCCCACTCGAAAGAGACGCGTGGATGGTTCTATTGGATAGCTGTTGGGCATAGGTATATACGACACCGTCTTTTTGTGTGATATTGCCCAGGGCATCGTAATCATACGTGCGGTGACCATAAGACCCATGGGCAGAGATCAGCCGATTGAGTGCGTCATATGTAAAATTTTGCGAATCATCCGTGTTGATCCCTTGAGTTATTTTGTTGGAAAGCGCTCTATTATCGCGAATTTGGGTGACATTGCCGACACGATCATAGTGATAGTCGTACTTCTGCAATTCGATCAAGGCGTTGCCATCTAAGCCTTGGGTCTCTAAGGTGGAGAGTCCTTCATCCTGGTTGTAAGTGTAGTTGGTAACCGTGCCGCCCTGCAGTGACCGTTGACCGATGCGGCGGCTGGCATCAAAGTTCCGGTACGTAGCGAGTGTCTGGCCATCGAGCGTGACCTTTTTGAGGGGACCGTCGTTAGCATAATAGTTTTTACGACGCTGGCCATCCGGAAAAATGGTTTCTTTGATCCGACCCTGCCAGTCATAGGCATAGTAAAACCCATGACGCCCGGACAAACCGTCAATCTCAACAACCTTGCTCGAGATTCTCCCGCGGACATCGTAGGAAAACTCTTTCCGCCCCGAGGGATAAGTCACAAATGATAGCCGCCCCATAGAGTGCGGGGATGAAACGTTGTCATACTCGTAGACAACCAATCCCAGCGAGTTCTTCTCGGTCTTGAGCCGATTGAGAGCATCATAGGTATAAAGATTCGTTTGCCCCAGGCTATTGCTTGTTTTAAGAAGATTGTTCAAGTCATCATAGGCATAACTCGTGAGACCTGTTGCATCATCTTCAATGCTTCGTTCACGCCCCCAGCTGTCGTATAGATACTGGATTTGATTTCCGGTAACCCCTTGCGGAAGAATCACACGGGCCATGCGATTGGCGCGATCGTATTCATAGACGGTTTCTTGGTTCTTGGCGTCACTGAACCGGGAGATCAAGCCCCAAGCATTGACATCGGTGGTGGAACGTCGACCTTCGGCATCCTCGATGGTGACATTTCCATTGGGATTGTAGTAAATCCTAGTGAGTTGTTTTTCCACTTGGTACGTGTTATGAACACGTACGACACGGCGCGTTTTCAGAAGCCGTCCGATACCGTCGTAAACCGACTCGACATACCGTTGTGTCTCTTGGGGCAGAAAGGGTTTCGATTTTCGAATAACTTTGACTTTGGATTGACTGTCAACCTGGATTTCATGCCGGACCGTGATCGGCGTCAGTCCGGGGCTGGTCCCGATAAACGGCGCGTCTGAGAACTCCACGCTTTGAATGATTTCACCGTATCCGTCAAAATGGTCTTCACGAGCGAGTTTAACCAGACTCGAATTGTAGAGCTCTGTCCGGACTCTTTGTTTGGTAAGATCACCAAAATTGAGATAAGAGATTTGGGTGGAGCCACTGGAGGGATCTCCGGGACGAATTATTTTAACGAGTCGTCCCAGCCCATCATACTCGTACGATGTGGTTTGATTGTTTACATCTGACTCGGTGATGATCTGTCCCGCATCATCATAAGTTCGTGTTGTAATATGGCGCGCTCCATTGACAATGTCTTTCACCGATGCGGGATAGGTCTTGAAAATCGGATCAAAGGTATACTCTGTGGCGTGACCTCGAGCATCTTCTGTGTAGATCAAGTGCCCAAAGGAATTGTATCGCTGGTTTTGTCTGACAGGAACCCAACGGATAATCTGTCCTCGGCTGGTCGTGCCCGCGCAAGATATTCTTTCGTTTGGATCACCCGGATCACGACAGCAAAAGGTCTCAGCCTCCTGCATAAAGGCACGACGCTCTCTCACAAAATCGAATTGCCGTCCAATCCGAGTATCATAGTCGTACAGGCGATGATCCAAAATCAAAAGGTCGTCTGAAATGCATGCGCCTATCCGATATTTTATAGATTCCCCAATACGCGAAACAAGATAAACTGAGGGGCTCGTATCAGGAAAGTTATGATACGTCTTTGTTATGATGAACTCAGTGTCTGTAAATTGACCATCTTTATTTTCGTCTGCGCCCCGGGCTTCTTCGATCACGTTGCCGTAGTTATCATAGACATACGTTTCCTGCCGAGCTCGGACGGTTTGGGGGCCTTCAATCTCTTCGCTTGTGATCGACGTCAGGCGCGTCCAAACCACATCGCCCTGAAGTCTTTGGCCCAAAGGTGTTTCATAGTCCCAAGTAAACGTTTTTCGCCGTACTTCTGAGTGACCAGAGACATTGTTAAGACTTTTCCAGACGAATGTTTTTTGCACACTGGGTTGACCTGCCAGGGGATAATTCTGGTGGTAAGTTGTTTCGGTCCGAGCCAGGGTGCCGCTATCGGTTTCGGTCACGACTTGAAAACCCAGAAAATTTCGTTCGGCCAGAGGATCACGGACTGTAGGCCGAACATACCCGGGAACCGCATTGGAGACGGCTAATTGCCCCCCCAAAGTGTGCCAGGCATTCTTCGGCCGTTGCGATAACTATAGTATTTCACAGATGATTTGTTGGATGCCCCTGATTGGCCGTTGTCTTTGGCAACACTTTGGACCAGATACCGGGGCCGCGTGTCAGCAATCCCTGCATAGTCCGGCCTGCGCCCAGGATATATCCCATTGGTATGTCGTACAGCCGAAAAATAGTCGATGGTAGTCGACTCTCCTATTCCGTTCTGGATCTTTGTGAGAAGATCCGGAATCTCTCCATTGTCATTTGAAACAATGTACTGAACCGTGCGATGATCCGGATTTGTCAGATTCAGATTGTCATTTACGATAACAATATCCCGTTTTCCGTCCCCATTGATATCCGGTGTCAGCACTTTGATATCTTTATCCCAGCCTTCTGTAGACGCTGTGCCGTATGCCAACCACTGCAGCGTTCCCAGACCTTGATTCGTTCCCAAGGCATATTGAATCTTTGTCCCATTGGGACCGTAGTAAGCCATCACAAGATCTGATTTCCCATCCCCGTTGAGGTCCGCAAAGGTCGAAACCCATCTCTGGAGATTCACCCACCCATCAAAGTGCGGAGTGTTGGGATCAATGGAGGGATCATAGGCCTGGTGAAGGATGCGGGGACCAAATGTACCATCGGGAGTTCCCAAATAAGTGTGAATCTTGATGCCAAACTGTCCTCGGTAAACATTGATCGAATCGTCAATTCCGTCACCATTGATGTCCGCGAGATAAGGGCGGACCCGGGCCATATGGGTTTTAGCCGGATCTCTGATGGCATTTTTGTCCAGCTCTTGATAGGGAAGTTCAACTGCTTCCAGGGCCACATCATTTAAGATAAAGTTATTACTGGGAACCCAGGGCCCTGGGACAGATCGTAAATCACGGGAAAAAGGGATCGTTCCTCCGGGTGTGCTGGCCGATCGATTCATATATCCTTGATAACTGAAAAAGGCATCGGATCGACCATCCCCATTGGTGTCTCCCATTAAAAAATCATGGTTGGGGAAACGGGGCATGGTGGGATGTGTGATGTGGTCTTGATACCTTTCATGGACCGTCGTAAAAATTCCCTGGCTTGGATCTTTGCGGCCATACGCATAGGCCAAAGTTAATTGCCCGCTGGGACAATTTGTGGCCGTGATCCATCCCGACCAAGCTAAAACGAGATCATCACGTTGGTCTCCATTAATGTCCCTTAAGTATGCGCCACGGAATTTATTGCCATCCCGGCAGGCCCCGGCTGACCAAGCTTGGTTCCATGCTGGACTGGGAAGTAACTCTGTAAATCCAAAATTCGGATCTCCGCCCAATGCCGCTCGCACATCATGATGCTCCCGGTCTACGACAACAATGTCGAGCATCTCATCCCCATTGATGTCTCCAGCCAAGACATTCAAGGCCTTTTCGATGGTGAGAATGCTTTTGTTATTCCAGGGATGTTGAGACGTTGGTGTACTTGCCAGTCCCTGGCGGAGATTCAGCCGCCTACGTCCAGTGACATCAGTTCGGGTTTCGATGCCGACGCTGGGAAGTCCTAGTGCATACCAAACTTCAAACTTCGTCGGCGTTGTGAGGGGTAAAACTAGATCCGCAATGCCGTCCCCATTCATATCCCCTAAAAATGAATGCCAAACGGCAACACCATCCCGGCGACGGATAAAGGGCCGAGCGATCAAATCATCGTCGGTATCATCGATCGTAATGACAGGCGAGAAGCTCAGCACACCACCGAGGGCAAATTGAACCTTGCGGCCGCTGGCACCTTGATAAACACGCACCAAATCGTCCTTCCCGTCCCCGTTGATGTCCCCTGTATGTGTGGTCCATTCACTGACCCGTGTCCTTTGATGATAAACAATGAGGGGCTCTGAGTGCGCAGGCAATCCACCGATGAAACCATCCAATGTGTTCAGATTTCGGGGTTGGTATTCTCCTTCGGCATACTGAAACATTTTGACCGGGGCCGGCAGGTCATCGATTCCGAACTCCTCGACCGATGCGAGCAGACTATTGCCAGAGCGTTGACCATTGGCATAATTGAGACGATAGTGCCGCACTGTGGATCCTCGGGATGTCACCACGATATTTTTTAGAAGACGGTCAAAACGATGGGGCATGCGCGGTGTATCCGATCGTGCCGCCGTATAGTCAAACGTGATACTGCGGCAACTAGTCAAGCGCCGGTCCCAACTCCCGCCTGCGTAACGATACTGACAACCCGGGTCATCATCGTGCATGGTGTAGAGAATGCGTTTAGGCCAGCGCATGATGTCATCGCCTTGGTATTGGAACACAACATAGTTTCCGTGCCTGTCCACAATCTTGCGGATGAACCAAACTTTGATTCCGCGTCCCCCGTTGACGCCATTGCTAGGCTCCCACAGCGTATTGAAAGATGTGATCCCAAGACCCGTTGTTGGATCCATGGTTTCATTCCAATAATCGTCGGTATCTTCATCTCCACCAAAATAGTAGGTCGTGCCCTTACCGTCGCGCAAAATCCAATAACAGGGTCCCTGACCGCAGGATGTTCCCACGGCCTCGAATTCAGCCGCGGACCTCTTCTTTGTCACGTATCGCTGACGTACTTTGTCAAAAACCAAACGGTCATCCGGCGTCGGTGAGGTCTCCCATCCTCCGGAAACAAAAGCATACGTATCCGGGTCACACACACCGCCCGCCTGGGCCGCTTCGCATTCGCCTCCCTGGAAATCGACTGGATCGGTCCAGGCCATGCGGGTGATGACAGGAAAACCTGTGATACTCCACCCCACCCCCAAAAGCCCATTTTTTTTGTCAGAATTGTATGCCAAGGACAAATCAGGCTGGAGCGCCATACGTCCTGCCGGAATTTCAATGGGAAGACTGTAGCTAAATGCCCCTGTCGCAGAGACACCACCTTGTCCGGTTAAAACCACATTCTGCTTCTGTGGCCCCGTCCGCGTGAGATCATTTTCCACAAGATCCATCTCGTCGGCCCCGGCTAAACGCAATGGAGCGAGTAATAGAAAAATCAGACTAATGAAATATTGCAAGAACATTCTGTGTTTCATGATATATTGGTATATTGGGTTGACTGTTCGTATCATCGTTGTATTTGACTCCTTGAGAAGTGGCCCACCTAATATGGACAGCATGCGGGAACCTGCCTGGTACGACGCCAGCCTATTATGAAAAATCGATTCGATCGTGTAGTCGTCGCTGTTCAGGGCTCGAATGAGGACTTTAACAGGATTGATTGATGAGGACTTGCTTTTTCGCGTCAGTTCTATTGAGAAGTTCGGTTTGCGGTACTGCCCATGTGGCGCATAAGATAGGAGCTTAGGTGGCATTGCTCCTTTTAAGCATTGTCGTGATTTAATATCTACTTATTGATCTTTCCCTTAAATTCGCGAAACATCCCGTTATCAGGCATTGTTGTGCATGCCTGCCCTGCATAAGCGAATACTGATTCTAAATTCATCCAGCTCTCAATGAAATAATCAGGATCTTTCCCGTAATCATCGATAGAGGGTATGTGCAGCGTTTCAGGTATGGTTGGCTGGCCATTAGCCTTAGGAGAGGGTGGTCTTTGCGGCAAACATAATCATAAATGCTTCAATATCTTTTTAACTACATCAGCCTGCTCAATGGCACCTATAATACGAATTCTTCAATGACATTTTGAGCATACCAATGGAAAAACGATGTATAGCTTCTAGTCGCGTCCGGTTTTTCCAAAAAGTACCGGATGAGGCATCGGATTCAATCAGGAATAGCACTTCGTCATGCGCTACTGTGACAAAGATGCCCGAACGCGCAATGCTGGAACTTGCGCCGCGTGTGAGGTACTTTGCTAAACACTCCAACCCTTCTTCATTATGGGCCAAATGAACATGTTTTGGCAGCACAGTTAGATCTGATGACCGGTGTCTTCCAATCTTTTATTTGTACATCACTGGTGCAAGATTTTATAAACACCTAAATTCTGACTGTCCTCTCAATGATTTGCTGTTGAAGGTTACAACCATAAAATTAAGCTAATGCCACAAGGTGGTCTGTCAATAAAAACCTTTAATTTTACCGCACAATGATACTTGTGATCGGAAATCGATGGATTGAACAGGCGTGCGTATGGAGAGAACAGGGAGGAACACCCTCAGAGGGAGAACCGGGATATTCTTAAGTAGCAATAGGAGATAGCGAGACCGTTATCTTGTAACCTGAAAGGAGGTTGTCTTGTCTAATACCCTTTTGGATATGTAGGCTGGGGGCGGATTCGCATGGGAACACACTGCGCAATATGGGGTTGGGCCGCAGCAGCTATCTGTCTTCTGAAATATGCCTATATTGAGCTTTTCGAGGGCAAAAAAGATTGTGGCCCATTTATACCAATGCCCAGAGCAAAACGATATTCTATTCCGGCCTTCATCTGGAATCTCACCCATAGATACGGGGCTGTTTAGCTTTACAAATGAACCGAAACCATGGTTACTTTTTCCGTCTTTCGTGCTAAAGCTAAAAAAGAGCTACAATCTAAAAAAAAAGCAAATTCCTTAAGAACGATGACTTTGGAATTGCAAATTAATCGGCCGGCAATGGAGGACCACCTATGAAGATTATGGCCGCCTTGGACCTCTCTGATTACGCGGATTTCGTCCTGGTGAAGGCAATTAAAACCGCCAAACAGCAGAACGCCAAGATGGACATCGTGGTAGTAGCCGAGGGCCACCGCGACGAGAGCGATTCCACAGAGAGGAAACGGGCCAACGAGAAGCTGCTTCAGGATGCAACTCGGGCTGCTCGGTCCTACCAGCAAAAGGCCCTTGCCCAAGGTGTGAAAGCCAAAGTGCGGGTGCGTTCCGGAAAGTCTGCGGCAGAGGAGATCATCAAATACCAACAGTCGGAAAAACTGGACCTGATCGTCCTGGGACGTCGATCCCACACAAGGCGCGCAACATTCGGAATGTCAACGCAAAATTGACCCCCTCCGACAACCGAATTTTGACCCCTTCTTTTTTTGAATAAAAATATCCCTCCCTGCTTAGACAAGTACTTTCATAATCCGTTAACTGCTTTTGGTATAGC
>Ga0209052_1000151_pt1 | contig 25055 bp, 24 predicted proteins | sample WorMetHEROISLAND_2_FD_187409 | JGI IMG/M metagenome (GOLD analysis project Ga0209052, IMG submission 187409) | Marine gutless worms symbiont microbial communities from Max Planck institute for Marine Microbiology, Germany - Olavius sp. 4 HERON... | ecosystem: Host-associated > Annelida >...
TGGGGTTTAAAAATAGTCGGTGATCGTGGTTCATATCGGCCTCCTTTTTCTATTTTAATAGAAAAATCAGACAGATAATGAACCTTATCCGCTTAAGGGTCAATCATCATTTTGTTACGTTTTAATAGTACATATCGGTCGAACTGTCAAAAGCTATCCTCGTTAATCTCTCTGTATAAGGACCGCGACCAACGGTGCAGACTGGATTCCGGGTCGGGCACCGAGAGCATCAGGTGGCTCAGGCACTGTTTGGCGGCCGTTGCCTGCCGGTTGCCTTCCCACAGGATCTGGGCTTTTACGAAAAGGGCTTCGGCAAGATCGGGATCGGCGGCCAGGACGTTGTCGATGCAGGCCAGGGCCAGGTCGTAACGGCGGCTCATTTTGTGAAACCGCGCCTGGCTGAGGATGACGAGAACATGATCGCGCCGGATCCGGTCGATGCAGCCGATGCTGCAATTAGCCTCGATTGAAGGCTCCAACGGGCGTGCTGCCCAAAACGCGACGGCCAGCGCGGCGACAATGATTCCTGCAAGGGCATATAAACTGCCGCCCAGTCCGCCCATCGTCCAGCCAAGCAGAACACCGGGCGGGGCTAGAATCGCAGCAATCACTAAATAAGAAATTTGGGTTACCGACCTGAAATCCGTGGACCGGTTTTTAGCGGTTGGGTTCATTTTATGCTCCGGATATAGTTGATTGGTCGATAATTTGACCCGTCTAATAGAAAAAATGCCCGATCAATTATCGAACCGGGTTATTGTCATGTGTAGAGAATATCATGGGCGTGTGACAGATACGGTCACAGGTCAGAAAATTTTCCGACACTGCGATAGTTGTCGATGAGAAGATTCAACCAAAATACGCATTTCGGGCCGGATGACCGGGAGAAAATTTGGGAGAATTGGGAAGTGGAATGTTGCCTAAGAAAAGTTGCTGCCTCGAGTTGGTCCTTTCAACTATCGATTATACCGGTTGTCATAAATATGTTTCGTTTGCCAGGTTTTCTAACAGGACAAAGCGTAGAGTGTAACCATCTGAAATTATTACAGCCATGACAAACGCTCTAACATATAACCAATAACATCGGAATGAGCACTTTGGGCTCCATCCGGATCTAACTCCTTTTATGCTTCATAAAAAAATCTCTGACCGCCAATGATTTGGGATCCAGGTTGATCAGGCCGTACCGCTCGGCCCAGTCGATGGCCTCGATGTACTCCGCAGTACTGATGCTGCGCTGGATTTGATCATACTCGAAGGCTTTGAAGGCCACGTGGTACTGATGCATGATGTTGACATAGGTGGCCTTGGGCAGGTTGGCGGCCGCCCAGCGTACAAATTCTTGCGTTCCGGCCACCCGGTTGGGCATTACCAGATGACGGATCATCAGCCCGCGGGCGGCGATGCCGTGCGCATCGGTTTGGTGCAAGCCGACCTGGCGATGCATCTCAAGCAGTGCATTTTTTCTCCTCTCCGGGTAATCGGAGGCACCGGCCATATAAATTTCGGCTTGCCCGGCATCCATGAACTTCATATCCGGCAGATAGATGTCGACGATACCGTCCAATAGTTTCAGGATTTCAACTCGCTCGTAGCCGCTGGTGTTATAGACCAGGGGGATGCGCAGTCCCTTTAGATGAGCCCGGCGGGTGGCAGTGAGGATGTTGGGCATGACGTGGGTGGGGGTGACCAGGTTGATGTTGTGGCAGCCGATTTGCTGCAGATAGAGCATCAGATCGGCCAGATCGTCGTCTCCGATTTCCTTTCCCCGTCCCTCATGGGAAATGGGCCAGTTCTGGCAGAACACGCAGCGCAGGTTGCAGTTGGAAAAAAAGATGGTGCCGGAACCGTTTTTGCCCACCAGGGATTCTTCTTCGCCAAAATGCGGTTGAGCGGAGTAGACCATCAGCCGGGATGTGGCCCGGCAAAATCCCTTTTCGCCCGCCAGACGGTTCACACCGCACTCCCTGGGGCACAGCCGGCACTCCTGCAAAAATGCCCGGGCCTGGTCGATGCGCTCAGCCAGCTGCCCCCGGTTTTCCAAATCGCCGTAGCCCGGCGACGGCTGCCGCCCTTGCGGTTGAGCGGCCTTTGCCAAGCGGACCGGAAAAGTCATGGCACCGCCGATGCAAAGGGTGGTCTTAAGGAAGGATCGCCTTGAGATTTCCATCGTGGCACCTGCCAAATTTGCGGTCCTAGCCGAGCGAGAAACGCTCGATTAGGCGTTAATCCGCCTGCGGCGGATTTGTTAATCGTTATTAGAGGTGGATGACGACCTCAACTTATGATCCCATGATGACGGGATTAATAACAGAGTCCATTCCTTTTTAACTATTAACCAATAACCAGCAACGGACAGCGCCCAATTGATTTTTAAATCACGCGCGATTTTCAAGGTTGTTGGCGATATTAATCATCTATGAACTCGCCGTTTTCAATCTGCCTCGAGACCGGGTTCTTGTTGCGGTCGAATTTCATCTCGACGTGGATCCGGTTGGGGCAGCCGACGCCGAAGATCTCCTTGTTTAAAAAATAGGTGACGCTGCCGTCTTTTTCGAAATTTTGCGACAGCTCCCAGGATTTATGGATAAACAGGTGGAATTTATCGTCGCATTCAGAGCAGCGGACATTTAAAAAAAAGCCGTCCGCCGAGGCGGGGGAAGTGGCATTGCCGAACAATTTGGCGGTCAGTTTTTTAAACATTGATGGCCTCCTTATCCTGACATAGCCGCAGAATACTAGTACGCACCAATAAACACAAGCGTTCTTTGCGGTTTGGCGATTTTTTATAATGCGATTTAGATTGTAATGGGCCGCTTGGGTGGCCGACCTAGCAACCATAACCGGCGCATATCAGGATTTGGTAAAATTGACAAACGCAAAATTGGTAACTATTCTCACTAAGCTATAGAAAATATTGAGCTTATCGGGATTGTTGGATCAGCTGCCTATAACCGCTGACCTCCCGTTTGTGAATCGCTGTGCCACCATGGAGGAAGGGCCATGTCACTCAAAGGATTGTTTCGTTTCCCGGCATCGCGCCTGTCGCGACGGATAGCGCTCTGGATCTTTTTCTGCATTGTTCTAATCGAAACCTTGATCTTTATCCCGTCATATAAAAACCGCGAGAAAGAACTTCTTTCCCAGCTCAAAGACGTCTCGGCCGCCCGGGTGGCTTTGCTCATGGAAATCGTCAAACCGGATGCTGGGGATGATGAACTATTTCAGCATATCCTCAAGCTTCAAAACGACAAGGTCGTCATCGGTGGTGCCCTTTACGGGGCGGATGGCCGCAAAATCGGTGAATTCGGCGAAATGCCGGGCTTGATGATCGGCGACGTCAAACCGGCCGGCATGACGTTTATGTTGAGCCAGGATGGTACCCGCTATGACATCGCCTGCTCGCCGGTTGAGCTGAAAAGAGATTATCGCCTCATTTTGCGCCATGATTCAACCTCGATCAACGATAGCCTCCTGGAGTATTTCCTGCGAATTACCGGTTTGGTGGTAATCATTTCCCTGGTGCTGACAGTGGGCACCTGGCTGACCCTGCGCTGGATTGTGGTTAATCCCATCTTAAACTTGAGACAGGACCTGGTTCGAGCCGGAGAAGCCTTGAGCCATGATCAACAGAACCCCGAGTTTTATTCCGCCACGGTTCAGCGCAATGACGAATTAGGCGAGGTGATCGGTGCTTTCCGGCAAATGTACCGGCAGATTGCCGATGCCATTAACGAACGCAAGCAGGCCGAGGTAGCCCTGCAGGCAAGTTTTGAGCAGGTCGAATCCTATTCCCGGGAACTCAACGATGAGCTGGAAAAAGGCCGGCACATGCAGATTAACTTTTTACCCGGCCAACTGCTGCAACTGCCGAATTGGGAGACGGCGGCTTACTTCAAACCGGCCCGCCAGGTGGCCGGCGACTTTTACGACGTTTTTCAGGTTTCCGGCGGCGGCTTCGGCTTTGTGGTTGCCGACGTGTGTGACAAGGGTGTCGGGGCAGCCCTTTTCATGGCGCTGTTTCGCAGCCTCATCCGGATTTTTTCGGGTCAAACCTCTCTCAACGGTCTGCCGCTGACCTGCAGCGATGCGCGGCTCGATGAGAAGGATGATTATGTCAACAATCCCTCCGTCGACCCCACCCATGTCACGGCCCTGAAAGCCATTCATCTGACCAACAACTACATTGCCTTGAATCATGGCGACCTCGCCATGTTCGCAACCTTGTTCTTTGGGATTCTGGATCCGGATTCGGGTACGCTGAGTTATATTAACGGAGGGCATGAACCCATATTCGTTCTGGGGCCCGGCGGGGGTGTCAAGGAGCGGCTGGCTCCCACCGGTCCATCGGTGGGCGTGGAGTCGAATATCAGCTTTAAGGTTCAACAGAGCCATCTGGAGCCGGGCGACATCCTGCTGGGCTACACGGACGGCGTGGTCGAAGCCAATGCTGCCGACGGTGGATTTTTCACCATGGAACGCCTGGTGGCAACTTTGGACGCGCCGGTTTCCTCAGCCGCCGAGCTGCTCGACCGAATTGCCGCCGGCCTTCAGGATCACATTGGGGAGGCGGACCAGTTCGATGATGTCACCTTGCTTGCGGTCCGCAGAATCCCTTAGGCGGAATACAGAATACAGAAGACGGAATACAGAAGACAGATGTCGGCAGACGGAAAAAAGAGGATGGATGACAGAAGACAGAAGACAGAAGACAGAAGACGGATAACAGGTGACAAAAAACAGAAGACGGACAACAGATGATCCGTCTTCGTCCGGCTGAGGCGGGACATCCGTCTTCGCTCTTCGAGCTACGACGCGACACGTCCGGCTTCATTATAACTACGCCCCGACAGGTAGCCGCGGCAGGCAGATGATGGATGACTGATGGCAGTAAAGTAGAAGATGCTTGTGTTCTATTTGTTACCAAGAGTCCGGATTTTAAACTATATCCCTGAACGCTTGTCTTAGATCAAGGACTTCCCGGTATTTTATATACAAAAGCCGTCGGCGGTCCTGTCCGCTTCTTCGCTCCGTTCTTATGCGGCGGTTGGGGAAATCAATGGCAAGGTTTTGGTTGCGTCTGTCATTTCCGGTTCTGGTCCCCCAGTTGTCATCATCTCTTCTGTCGTTCATGTCTCATTTCACCCCACTGTCGTTAACGGCGTATAGAAAACAGTTCACCATTCAGATACAGTTTGAGCTGATAATGGGAAAATTTCAGATTTGCAGGGGTGCCCCTCCAGGCAACACGGTTCCTATACCCTAAGTGGCAGCCATAAAACAAGAGAAAAATAAGGCTGTATTTAACATGCCGCCTGTCCTTGGGATCGACCCGGGCATGAAAAAATGTTGAAGTTATTGATTCAGGCGTTATGGTTATAGCGCTGAAAAAAGTTTCGAAATAATTAAAGGGTAATATAAGCGGTTGTAGAACAAAACGTTCGCAAACGTTGACAGGCGTTTGGATAACGGAGCGTTTACTTGGCAACTGCAACAAAACAACGGAGATAGGCGATGGAAAACTGGATCCCATTTGGTGAAGGGGAATATCTTGTGGAACAGGCACTGCTGATATCCTCCGACCACAGAGCGGTTGTCGTCGATGATGTCGTTGTTGAGGTATACAGCGATCAAGGCGGACAGAGATATTTGAAGGGCAGGGGGCGGATTCGCAACCTCCTGATGGTTGAACTCCTCGAAGACAGCGACGTGCTGGATCTGCTGCTCGATTTTGGAGACGAATTCAAATTTTGGCTGAAAGAACCGGTTCTCCAAACCGGCAAGGTATTCGCACCGGATGCCAGATCAGTTCTTCAGTTTTTTCCCCGAGACCCCTGGCAGCAGATTCAGCCCGACGAATTTGACGGCCGCTTGTCCCGACTGCGTCTGCTCACGGCTTCCGATATCGGATGAGATGGATTCATATTTGAAAAAGATAGAGCGACCTGTGGGGGCGTAGCTCGCAGAGCGACTTCCCAAGCCTCAAGCCTGAAGCGATTCAATCCTTCGACATTGTGCTGTTCGATATTCTTTGGATCTTCGGTTCGCTTTTTAGATGAGTCCTTATTTTCTGGCCCGGGCGCCGAAAGCTTTGATTTCATCCAGGTACAATTTAATGACGGGCGAGATTTCAGGCGGATGCCAATTCGTGTGCTTGGGCTCTTCAGGCCAGGTAAAGGGCAGGTGGCATACCTGTCCGGGGGTTCGGGCCTCTTCCAGAAAAGCGAGTGCCGCCAGCAGCACCTGGCGTTGCCCTTCGGCATCATTGACGTCGCCCACCGTGCGGCCGTAGGGATATTCAATGGCTGCAACCCGGGGAATTCCCACTTCGCGGTGAAATTCCGGGGTCATCGACAGGGTCACGGTTGACAAACCGTTTTCTTCCAGGACCCGCGCTACCTGTCCAACGGACCGGCAACAATACGGTCACGTCGGGGTCAGCAGGACCGCTTCAACCCCTTCGGCCTTCATCCCGGATGCCACCCCGGGCGCGGTTTCTTCAATCAGTATCTGGGGATAAGCCGGCTGAAAACCGTAATAAGAATAGCTGGTCGGCGCCAGACGGCCGATGACGCCTTGTTCTTCAAACTCCTGAAATCTGCGCAGCGGTAGAATGACGTTGATGTCCTGTTTGATATAGTCGGTGTTGACATGCAAATGGTTCACCTCGATATCCGCCTCGCCGGCCGTGGCCGGGATCCTTCGGCTGGTGGGATCGCCCCACTCCGGTTCGCGCTTTTCACGTTCAACGTCGAAGGGCGAGTCGGTCTTCATGCTGATGCCCGCTGACGTCATCAGCGCAAAAGTGGTTTCCTTGACTGGTTTTTGAAGCGGTGTCCAGGGAATGTCGCCGCTGAAGGGATCTTGAGGAATATCCTTGGCGATCCAGGCCCCTAACGAGGGGGGCATAAAACGAAAACCGTCCACTACCTTTTCAGCCTTGTCCATATCGCTTTTCTCCTTTGGTTTTAGAGCGTTTGTCGGAATAACGTTGCGCTATCGCTAGTTTGTTGAGGGATCGGGGAGTTTTTTGATCCCTGCTATGTCCGGCCGGGGTATGCGCTCGCCCCAGCCGTAACCATATGACCACGCAACTTGGGTACGGCAGCAATCCCGCGTCGATTGGATCCGAGCCAGCCCCAAAGGACAGTCTCCCCCGGCGAATATGTTCGTCTCTGCCTTTGTGGATCCAGCGCAGAGGATAGGGGGCGTGTACGGAGTCCGGTACGAATTGGTTACGGCTGGGGCGAGCGCATACCCCGGACGGACAAGGCATCAGATGGTGCCTGGCGCTTAAATGATAGTTCAGACAATTGCGGAGAAACTCCCCTACCCCTAAGGCTGTTGAGTCCTCTCAGGGTTGTCGCTAAACGCCAATATGGTGTAGTTCAAACCCTCTAAATATTTTTTCATTTTGCAGAGGTGGTTGTTGAACCAGCGTGCTTTATTCGTCATCCGGATGCTCTCTCGGCAATGCTTACAGGCCTGCGACAGTAATTGATAAATGTTACATCGTAGCGCAGAAATTTGGATTTTTTCAATAAAAAAAATCGTAGCAGATGTCATGTTTGAACTAATTTCTTTCCGTTGGTCTCTTTATGTTCTGCTGTCAGGAAACCTGGATAACGAAACATAGTACAGCCGGTACGGGCGGATCAACGCCTAATTGGCGGACCGCTTCCGGTCGGCCCGGTGACGGGTTTCACTGATCAGCACAGTGCCAATGACCGCCAGGCCCGCCATAACGGCTGACATGACAAAGGACAAACGGTAGCTGCCGGTCTTGTCATAAGCCAATCCACCCATGTATGTCCAAAACCCGCCGCCCATGTGGTGAATCATGGTAATGAATCCGGAAATCAACCCGACGTGGGAATAGCCATAGAGTTTTCCAACCAGGGTGGTTGTCAGCGGTGCGGTAACCAGAAATGTAAAGCCGAAGGCGGTGGCAAAAATATAAAACGAGACCAGATCCTGCCGGTTTATGATTAACACAAACAGCGCTAAGCGCAGCGCGAAAGTCAAAACCATGGGAGTCTTATGGCCGACCCTATCTGAAACCGGTCCGGCCACCAATATGCCGCCCATGCTCAGCAGACCGAACCAGGCCAGCATGTCGGCGGCCGCAGAGGCCGATATCCCGGCATCGGTTGCCATGGGGACCAGGTGGGCAGTCACCAGAGAGTCTGCGCTGCCGCAAATGAACATCACCGACAAGAACAGCCAAAACGAAGCAGTTCCCATGGCCTGTTTGAGGCTGAAATCTGATTCATCGCTGACCGCATGGGCTGGCTGACCGTCCGTTCTGCTGTGCGCTGACGGCGCGCCGCTGAAGGGTCGGAGACCAAGATCTTCCGGGTTTCCCCTGATGACCAGCAGGGCCAGGGCCGTGTTGATCAAAAAGATGGTCAAAGCGATAATGAGATACGAGGCTCTCCAGCCGAATCTGAAAACGGCATTGCTGAATACCGGCACCAACACAAATTGTCCGACGCAATTACCGGACAATGCCAGGCTGATGACCAGTCCCCGGTTCTTTTCGAACCATTTGCTCATCAGGGCGGCGACTAGGGGGACGGCGGCACCGCCCATACCGACGGCTGCAAGTACACCATAGTAGAGATGAAACTCCCACAGATTGTTAATGAACGCAATACAGCCATACCCGATGGAGAGCAGCAGGGTGGCGACCAGGATGATCCATCGCGGGCCGTAACGGTCATACAGCCGCCCGCTGATGCTCAGTGTCAGGGCGAACAATGCCATGTTCAAAAAAAAACCCAGTGAAATGGACGCCCGATCCCAACCCAGCTGTGAGATCATCGGTTTGAACATGATGCCAAATGAAAAGCGGGCACCGGCCTGAAAGAAAAGCAGGAAAAAACAGGCCGCCAGGATATACCAGCCGTAAAAGATTTTTATTCGGGATGATGATTCAGTAGGATTTTGCATGCTTGCGGGCCACGGCCTGGGCAGTGGTTGGAAGGGGTGCCGGGGACCGTGGTCTGATGGTTGCAGCGGGCAGCATTGCCGAGGCTACCACTCGCTGGACAGCTTGCGGGCAACCGTGCGCCAGTTGGAATGAATTTTACCGGCGGCGTCCAGAGCGATATCCAGGTGATTTTCCATGTAATCAGCGTAGATTTTCTTGTACAGCTTCTTGTCTTTGATCCCCTGTTTCTGCAGGGGCATGTCGGAGACGAGCATCACCGATCCGATCGGAACCTCAAACCGGTATGCCACTGAAAAAAGGGTGGCCAGTTCCATCTCGATGGCCAGGATTCTCTGGGCTCTCAGATATTTGACGAAATCTTCGTCGTATTCCCACAAGCGCCGGTCCGTCGTATATACGATTCCGCACCGTGGGGTCAGCCCGACCTTGCGAACCGCGCCGATGCAATACAGATTGACCGAGGAGGCCGGTATGGCGGGGAATTCATCCGGCAGATAGTGTCGGCTGGTGCCTTCGCCCCGGATGGCGGCCGAGGGCACGAGAAAATCTCCCACCTTGAGAATATCGTCGATTCCGCCGCACATTCCCAGCATGATAACGGATTTGAGATTGTCGAGGTAGGCGAGGCAGTTTATGATAAGCGCCGCTTGGGGTGAGCCGATGCCAAAGTCAATCATCGTGCAGTTTCTGTCTTTGGCGTTGACGATCCGAAAATTGCCCTCGGAGGCCTTGCCATTGGTTTTTTCCTGAAAACGCTTGATATACTGCCGGAAATTGGTGATCAACACATGGTCGCAAAAATCTTCCAGTCTGCTGTTGGTATACCGCTCCAGGGTCTGCCGGATGTATTCATGCTCTTTCATCGACATTCAGCTCTCCTTTAAAACGTCATCACATCAAGAGCGCGTTGGAACTTTAGGTCCTTCTGTATTTGCTGGCGGGTGCTGTCATCAAGCGTGGTGAAACGTTTGGGGATGGTGGGAAAGGCTGCCTGTTGGGTTGCATTCAATTGGTTGGAAAGCGGCATGTAGTAAAAGGCCAGTTTCATTTTGCCCGCTAATTCATAAAGCTTGAGCTTGATTTTGATGTCCTGATGCTTCCAGCGGTGGATCGTCTGCCGGGCTTTCATTTTTAGTTTGGTTTTGGGCGGGCCGAATTTCTCACTGATATGTGCTTTTGCACGCTCAAATATCGAAAAGGTATCAACCTGAATATAGGCCGCAAAAAACTGATTCTTATAAAACCCGTAGATGATGGAAGGGTCTTCGACCTCAAAAACCGTGTAAGCTTTGGTCGGATTTTCGTAGTAGGCGACATCATCATTGCCCGATAGTTTTTTAAAGTTGGGCAACTCGGAAATATTGGTCCCCCATTTAACGCTTAGAAAACTCTCGTTCAACTCGGCGGCAGGCAGCGTCCCGACCAGTATGAACAGTGATGTCAAGCCCAGCAACATAATCTTGAAACTTCTCATTCTCGCGATTCCTTGTATCCAGACCGGTTAGGTGTATTCGAGACTCAGCTGGCTGAGTCTGGATATGTATTCGTCTTGATGGATAAGACCGATTTGATTCTTTATTTCCAGCATGGAGGATTTAATGTACGGCCGGATGTCGATGCCGTTTGAATTGAGTTCTTCCTTATTGGCCCGGTCCAATATCAGAACACAGTAGTAGGTCGTTAAGGCCCTGATCTTAGGGCTCCTTCTCAAAAGATAACTCCTGCCGCCCAGAGTGTTCAATATATAGCCGGCGTACTCATACATAGCCTCGATAGAAGGCCGGCCGCCCAAGGTGGGCTGCCCCCCGTCGTCCAGGGTAAACCACAGATAAAATGTCTTCATTAAGGTTTCCATCACTTCGGCTTCGTTTTGCATGACAAGCCTGGTGAGCAGCACCCGCTTTTTACCCATAATCCGATAGAAATGCGCCACATTGCGCACCATGGTGTAAAGCGAATTCATTTCACCCACGATTACCGGGGTTTTGGCCGACAGTTTTTCGACGGCAGTCCGGTATTGCAAATAGCTGCCGCCTGCCAGGTTCATAGATTGAACATACGGCTGATCGTCCAGATAGGCGAAAAATGCGGCTATCTGGCGCTCTATATCGGCAAATCTAGACTGCTGTTGAGAAGGGATTTTCGCTTCATCCGCCAACCGAGGCACCTTTTTGCTAACGACCGCCAGTGGGGGCACTTTTGGGGTTGTTTCCGCCTGCCGGGGTGCTTCATTGGTTGCCATGGTCCGCTGGGGCGCTGCTTTGGCTGCTGTTGCCGGCCGCTGCGGCGCGCTGGCCGTTGTTGCCATCCGGGGTGGTGTGTTGGTTGCCGCCAATTGAGGTGATTTGTTAGTCGATTCAGCCAGCCGGGGCGCCTCTTTTTGTTCTTCTGGCTTCCCGAAAATCGCGGCCAATTTTTCTTGCGGAACTTTTTGTCCCTTAACCTCAATCAATTCCTGGCTGAGTTCGGAGACTTTTTCTTCCAATTTATTCGTCTGGACCTGCCATACCTGCTGTTCTTGCTTGACCGCGTTTTCCAGCTTGCGTTTGTGCCAGCCGGAAATCTTACTGAAAATAAAAAAGCCGCTGGTGACAATTATCACCAGGGCCACGACTATCTTGGCTGGTTTATTCATTATGAATCATATGCCTCCGTTTGGTACCGTGCCGGTAACACGCAGATATTGCAGGGATTCAGTCTTGAATCCACAGTGCACGGATATTCTCTATATAAAGCAGAAATGGCCTTAAAAGGCAATAGGTAATGGTTGATCCTAAAAGAAAGGTTGCGGTCGGGATGGTGGGAGCGGTCCGTAGAAGCCTGCCGGCCATGCTGGAGGACGGGACCTGACAGGGGTGATTGCGTCAACCCGAGATGTGCAGTCAACCGTCAATCCGGGCGGCGGATGCTCTTAGCGACTGGTGAAGATTTCGAATCCGGACGGATGCGGCGCTTAGCAGGTTTTTGGCATCCGACCGGTGGGTTGCTGGGCGCTCTAACGGGCGGCGTCAGGCTTCGTTCCTTCTTTCAGGAAGGCTGCGACGTTCGTTTCCGACTCTTCTTTCGGGGTAGTGGTGAGAATAGCTGAACTGTCGTCGTTCAAATCCGAGCCTGCGGCCGCCATTGTCAACATTGTAATCGGGGTTCTTAATATGCCAGGCGCGTTCCTTTCGCTCTCGCATGCTGCTGACCATTTCATGAAAATCCGACAATTTGGGCCTCCTGTGAGATTTACGCTTTATAGGCACGTTGCCCGCGTTTTTGCAGGAGATTATTGTTAAGCTCAAGTCCCCCGCATTGATCTGGTGTAGCAAAAATCATGCAAAGCTATTTAATTTTTTTTACTAATAAATTCTGATTGTTAAAAATTTATGGGGTGTGGTTGAATCGAATTTTATGAAAATATTTTCATAGTTCCTGGGAACTTATTTTCATAAACAGCACCTGGTTTGATCGATAAATGCGGCTGCCGCATCCGATCTGGTGCGTCAGAGACTTTGCGGGTTTGATCATTTCTCAACGACCTTTTTTAGGAGTTTTCCAACGGTGCTTGCCCATATCTTCGACATAACCGGCGGCCTGAAGGACCGCGTTTAGGCTGAACGGGGGAATTTCCTGGTGCACGCCAGCGACTTGGAACAGGTCAGTGTTCGAATCTGCCTGCAAACCGCTGCGGCGACAAACCAGATAGGCAACCGCAGCCGCCTCAGTTTCCTCCCCCCTGACATCCAGGTTTGCGCGTTCCGTCCACCAGGCGTGACGATCAATGCCCAAATGGTTGCAGAATATGTGGCCAAGTTCGTGGGTCAGGCAGGCATACCTGCTTCCCAGGGATTGGGTATTATCGATGAGGATTAAATAGTTGGTATCTTTGGGGAGGTTAAAATCCTGATATTTTCTCCTTAAAGCCGGCGTGATTCGGCTGACGGAATCGATGTCACCGTCGTCCAAAGCTGTTTCGCAAACCGCGATTCCATGTATAGCGGCATTGTGCAGCGTGGTCGCATATAGCCTGCCAAGCTGTTGATCATCAATCTCCCGCGGTTGCAGCATGGCAGACGGCACCGGCGGGCCCTCGGTGTCCCGGATATCGAATAGAAAGCGGATCGGAGCCATGGGCGCCAGGATAATCAAGGGTGTTGCCCCGCGCCGCAATTGTCGGTTGTGCCTCTGAGACCAGGTCCGCGCGGTGGCGACACAGGTGGCCGCAGGCTTCTGGAGGTACAGCAGCCAGCCGTTGAGCGTCGAGTAGTTTGGAAAGCGGGCGATGAACTGCATCAGTTCCATCACCTCACGGCTGCTGCGAAAACGTGCCAGGGCTGCAAATACTTCATCTACAGGGCTTAAAGCGGTTTCCAGGCCTGCGATGTCGTCTTTGTGCAGGGAGTCTATCAGATTCAGCGTGCTGTCCGGGAACAGGCTCAACTGTTTGGTCATGATGATATATCTCCCGCAGACAGTTTAGGGGATTGGCTCCGTTAGTAGCACTAAAATCCGTTGCAAGTCAATCGATTTACCGGAGGTTCAGAGGTTCCGGGTTCACGGTTCGGGATTATCCCACGAGGGATTCCGTGGTCCAGAGACCACCTGCTTCGGTATATTTGAAACGCCCGAACCTCGGAATTTACTACGGTCCTATGAACAAAAATAAGGCTAATCTTCCGTAAGATTCTGATTTTGTATTAATTTCAGAGTATTGGAGTGCAGGAGTAATGGAATCAGGACCGCAGCGCCGGCCACCTGAATGCAACACGCCAACTTGTCGCGTCGAAGTGCAGCGACGATGGATACGCCATCACTCCAGCTCCATGATCGACAGATTCTCGGACTGTAGATAATACTCGGTATTCCTTAATAGTGTTTATAGTTACGATAGAATATCCTGTGAACCCTTGAACCTTGGCAGCAGTCACTTGCCAATTCCAACAGGAGTTAATATATTGGCTTATCATCACCTGACGCACTAGAAACGGAAGAAGGGGAGGCCGGTCATGGATTTTGAGCGCTACTATCTTGATTTGTTTGAAATGTTGAATGCGGCTTGCAAAAAAATCGCATCCGGCAAATACGACAAGACAGACGCCGAGCACTTGTTCGAACTCGCCAAAAAAGGCAGATATCCCGGCGTTCTCAGCGAATTGGCGGAATCATTCGGTATGATGATGGTCAAAGTCGAGGCACGTGAATTTCGATTGAAAGAAATCATAGAAGAGCTGGAGCGCACTAAGGTCGATTCATCTTCCCAGGATCCGTCCAACTGACAGCCGCCGTTGGCCGGCTGCCGTTTACCATGACTACAGTTCGGTGTATTTTGAGGCAAGTCCCCTGGCCTTTTCAACCGGATACTTTTTTTCATTGATCTGCATTTTCTCGTCGGCCGCCTGTACCGGGTCAATCCCGAGCCGGTCCGCCAGCCGGGCAAGATATATCATCACATCTCCGATCTCTTCACGGATCTCCTTTATTTTGGTGGGATCAAGCCGGTTGCTCTGCGCCTGGGTCAGCCATTGAAAATGCTCGACGAGTTCGGCAACCTCCACGCTCAACGCCATCGCCAGGTTTTTGGGGGAGTGGAACTGCTCCCAGTCCCTGTCCCGGGCGAAGGCACGAATCTTCTTTATCAGCTCCTGCATACGCGTAATTACGATTGCTGCATGTTTTCGAAGAAATGGGCGGTATGGTTCTTGTACTGCTGGGCGACTTCCCGGTTGTAGACCACGAACATATCGCCATCTATGGCGGTAATATGCCTGTTCGGCCGGCTGAATATCTGAAAGGTCCGATTGATGATTTCATCGGCTGAGATGATGTGGTGATTGTAGCCCATGACATAGTGCAGGTCGACACGTCGTTTGGCTTTGCCCCACTCCAGTGTTCTGAGATAATCCCGAAAATCGTCGATCTTTTCTTTCATTACCCGCACCGGCGTGCGGTTGAAGTTCTCATTAAAGGCCGAAAAATAGATATTGGCCGGGAATATGGGCTGCATTGTGAGCATGTTGTCGAAGAGTTGCTCCGCATACTTGTGGGCGGCGTTTTTTATCTTGCGGCCGGCAAAGGGATCTTTCAGTTCGGCGGTATCGATTTTCTGGGGTTCGCCGAATTTGATGGACAGGTTGCCCTTTCTTTTGTCACTGTAGAATTCTTTGACAATATAGCCCAGATCTTTCAGGTAAATATCGCGTTTATCATCCCCGTTTTCATAGAGCCTGGCCAGCTCGGCAAAATGTTCGTCCTCTAAAACACGCTCATAGGCAATATTGACGGGGACGACATAGACGTCGACATTGGCGTACAGCGATGCCTCGATATCTATTTGAAGGGGCAGGTGATGAAATCCGTCGATTTTACCGGTATAACTCCGTCCGGTTTTGGTGCCGTCTTTTTTCAACAGATCGAGTAAACCCAGTTTGATGGAGGAAAACCCCGGGAAGGTGACATACATTTCCTTGTTCTTGACCAGGTGATGGCGGTAGGCCCGGGTCAAAGATATGATCTCCTTACGCCCCATCTGAATTTCGCTGCCGTCGCTTTGGCGGATTTTTTGCGGCTCTCGAAATACTTTGAAGGCACCCCTGGTTGACAGGTAGCGGGCAATGCTCATTTGATGGGTCTCAGCAAAGCATTTGAGGTCTTCTTGAATAAACCCCGGCAGCACGTCTCTGAAAATATCGATGTCGTCGATAAACAAGTTGGAGCCGCCCTCGACGAGCACTTTCATGTCATTTTCTCGGAACAGAATGGACAGCAGGATAAAGTCGGCTTCGCTGAGATGGTTGGGCTTGAAAGTGATGGCGCATTGTGGGTGGGCCTCTTTCAGACGCTTGATGCCCTCAAGACCGATGACCCGCATGTTAAAGGTGTTGCCCCGTGCCAGTTGATAGATTACCAGCTCCATTGGATTGATATTCTGCCAGTCGTGCTCTATCAGGTGGAACATGGATTCCATATGTTCAAATTGTTGTTGTTTCATGATGAAGTAATTTTACGGGCACTTTGCGGAGCGGCACCGGAAAGAATATTATCGCCTACATCCTTGTTCCGGCCGATATTCATATCTTGGTTGTCATTTGCGCGGGAATCCGGCCAAAGGTGATAGTGCTGCCTATTGGTGAACCCGTCGGTTGTCGGGATTATATCTTCTCAAAAAGAGCGCCGAGGCTTTTTAAATGGGCTTTTTCATCATCGGCCAATGCGAACAGGATCTCCCTGACGCGTTCATCCCGGCTTTTCTCAGCATAGCGGCTGTACAGATCCATCCCCTGGGCTTCGAGCATCATGGCCAGGCTGAGCACGTCGGAGGCGTTGTCGAAAGCCGCCATGCTTTGTTGCCGCAGCTTATCAGGGTCGAACCCGCCTTCGGTCAATTCGGCCTGGACACCGGCTTCAAATTCTTCGATGGGCATGTCGACGGCCGCGATGGCTTGGTGCAGATCGAATAGTTTTTGTTTGTGGCGATCTTCGATTTCAGCCAGCTTGGCAAGGACGTTGACGACTTCCGGTGCGATGGCCATTTGGGACGAGGCGGCATAAAACTTGCGCAGTCCTTCCTCCAAACCATAAGCCAGGCAGATGATATCCTGCGGCGATTCATCACCTTTCAAAACCACCATCCCCATTTCTTGCGGACCGGCGGCCGCATGACCCTGCCAGGCGGCAATTCCGCCCTTCAGGTTGTAAACGTGCTTAAATCCCCTGCCGGTTAAAATCTGCGCAGCGGCCCGGCTGCGTCTGCCGGCTGCTCAATAGGCAATAATCGGTTTGTCGGTATCCAGCTTGTGCAGCTTGTCGTTTAACGTTGGCAGCGGCATCAACCGGCTCCCGGGAATGCGGGCGCTTTCGTATTCCGGAGGCTGGCGGACGTCCAGCAGGGTGAAACTGCCTTCATTATTGGCATCGATGAAGGATTGCAGCTGCCCTGTATCCATATTTTTATAGGCCGAAAACAAATCTCTTATGCCCATGAAAATTCCTCCTTTTCGCCCAGGGTCGGAATTTTGTAGCGTCTGTTCTTGGCTCGGATAACCAGCGACCCGTCTTTTTCCTCCAAACAATGAGAAATTTTCATCAAGCCCTGTTCGGCAAATTTGACAATTTCATTGCCCAGGTGCATGTAGAGACCATCGCCTTTGACGAACAATTTTCTCGGTCTCAATTTAACCTGCTTTTTGGTGTTCAACACCAGTACGATGTCGTTGGTCTCGAGGACATCAAAGACAAAGAGGGCTTGATCCTCATAAGAAAAGTAAACCTTCTCTTTGTAGTTTTCATGGGCTTGAAACAGATGGTACCCTTTGCGGTCCCGTTTAATGCTGGCATGAAAGTAGTCGATGATTTTTTTGTGTCGAAACTTCCCATCGGAATTATGCCAACAGCCATTGCCGTCAAGCCAGAATACGGCCTCTTCCCGCGGAATCTCAATTGTTTTGACATTGCCTGCCATAAAACTCAATTCTTGGAGACTTTCGGATCGGCATCCCCGGGCGGGCGTGTCGTCAACGGTGATTCTACCGCCACCTGGCCGTCAATAGATCCATCGACGGCCGCCTGCCGCGCCACCGGTTCTTCAACGGCCTCCCGGCCGGAGGGATTGGTGTATTCGTCATTGAGTTTTTGAATATAAGCGTTGCTGTCATCGATCACTTGAGCCAGGCTGCCTGCCGTGCGTTTGCCCCAGCCGGCCGGGTTCGGCATAAAAAGGCTTCGCCACCAGCGACTGCTTTTGCGCAGGGCCCGCTCATAGCTGGGTAGCAGATCGGCGTCTTTTATCCCGGCCAGCAGTTTCTTGATGATCTTGCGGGCGGCCCAGCGCCGAATGCGGAAATGCACGTAGCCGGCTGCAGCCAGCAATATGGCCAGAATTGAGTACTTGACATACACGTTTCGGCTTATAAAATCCCAGAACGGCAGTTTCAGCGACCACCCCTGCCAGTAGCCGCCCCCGATGGTCAGGGCCAGAAAGGCCGCCGCCAGGCCCGCCAGAATTATGCCTTCCAGCCACCATACCCGTCGTCGCCATTGTTCGATAAACCGCTGCAAAAGGGCGACGACATCCTGCTTCAGCATCTGGGCGGTCTGTTCCAGCATGCCCACGATGCGGTAGGCTCGTTCAACCCCCACTTGCTCTATGCGTCTGCTGATGGCATCTGAGTCTGCCTGGCGTTTGCCCTCGAACCGCAGGCGGACATCCTCGTTTTCAAAAGGTATGGCTGAATCCGGGTTGTAGATGGCGTAGGAACTGCCCGCCGTCAAGCCGTATTGGGCCAGCGCCCGCTGCCAGGCGGCAAACACTTCCTCCAGATTGTCCTCATTGGCGGTCACATCGATCTAGTTTAGAATGTATAGAAACTTGTTCGAATCCCGTCGGTTTACAGTGGTTTTGACCAGATGCTCGAGGGTGTCTCTCATCGATCCGGTCTCCGGGTGGCGGGCGTCGAAAAAAACCAGAACGAGATCCGACAGGTCGATGATGTGGTCGGTGATCCTTAGCGTGGAGGTCCTTTGGGCATCGGCATCGAAGCCCGGCGAATCGATCAGGATCTTACCCCGCAGCTTGTTGCTGGGACAGGTTTTCAGCTGCAGGTAGGCGTCGATATGCTCCCCCTGGCCGACGGCAACCTCTTCGATGGCCTGACTGATCTTGTACAGTGGAAACCGCGGATCTGCATCCAGGGCCAGCCCCGGCAAAACCCGTTCTTTGTTGTCTTTGGTAAAACAAATTACGCTGAATTTGTCATCGACCGCCTGAATGCCCACCGATTGCAGCTTGTATTGCAGGAAATTGTTAATGAAAGTCGATTTGCCTGCAGAATAAATACCCAAAATCGATATCAGCGGCCACCATGGGGTCTTTGTGGCGTGGGATTCCTCGCGCTCCAAAAAGCCCAGTCTGCGGCTGATTCGATCTAATTCGCGAAAATTCTGCACCACTTCGGAGAGAATGGGATTTTCCTGTTTCAGGTGATTTTCGAGTCTGTTTAAACGCTGGTTGATTTTACTGTCGGTGAACATCATCTGCCCTCCAAACTGTTGATATTTCTACTGCCCTCTCAGGAATTCAATTTATTTACCGCGCAATGCCCCTCCAAGATTGGTACAACATTACCATTTTTACAAAAATATTAATGGTTTTCAACCTGTATTTTGAGCAAAGAAACAATGAGGCCGGCAAAATTGTTAACGCGGAAACGGCCGGGGAGGTTTTTCTGCGGGCATACTCGTCAGTGCTGATACGGGTTAAAATCTAACGAGAGCTAATCTGACAACAGCTCTTTTACCGCCAGCCAGAGAGCACCCAGGGAAAGAACAAGGGCCGAAAAAAGCAGTGCCAGGTACAAAATTTTAATCATCTTAAACTCCAAGTCTCGGTAAAAGGGTCAGCGGGGTATCTCCGCGCATTTGTATCAATAAGCCCGGTATTGTCGAAGCGGATCACAGCATTCGTAGAAAAAACGCTTGGAAACCGGAGCGATTTTGGCTGACCACCGTGCCGGGGGAAACCAGATTATTTGTCTGCAAAGTAGATGCCAACACCCGCAAATTATACTTTATAAATATTATCGGTATGTTATTTGTTTATTGCGGTACATAGCTTGCGTACCCGGCGCTAATTTCCGTCAATCAAATGACGGCCGGACCTACTGCTCTGTCCTATATAAGTTATAAATTGAGGGTCACTCCCGCGCAGGCGGGAGTCCAGCTCAATGGCGCCTGGATCCCCGCCCCTGACGTCGCTGGGGCAGGCTCTGCGCGGGGATGACGAACGGATATCATGCTGAATTCGTCAAAATAATTTTTTATGGTATTTCTGGGGCACAATAATAGAAGGGAATTGAAAAACTTTCCGACACCCACCTCTATCTGTCCAATTCCTCCCTGACGGCCACCGCCATCTTCTCGAGTAAGTAGGGCTTTTTAACATAGGCGCCGGCGCCCAGTTTTTGAGCATCCTTAACCCGCTCCGATTCTGAAAAGCCGCTTGCGATGATCGCTTTTTGGGACGGATGAAACTCTATGATCCGGCGGTAGGTTTCAAGTCCGTCGATGCCCGGATCCATAATCATATCCAAAACGAGAAGATCTGGCCGGTGGTTTCTCAAATATTCAACCGCCTCTTCACCGCTGGCCACTGATTCTACCCTGTAACCGAGTTTGGATAAAATTCCGGTGGCAATCCGGCGCTGCTCTTCGACATCATCGACGATGAGCAGAAACTCCCCCCTGCCTTGGTAGTCTTCCACGCAATGGCGTGGTGCTTTACCGGATGACGGTTGACGGGAAGCCGGCAGGTAGATGAAAAATTTGGTGCCCTGGCCTTCGGTGCTTTGAACGTCGATATAGCCTTTATGGTCTTTAACCGTTCCCCACACCACAGCCATACCCAGACCGGTGCCGCTTCTCCCCATGGCTTTTTTGGTGTAGAAAGGCTCAAAGATCCTTTCGATATCACCCGTCGCAATGCCGATGCCGGTGTCGCTGACCGTCAGTGTGACATAATCGCCTTCTTCGATGTCGTCGTATCCGCTGATGGGTTTGTCGATGTAGCGGTTTTCGCTTGCTACCGAAACCGTTCCGCCGTGAACCAGTGACTCGGCCGCATTGGAGACCAGATTCATAACGGTTTTAGAAAGATGCACTGGAGATCCGGTGATCAACAGGGGATCGGGTTCCAACCTGACCTCAAGCTTCAGGCCCGGATGGGTTTGTTTCAGGGTTTCGTATTCAGGGCTCTTTAAATAGTCTGTGATGATGTCATTGAGGTTGACTACCTCCGACACGGCCACACCCCGTCGGGCAAGGGTCAGCATATCCTGGACGATATTGGCCGCTTTTTCTCCCGATTTTTGGATTGCCAAAATTGAAGACCGCAACGGGCTGTCTGCGGGAAGATCCATCAAAATCAGCTCCGGATAATTGATCAGGCCGGACAGCACGTTGTTCAAATCGTGGGCCACACCCCCGGCCAGCGTTCCGATCGCCTCCATCTTCTGGGCCTTGCGAAGCTGCTCTTCGAGCCTGGCTTTATCGGCGGCCGCCTGTTTGTTGGCCGAAATGTTGCGTACGACCGCCAAAATCGATTCATCCGAGATCGCCACCATGCGGCATTCGAAATAGGTCTCCTGACCATTGACGTGCTGATCATACTCGAAAATTTGAAGATCCCGTGTTGCCAGGGCCTGCTCGCTTTTTTGACGATGCAACCGGGCCAGATCCGCCGGCAGGACATCTCTGATATTTTTCCCCTGAAGGCCGTCCGGGGAAAGAGACCGGTCCTGCTGGGCTCCATGATATTCTAGAAAAAAGCCCTTGCGGTCCAGTTGAAACATCACGTCCGGCATGGCATCGAGCAGTGCACGGCTCTTGGCCTCGCTGGCGCGAATCTTTTCCTCGGCATATTGGCGTTCGGTGACCTCGGCCTGCAGTTCCCGGTTGATCACCTGCAGCGAATTTTCTCTGGCCTGAATATCGGCCGCCATCTCTTTAAACCGACGGGTAATGCCGGTCAGCTCAACGTGGTGAACCTCATCAAAACCGTAGCCATAGTCTCCCTGGGACACCCGGTCGATGCCCTGCTGGAGAATGTTAAGGGGCTTGCGCATGAAAATGCGCAGCAGGAACCGTGCCGTTACATAAATGACGATCAGCGATCCGATCAGAACCAGGACAATCGTGTTGCGGAGCCAGATCAAGTCTTCTTCCATCGAACCCAGCGAAAAAACAATATTGGCATGACCGATGACCTGATCGTCTCGGGTGATGGCGACCCTCCGGCTGAGGAGGCTTTCAGGGTTCTGCCGGCTGGCGGTCATGAAGAGGGTTTTACCCCAGATATCCTTGATGTGAACTTCGTCGATCACGTCGCTTTGCAGAAAAGACAAGCCGATTTTGCCGATCTGCTCATCATCATAATCCCACAGCGGCACCACCAGGACCTCGCCCAGTTTTTCGGCGTAATCGTCCGCTTTTTTTCAAGTTGATCAAACAGATAGCGCGATTGTCTGCTGTAGACATAGGCCAGCAGGACCCCTTCGAATACAATCAGAAGGAGAATAAGGCTGATGGCCAGCTCCTTGGACAGGGACCGACTTCCCAGAAAGTCCAAAATTTTGAGGGTTATTTTTGGATGCTCCTTCACCAGGTTTGCGCCCTTCACTCTATGTCTCTGTATATTTAGGTATTCTACATATCCGAACGTTGGAGGCACAGACGATCATAGGTCCCATCTTGTTTAATTTCATCCAGGGCCTGTTGCCATCGGCTTACCAAAGCGTCGGGACTCTGACTCGAAAATGCAATATAATTTTGGACTTTTTTAAAGGCATAGACCAACTTAAGCTGTTCGGGGTCTATGCCGGCCTGACGCGCAAGATAGGGCATGTTAAAATCCGAGCTGACCCACAGGTCGATGGTTCCGTCCAAAAGATGGCGGATGTTGCTCAGGTTTTTATTGGTACTGACCAAATTGCCGAATCCATTGGCCCGCAGATACTGGTCCTTGGCATCTTTGTAGTAGGTCCCGATGCGGGGCACGGCTTTGGCTTGGGCCATGGAATCGATCTGAATCGTCGCGTCCTTTCTGGCATAAAATCCCCAGGTTTGAGAATACAGCGGTCCCACCCATTTGAACAGCTTTTCGCGCTGGGGTAGACGGGTGGTTGAAAACAGCGCGACGTTGGGTTGGGTCAGGGCCAGGGTGTAGCCCCGGGCCCAGGGCACGGCCTGGATATTGTCCGGCATATGGAGGCGGCCTAAAATTTCGCGTACGATCCGGACTGACATCCCCTTTAATCGCCCCTGGTGCAGATAGTTGGCCGGCGGGGAGTTTTCGGTGTAGATTTTCAACTTTACCGCAGCCGTCCAGGAATTGGCCTGTAAATGACGAACCTGGGGGATGTTCTCGGGCGGCAGCCATTGCTCGACGATGCCTTTAAAGCTGCCGTCACGCTTCAACTCATCCAGGGCAGACTGCCATTTCAGCGCGACGGCCGGGGGCGTTGGCTTGGAGATGGCGATATAGGCATAGTAATCCTTGAAGGGCAGGACGAGCTCGATCACGCCGGGATCAATGCCGATCTGTGCGGCAACCGAAGGGACGCCCAGACTGCTGTAGAGCCACAGATCGACGCGTCCGGACAGCAGCTTTTTTAAATTGCTGACCGGAGATTTGGAGCTGTCCAAATTGGTGAATCCCAGGGATTTGAGGAGCTGTTCTCTGACATCGTCTTTGTAGGTGGCGATCGCACCCACCTTTTTGGCGTCATCGAGACATGTCAGTTGAAATACCATCCCCTTGCGGGCATAAAAGCCGAAACGCACCTTGTAGAGCGGACCCACCCAGTGGAATAGTTTTTCACGCGCTTTGGTGCGGGCGGTCGAAAAAAGGACCACATTGGGCTGGGTCAAAGCCTGCTGATAGCCCCGGGCCCAGGTCCATACCTGGATTTCGGCCTGCTGGCTGATGCGGTGCAAGATGGCTTGCACAACCTGGGTGGACGAGCCGGTAAACACGCCGTCCTGGGTAAAATTAAACGGCGGGTTCTCCTCGCTGATGATCGTAATCTCCTCGGTGGCAGCGCCACCGGCGACCGCCAGCAGAAAAGCAAGACATATGGCGAAGACATATCTGGATTTCAAAACAGGTCCTCCTTGATGATGCCGACCATGTCGGGCTGTTCCGGCCGGCATCCCGCTGCCGCCTCCGGCAAAGGGCGAATTCCGCTCGGCAAGCCGGCCCTGCAGGTGACCGGTGTGTTAATTTTAGCCGCTTATCAACTGCAAAGCAATAATTATCGGGAGACAAACCTCGCGTCTTCGGCAGATAGCAGCCGTCACCGCCGGGGCGTCCGGGATGCCGGCGGATGATCGGGGGGGCTGCGGCCAAATTCATCGTGGTTTGCTGCAGAACGGCATCCCGATTTCGAAGTTCCAGCTCCAAGATCGGATGCATTTCGAAATCCAACGCCTCAGCCCCTTACCGGGCGCCATATATTTCCATCGTACCAGATTCTTGAAAAGGGTTCCCCCACTGCCAGTACTGCGCCCGGCAACCGGCCGGGGTCGATTTGGATGTCTTTTTCGCGGTAGAGCGGATCCCACGGTTCGATAATGACGGCACCCTCCGGCAGCGGCACCCACCGGGGCAGGATGGCTTGATCCCCGGGCCGTCGGTGTGATGCGGCCTGCAGATCGTTTAGACGCCGGTATGCCAGCATTTCGTGCAGGGTTACCAATGTCGGTGGACTCAAAGGGATTTTGCCTACCAGGTTGCCGGTCAGGGCTCTTTCGGGGCTTTCCCATAGCCCGTGCACCGTTTCTCGCAAATCCGGGCGACAAATTTGATCGGCCGGCATTTCGGCCAGGAAAAAGCGGGTGTCGAAGCGACGCTTCATCAGTACAGGTGTGATCCAGTGAGACCAGTGCGAAAGCGCCGTCAAGGTCAGGCGCCACCTGGTGCCGCGCACCAGCGAAACCAACCAGCCTTTGGGAAGTTTCCCGGTGAGTCGCAGACGGCTGAGTTCTATCACTTGTTCTTCAAAACAGTCTTCATTGCGGGCCAGGAAAACACCGGCTTCTTCCAGGGTCTCGCGAATGGCCGCCACGCAGAAAGCCAGCGCCCTTGCGGATGTCAGGCCGCCCCCCAGCCGCCTGTCAAGAGCTTCCAGGTCCAGATCGCTGTGGGCCTGAAATAGACGGGTATGGTAGTCTTCCGGCTCGAGGACTCCACCCGGGAAAACGTAATGGCCGCCCATAAAGCCGCTGTTAGGATTTCTTTGCAGAAGATAGACCTGTAATCCGCCGGCCCGTTCACGGGTGAGGATAACCGTGGCGGCTTCCGCCACGTTTTGGTCGGTATGGCGGTGAGGATTCATCATTTCAAAAATCACGATCGATTCCTGCCGGACAGGATACCAGGCATCCGAAGCATCGGTCAATTAAAAAGGATAGTGCTTGACTTTACTTTAGGTATCAGTTTAGCCTGAATATTTCATAAAAAAGAAGCAAAACCTCCTATAATTTGTTATATATCAATTGCTTAGATTGAAAAACAAAGGAGGTTTTGCCGTGACAAAATGTAACACAGAAACCATCGAATTTACAAGCT
>Ga0209052_1000152_pt1 | contig 24965 bp, 22 predicted proteins | sample WorMetHEROISLAND_2_FD_187409 | JGI IMG/M metagenome (GOLD analysis project Ga0209052, IMG submission 187409) | Marine gutless worms symbiont microbial communities from Max Planck institute for Marine Microbiology, Germany - Olavius sp. 4 HERON... | ecosystem: Host-associated > Annelida >...
ATTCCTGACGGCGCTGACCCGCACGGTGTTGAAGGCCACTGGAACCGGTGGTCGCCACCATGGGCTGAGGATGGACGGTGGTGCAAGCGGCGGCCTCCTGCTAAGCGTGGAAGCCACGCAAGAAGCGACCCTGGAGCAACGCACGGCGACTTGCCAGGCTAAAGGCAAGTCAGCGGATGGCCTGAGCATCAGTCCGGTCGAGCCGGAAGCAGTAGTGCAACCACAGAAGAATCGACCACTATGGACTGGAAGTTTATGGTCTGGGGCGCGACTGAAAGTCGCTGTTTCGGCTAAAGTCGGCTGAAAGCCTTGGACTAAAGTCAGCTCGAAAGGGGGTCTCAGCGACCCTTTTCTAAGGTCACAAAGGTCAGGTCGTAGCGGTTGCGCTCATCGTGCCGCCGCTCTTCCCGTGTGATCTCGTGCCAGCAGGTCCGGTCCCAGTCCGGGAAGAAGGCATCCCCCTCCGGTGTCGCGGCCACCAGGGTCAGGTACATACGCTGAGCCAATGGGAGCATGTTTCGGTAGATACCGGCCCCGCCAACCACCATCAACTCCGGGGCAGCTCCTGCGGCTGCGATGGCCTCCGTCGGCGAGCCTACCAGGATGCAGCCCCGGGTTCTGTAGGAAGGGTTGCGGGTGACCACGATGTGAGTACGCTGCGGGAGCAGACCCGGTAGGGATTCCCAGGTCCGTCGCCCCATGACGATGGGTTTGTTCAGGGTCAGGCCCTTGAAGTGGACGAGATCGGCGGGGAGGTGCCAGGGCAGGCGATTACGGTGTCCGATAACCCGGTTCTTGGACATTGCGGCGACGATAGAGACCAGTGATCGGTGAGCAGTCATGGCGGCCATGTTAACGTCTGATCGGAAACCCCACTCCATTATGTGAGGATGTCGCACAGGGCAACCGAATGATAACTCGATAGTTAAAGTAACCTGTTACATCGATGGGTCAGGTATCCGAAGCGTGTAAGGTGGTGGCGGTGCGTCAAGTTGCCCTCTTGCAGGGGGTGAACGACAGGCGCATCTGGCGCACACTGGACTATTACGAGGCCCAGACCCGCGCTCAGGAGGATTTCTCCAATGTCACCGCCGTGGGCCTGGACGAGACCGCGGCCCGGCGCGGACACGTTTACGTGAGCTTGTTTCATGATCTGCGGGGCCACGCTTGATTTTCGCCTGTGAGGGCCGCAAGGCCGCGGTCGTGGAGCAATTCGCCGACAACCTTGTTGCCCGCGGGGGCTGTGCTGACAACATCCAAGACGTTTGCATCGATATGTCCGCGAGCTACCGTGCCGGCGTCCAAGAACACCTCCCCTCGGCGACCATTACCTTCAGATGAATTTCATGTCGTGCAGTTGTTCACCAAGACCGCCGATGAGGTCCGCCGCGTCGGCGTCAAGCAGCTCCCTGAGCTCAAACGCAGCCGCTATCTGTGGTTAAAAGACAAACGCAAATGGACACACCAACAAGTTCCCCCGCATGCCGACCTGTCACGGATGAACCTTAAGATTCATCGTGCCGCTTGCATCACAGAAAGCTTGCGTGAGATCTTCCAAACCGTCCACAGTTCTGAGGAGGTCGAATCCTTGCTCAACAAGTGGTACAGTTGAGCACGGCGCTGCCGACTCGAACCTGAATGAAGCAGGTTGCGGCGACCATCAAAACCCATTGGCAGGGAATTCTCAATGCCTTCGACTCGAAACTCACCAACGGCAGCGTCGCGGCAGCTAACACTGTCATCCAGGCTGCCAAAGTGAGGGCTTGTGGGTATAGAATGACCACTCATCTGATTACCATCTCTTACTTGGTCGCTGGCAGGCCCACCCACCTGCCGGCATCACCTTTTAGGTCAGTACCACAAACAGGTCTCGTTTAACTTCCTGACATAACTGGTTTTTTCCACTTTCCCACACAGGACGTAAGAGACCCAAAAAGCATTTCCGTGTGAATCATGGTCAGCATGAGTTTGCCCGTGGTAATTGCCATTATCAATGGCATTTGCCAAACGAGGGCTCGCAAAATTCAATGGTGTCCCACGAAAAACTTTTCATCTACACCTGAAAGAATGTGAATTTAGATTCAATCCTCGATGAGGAAAACTCATAGGGTGAGAATACCTACTCATGCTGAGAGAAAACCCTCTTTAAAGTTATCCAGATCCTAAGGTATATAATCAGGGCAATGAATGCCTTGAACAGTATCCAACTGCTGGCGGTGATCGCGCTGCCGGTGCTCTTTGCCATCACAGCGCACGAGGCGGCCCACGGCTGGATGGCGAACCGGCTGGGTGACGGCACGGCCAGGATGCTGGGGCGGGTGACCCTTAATCCCCTCAGGCACATCGATCTTGTCGGCACCCTGATCGTACCCCTGATCACCTTCCTGGTGACCGGTTTCCTCTTCGGTTGGGCCAAGCCGGTGCCGATCAACGGGCGTAATCTCCGGCGGGAGCGGCGAGATCTGGCCCTGGTGGCCCTGGCGGGACCGGGGGCGAATCTGCTTATGGGCGTGCTCTGGGGCCTAACGGCGAACCTCGGGCTCGCGTTTCTGGATACCTCCCGCTGGTTCGCCCTGCCGCTCGTCTACATGGGTGCCACCGGGGTATTCATCAATGTGCTCCTGATGGTGCTGAACCTGTTTCCACTAATTCCGCTCGACGGTGGGAGGATGTTCAACGCCCTGTTGCCACCCGCGTGGTCGGCCGGCTTCTTGCGTTTGGAGCCCTACGGGTTGATCCTGCTGCTGGTGCTGCTGGTCACCGGCCTGTTGGGCTCCCTGTTGCTTCCGATCATCGAGGGGACCATCGGCCTCCTGCCGGGTGCCGAGGTTGTAAACGAGCTCTTCTTCCACCGCCGACCCTAGGCGATTTCTGTAATGACATACCGGCTTGCTTGCCTCGGCGTCCGTCCGCTCAGGTGGGGACAACCGATTCATAGTTCGACAGTGCGCTGGTCGTTGCGCCTTGCGGACGAACGAAAATTCAGCGTAATCTGGCTTACCCTTTTCCGTCAATCGCTTCAGGACTTCGATCATTGAACGCTGCTTCCCCCCACGGCAACCGCGTCATCTCCGGTATGCGGCCCACCGGACGGCTGCACCTCGGCCACTATCACGGGGTGCTCAGGAACTGGCTGGAGCTGCAACACGAACACGAGTGTTTCTTCTTCGTCGCTGACTGGCACGCCCTGACCACCCATTACGATGACCCGACCCCGATCCCGGAGAGTACCTGGGATATGGTCGTGGACTGGCTCGCCGCCGGGATCAACCCCAGCTCCGTGACCCTGTTCGTTCAGTCCCGTGTGCCGGAGCACGCAGAGCTCTACCTGCTGTTGTCCATGATCGCGCCCCTGGGTTGGTTGGAGCGAGTCCCAAGCTACAAGGACCAGCAGGAGAAGCTGAAGGAGAAGGACCTGGCCACCTACGGCTTTCTGGGCTATCCATTGCTCCAGAGCGCGGACATCCTGATTTACAAGGGGGGACAGGTCCCGGTGGGGGAGGATCAGGTCGCGCACGTGGAACTGACCCGGGAGATCGCCCGTCGCTTCAACCACATCTACGGCCGTGAGCCGGGGTTTGAGGAGCTGGCGGAGCAGGCCCTGAAGAAGATGGGCAGGAAGAACGCCAAGCTCTTCGACAAGCTACGCCGGAAGTACCGGGAGCAGGGCGACCAAGAGGCTCTGGAGATAGCCCGCGCTCTGCTCGAGAGTCAGGGCAACATCACGGTGTCGGACCGTGAGCGCCTGTTCGGCTACCTGGAAGGGGGAGGACGCGTAATCCTCCCGGAGCCGCGGGCGCTGCTCACCAGGGCCTCCAAGATGCCAGGACTGGATGGACAGAAGATGTCCAAGTCCTATGGTAACACCATCACGCTACGGGACAACCCCGCGGACGTGGAGCAATCCCTGCGCACCATGCCGACCGATCCCCGCCGGGTACGCCGTACCGATCCGGGGGATCCCAAGCGGTGTCCGATGTGGCAGCTGCACCAGGTCTATTCGGACGAGGCGGTCAAATCCTGGGTCCGGGAAGGCTGCCGTACGGCCGGCATCGGCTGCCTCGACTGCAAGCAGCCGATCGTCGAGGTGGTGCTCGAGGAGCTGCAACCGATCCAGGAACGGGTGCGCGAGCTGGAGCAACAGCCGGACCTGGTCCGGAATCTGATTAACGATGGTTGCGAGGCGGCGCGGGACGTGGCGCGAGAGACCATGGAGGAAGTGCGGCACGCCATGTCGTTGGTATTCCCGTGACCGAGGAGATGGTTGATTCCCAGGGTGGTGGCGACCGGTCGCAGCCGCAGGAGGTGCCCTGCGCCATCGTGCAGGGCGCCCCCATGCTCACATTCCCCCAGGACCTCTACATTCCCCCGGACGCCCTGGAGGTCATCCTCGATGCCTTCGAGGGACCGCTAGACCTGCTCCTGTATCTCATCCGGCGCCAGAACCTAGACATCCTAGATATCCCCATTGCCGAGATCACCGAGCAGTACATGGATTATGTCGAGCTGATGAAGGGACTGCGCCTGGAGCTGGCATCCGAGTACCTGGTCATGGCCGCGATTCTAGCGGAGATCAAGTCACGCATGCTACTGCCGCGGCCGACACCGCACGAGGACGAGGAAGACCCGCGGGCCGAGTTGGTGCGGCGGCTCCGGGAGTATGAGCGCTTCAAGCAGGCGGCCCTGGACCTGGACGCCCTGCCGCGCCTGGGGCGGGACGCCTTCGTTACCCGGGTGCAGATGCTGCCGGGACGGATACGCCGACTGCCGCCCGCCGTGGACCTGCGTGAGCTGCTGCTGGCCCTGCGCGAGGTTCTGGCCCGGGCGGAGCTCTACCTCAGCCACCGCGTCGAGCGGGAATCCCTGTCCCTGCGCGAGCGCATGGCGAAGGTCCTGGCGCGGATGCAGGGAGTGGGCTTCGTCCCCTTTGTCCAGCTGTTCGAGCTGAACGAGGGGCGGGCCGGGGTCGCGGTCACCTTCCTCGCCCTACTCGAGCTCATCAAGGAGGCCTCCATCGAGCTGGTGCAGCCCGAGCCCTTCGCCCCCATCCACGCCCGGCTGCGTGGGGCCGAGGCGTGAGCGGGCAACCGTCCCTCAAGCAGATCCTCGAAGGGGTCCTGCTGGCGGCCGGGGAGCCCCTGACTCCGGATCGCCTGCTCGGCCTCTTTTCCGATGAAGAGCGACCGGCCCGAGACGCGGTGCTGGAGGCCCTCGCGTCCCTGAAGCGGGACTGCCGGGACCGGGGGATCGAGCTGATCCTGGTCGCCGGCGGCTTCCGGGTCCAGGTCCGCAAGGAGACCGCCCCCTGGGTGGCGCGCCTATGGGAAGAGAGGCCGGCCCGCTACTCCCGCGCCCTGCTAGAGACCCTGGCCCTGATTGCCTACCGCCAGCCCATCACCCGCGGTGAGATCGAAGACATTCGCGGCGTTGCCGTCAGCACCCACATCGTCAGGACCCTGACCGAGCGCGAGTGGATCCGCAGCATCGGCCACCGCGACGTGCCCGGCCGGCCGGCCCTCTATGTCACCACCTGCAAGTTTCTGGACTACTTCGGGCTGCGTTCCCTGAACGACCTGCCGACCCTGGCGGAGCTCCGCGACCCTGGCTTCCTGGGCGACGATTCGGCCCAGGAGCTGCTCGCAAAAGCGGATGTCCCCCCCCCCATCGAGGTCCGGGCAGCGGTCCCGGCGGGGGAAGCGGGTAACCCGTGAAGATAACGCCGAGGCCGCACCCGATAGCGACTAGTGCATCAGTGCCGAAGTGACGATAGCATGGGAACCAGTTTTTGCCGCAATGAGCAGGTCTCCATGGAACCACGAATTCACACGAATCGGCACGAATGTTGATTCGTGTCTGCCTTCGCGTTTATTCGTGGTTCTTGTTTCCGGTTTTTGTGTGCAGCTGTACTAAAGGCTGTTGATATTTAGAATGTTCGCGTACTGGACCTTGCGCTAACCATTATGATTGGCTGTAGGGCCGCGCTGTGCGGACCGCTAGGATGTTGCGGCCATTTAACATGTGGAGACAGTTGGTTAGAGTTAAATATCAACAGCCTAGCATAAGGGGGGCAGAGCTTGAAGTATCCCTACAAATCAGCCAGGTTGGGCAAAGTCGCCGGGGTGCCTATCCTGCCGGTGCGCCTCGGAAAGACTCACTCCCCGGCAGCGTACCCGACGATTTTGTTGAGCACGAGCCATCCCTCGCCCTTTGCCCAACCCAGATCGCTGTAACTTATTGTTTTATATTTGAATAGTGTGGGGATACTGCAGAATCAGGGCCCTTAATATGGACAGGGTCTAGATAACTTTAGCACTGCAACTGCATGCTAAGATTTTGTTATACAACAAAAAACAGGTATTTGAAGTCGATGAATCCTAGTTTGGGTGGGCACCGTGTTCGTGGGAAGGAAGGGCGCGGGGCCAGGGGTAAAACGATTGTCTTCGGGATTCTGGAATGCCATGGAAAAGGCTACACGGAAATCGTCCCGACCGCCGCCAAGAAGCCGCTACAGGCCGCAATCCGAGGTCAGGTGGCCCTTGACCGCATCATCCACTCGGGCGGTTGGAGGGGCTACGATAGGTTGGTGGATAGGGGGTACAAAAGGCATTTCCATGTGAATCATGGTCAACATGAATTTACCCGTGGTAATTGACCTATCAATGGCACCAGAATCATTCTGGTCATATGTTAAACGGAGGCTTGCAAAATTCAATGGTGTTCCACGAAAAACCTTTTATCTACACCTGAAAGAATGCGAATTTAGATTCAATCATCGAGAGGAAAACTTATATGAGCAGGATACTTACTCTGCTGAGAGAAAATCCTCTTTAACGTTATCTAGACCCTCAGTTTTATTGCTGGTCGCTAGTAAAAACTATGGACTTTACTCCAAGGGCTTTAGTATTTTTTGGCTATGAGACCGAAGAAGCACGCGACACATGCGGTTTACGACCTGAAGGTTTATCTGGTATGGATTACGAAGTATCGCTATAAGGTGCTGACCAAGGATGTGGAGGAAAGAGTACGGACATTGGTTCGGCAGACCTGCACTGCTAACGATATGGAAATCATCCAGGGAGTAGTGAGCAAGGACCATGCGCCTCTCTACATCTCTTATCCGCCCAGGTTGTCGGTTAGTGAAATCATGAAGTACTTAAAGGGAGGACATCGCGCAAACCACAACCGGAATTCCCGCATTTGAAAAAGCAGTATTGGGGCGTCACTTTTGGGCCATGGGGTATGGTGCTTTCAATTCAGGGTATATTACATACGATATGATCAGAGAGTAGATAGAGTATATAAAGAGGCATCGAGAACATCAGGGTCATCATGATGATGATTTTCCAGTCGAGTGCGCCCCGACTTTCAGTCCTTTCGAGCTGACTTCAGTCTGAGGCTTTCAGTCGTTCCCCAGACTATGGACTTTCAGTCCATAGTGGTTGATTGCATAGTATCCGGGGATACCTCAGGCTCCGACCCCTTAATGACCAATTATTCGGTTGCTGTGGGTGGCGGGTGGGGTGAGTCTTCTCGAAAAAAGGCCAGCACCGCTTCCAGGTCCCGAGAGCGGCGCATGGGGGGGGAGACTGTCGAGGAAGGTATGGCCGTAGGAACGATTCAGCAAACGGGGGTCGCAGACCACCAGCACGCCGCGGTCCCGGACATCCCGGGTGAGGCGTCCTGCCCCTTAGCTTGAGGGCGATAACCGCTTGGGGTAGCTGCAGGTCCCGAAAGGGATTGCCGCCGTGCCGCCGCAGGGCGTCGATGTGGGCGGCGAGGACCGGGTCGCCGGGCGAGGTGAAGGGCAGCTTGTCGATGATGACGCAGGATAGGGCCTCGCCGCGCACGTCGACGCCTTCCTAGAAGCTCGCGGTCCCGAGGAGCACGGCGTTACCCAGGCGCCGGAAGCGCGCCAGCAGCTCGGCACGGAGGCACTGCCTTCCATGCGGGCGGCGTCGATGCCGAGCTGGCGGGCGAAATGATCGAAGCGCTCGCCTACGGCCAGGGTGGCGGAGGTGAAGATCCAGGTCGCCCGGTACCGTTCCCGATGGGACCGGAAGATGTCCGCTATCTGCAAGGGCGTTTGGTAACGTTCTGTTTCATCGGTTGCCCTGGTATCACCTTTCCCCGGCCTTGCTATCTCCCCGTAAAGAGTTATGATTGGGGTGTGGCGAAGATATGTCTGGGTTGGTTTTCCATTGCCGAATGGATAAACGTGAAATGCAGTTCAAAGTGTTCTTACTCACAAAGATAACATTCTGTTCATGCGTCGATTGCCGGACGAACTGGGTGGACATCTATAGAGTTGGGAGCGGTTGCGATTGGTCATGCAAGGACCTGGGCTTATCCCGACGGCAAGCCCACCGATTACTACCGGATCCCGACCTAACCAGGTGAAAGTGTCCGCAAAGACCTTCGGAAAACTCATCTCCAGGGACTTCGAGGCCCTCAGATTCGGCGTGCAACAGAAGGACACGGTCGGTCCACGCGTCGTCGGGCCCGCGGACCGGCAGAGCCCCATGTCCTCAAGCCTCGGATTCCTAAACCTACAGCGTGCACAGCGCGCGCCCGACCGAGCGGGGTGCTAGCGCAGGTCTATGGCAACTTCCTGATCCACGACGGCCCGGACGGCCCCTCACCCAGGCGTATGCGTTGATCGGTTGTGTTGAAATCTGCGGTAGTGGTGAACTTTAACTGATAGCGTGGTTGATAGTCCAGGTTTACCAGGCCACACAGCGGCCCAACTACCTTGCTACCAGTTAAATACTACCATTACCAAATCCGCAACAGTCCCGGAGGCTTCGATCTATTCAACGACTATATCATCTCTCTGGCGAAGCCGAGTTCGACCGGGTGCACTAAGCCGCTGACCGAAATTGGTGTGAGTCGCAAGCTCGTGGTCACTTACGATGTGATGAAGCGGCGTCTGCCCCTGGTGAGGTACCTGGCGCTGTTCCTCGCCTCGGTGCTAGGCGTGGGTGTCGGCAGGCTATCGGCGCCGACTAATAAGGTCAGGGCCGATTCCTTCCCTGAAACCGCAAGGGGCGCAAGACAGGGGTTGGGCGGATCACTGCTCGAGGCGAAATTTCGAGTGTTACATCTGCGGCTCCGTCCCGGAGTGCAATACCAGGAACATCTGCCACACGCATGCGATCGATCTTCACCGCACTCCAACACGGATCCCCGAAGGGGCATTCTAGGGATGGCATGGTCATCATGCGGTTCAGCCCCAGGGTATAGGGAGACCGTATTGATCCTTTCTTTACCGACAGCTCCGACCGCGCGTTTGATCACTTCACTCGAGATGCTTTGAGCATCTGGTGTACTGAGAAGCTGTCTGTTTGGCTAAAAGTGGTATCGGCCGCGAATGTCCCGAAATGGTTCTTTATTTCCGATCTTTCTCGTTGAACAGGGCCTGCTATTCGCCTCCATTAAAGAGCAAAAAACACCCTCATTTGGGACCATTCCCGTGGGATCCATTTCAACCAGACAGCTTCTGAACTTTCCGGAGGACACTGCACATGGGTGGTAACAACCGCGGCAAGAACAATGATGCCAAGCTGCTTTACTGCTCGTTCTGCGGCAAGAGTCAGCACGAGGTACGGAAGCTGATCGCGGGACCCTCGGTTTTTATCTGCGACGAGTGCGTCGATCTGTGCAACGACATCATCCGCGAGGAAATCGAGGAAAGTGTCGGCGAGGCGACCAGCAAGCTGCCCAAGCCCCGCGAGATCAATGAGATACTAGATCAGTATGTCGTTGGTCAGGAGCAGGCGAAGAAGGTGCTCTCGGTGGCCGTCTACAACCACTACAAACGGCTCGAGGTCGGTGATGTCAAGGACGAGGTCGAGATCGCCAAGAGCAACATCCTGCTCATCGGCCCGACGGGTTCAGGCAAGACGCTGCTCGCCGAGACCCTGGCGCGACTCCTGAACGTCCCCTTCACGATCGCCGATGCTACCACCTTGACGGAGGCGGGCTATGTGGGCGAGGACGTGGAGAACATCATTCAGAAGCTGTTGCAGAAATGTGACTATGATGTAGAGAGGGCTCAGACGGGCATCGTCTATATCGACGAAATCGATAAGATCTCACGCAAATCGGATAACCCTTCCATTACCCGCGACGTATCCGGGGAAGGCGTACAACAGGCCCTGCTGAAGCTCGTCGAGGGTACTGTCGCCTCGGTGCCGCCCCAGGGTGGGCGTAAGCATCCGCAGCAGGAATTTCTGCAGGTGGACACCGTCAACATCCTGTTCATCGTCGGGGGGGCCTTTGCCGGTCTCGAGAAGGTGATCCGCACCCGCTCGAAAAGGGGGGGGATCGGCTTCACGGCGGAGGTGCACGGTGAAGATGACGAGAAGAAGGTCAGCGAGCTGCTGCGCGAGGTCGAGCCGGAGGATCTCATTCGCTACGGCCTTATCCCCGAGTTCGTCGGTCGCCTCCCGGTCATCGCCACGCTTGAGGAGCTGAATGAGGAGGCCCTGAGGCGCATCCTGATCGAGCCCAAAAATGCGCTGACCAAGCAGTACGCCCGTCTCTTCGGGATGGAGGGGTGTGGCCTGGAGTTGCGCGACGACGCCCTGACGGCAATCGCCCGCAAATCGATGGCCCGCAGGACCGGTGCGCGGGGCCTGCGTACCATCATGGAGCAAACCCTCCTCGACATCATGTACGACCTGCCGTCGATGGACAATGTGAGCAAGGTGGTCATCGACGGCTCGGTCATCTCGGGCGAGAATGAGCCCTTGATCATCTACGATGGGGGCGACCAACAGCTCGCCGCGTCGGATTGACTGGATGATCAGACCGCCCCATTCAGGTTGCAGGTCGGCCGATTCGGGCGAGCCGGCCGTGCGGGAGACCGAGACGGTGTTGAAGTAAGGCTCCGGGCGCCCAAACTTAACTTTTCCGAACAGACGCAACATTTTTTTCCGTTTTGCCTACTTCCTGCGGCGCCGTCGGGGCGCGAGTCTGAAGCCGAGAATGGCGCGCCGGAAAGGGCAAGACATCAGCCGAGCACAGAGCTGCCATGGCCCAGAACGATATACCCAGCTCCAGGGACACGGTCATGTCCCGGGGCGTACCGGTTTTGCCGCTGCGCGATGTGGTTGTCTACCCCCACATGGTCATTCCGTTGTTTGTCGGCCGCGAAAAGTCCATCCGAGCGCTCGACAGCGCGATGCCGAACGATAAGCGGATCCTCCTGGTCGCGCAGAAGAGCCCGGATGTGGACGACCCGGAGGTCAAGGACTTGTATGCTGTGGGAACCCTGGCCAACATCCTGCAGCTGCTCAAGCTCCCGGACGGTACCGTGAAGGTGTTAGTGGAAGGCAACCAACGGGCGCAGATTGATGCCTTCGTTACCGCCGAAGACGCTTTCTCCGCCGATATTCTGCCCCTGGTCGAGCCCATGGAGGTGGACGAGCGGGAGCAGGAAGTTCTGATGCGCTCGGCCATCGGCCTGTTCGAGCAGTATGTCAAGCTCAACAAGAAGGTCCCCCCCGAGGTATTGACCTCCTTATCGAGCATCGACACAGCTGGCCGACTGGCCGATACCATGGCCGCCCATATGGTCCTGAAGCTGGACGAGAAGCAGCGCGTCCTGGAAGTGATCGAGGTGAAGCCCAGGCTCGAGCATCTAATGGGCCTCATGGAATCGGAGAACGACATCCTCCAAATGGAGAAGCGTATCCGGAGCCGAGTGAAGCGGCAGATGGAGAAGAATCAGCGGGAGTACTATCTCAACGAGCAAATGAAGGCGATCCAGAAGGAGTTGGGCGAGATGGATGAGGTCCCCAGCGAAATCGATGACCTTGGCAAGCGCATCGAAGCAGCGGGTATGCCTAAGGACGTGAAGGCCAAGGCGCAGACGGAGCTTAACAAGCTCAAGCTCATGTCCCCCATGTCCGCGGAGGCCGCGGTCGTCCGCAACTATGTAGACACCCTGATCGACGTACCCTGGAAGAAACGCACGCGCATCCGCAACGATATCAAGGTTGCCGAAGGGGTGTTGGAGGCCGATCACTACGGATTGGAGAAGGTCAAAGAGCGTATCCTGGAGTACCTGGCTGTGCAGCAGCGGGTACGCAAGCTCAAAGGACCGATCCTGTGTCTCGTGGGTCCCCCCGGGGTCGGCAAGACCTCGTTGGGACACTCGATCGCGCGGGCCACCAACCGCAAGTTTGTGCGTATGTCCCTGGGCGGCGTGCGCGACGAAGCGGAAATCCGTGGCCACCGGCGCACCTATATCGGTGCCCTGCCGGGGAAGATCATCCAGAATCTATCCAAGGTGAGATCGCGCAATGCGCTCTTCCTCCTGGACGAGATCGACAAGATGGCTATGGACTTCCGGGGCGATCCGGCATCCGCGTTGCTCGAAGTCCTGGATCCGGAGCAGAACCACACCTTCAACGATCACTACCTGGAGGTGGATTTCGACCTCTCGGAGGTGATGTTCGTGGCTACGGCGAACACCCTCAATATTCCGCCGGCTCTATTGGACCGCATGGAAGTGATCCATCTTTCCGGTTACACGGAAGACGAGAAGCTCGCGATTGCCGACCGCTATCTTATCCCCAAGCAGATGAAGAACAATGGTCTCGAGAAAGCAGAGATCGTCATCCGCGAGAGCACGGTCCGGGACATTATCCGCTACTACTCGCGTGAGGCCGGCGTGCGCAACCTGGAGCGAGAGCTCTCGAAGATCTGCCGTAAGGTCGTCAAGGACATACTGCTCAAAAAGCGCGTTTCCTCGGTTGTCATAACCCCCAAGGCGCTCGAAAAGTATTTGGGGGTGCAGAAGTACCGTTTCGGGCGTGCGGACGAGTTCGATCAGGTCGGTCAGGTCACGGGGCTGGCCTGGACGGAGGTCGGAGGTGAGCTGCTGCGGATCGAATCCACCCTGGTCCCGGGCAAGGGTAAGTTCACCTACACCGGGCAGCTCGGAGACGTAATGCAGGAATCGATACAGGCGGCCATGACCGTGGTACGTAGCCGCGCCCTGGCCTTGGGGATCGATCTGGAATTCCATCAGAAGCTCGATGCGCACATCCATGTTCCCGAGGGAGCGACGCCGAAGGACGGACCCAGCGCTGGCGTGGCCATGTGCACGGCCCTGGTCTCCGCCTTGGTCAAGGCCCCCGTGCGCTCGAATGTCGCCATGACCGGAGAGATCACCCTGCGGGGCGAGGTGTTACCCATCGGAGGGCTGAAAGAAAAGCTGCTGGCCGCTCACCGCGGCGGGATCGATACGGTCGTCATCCCGCACGAAAACGCGCGTGACCTGACCGAAATTCCCAAGAATGTCAAGCAGAATCTGAACATTCGGCCGGTGCGTTGGATAGACGAAGTGCTGGACATCGCCTTGAGCGAGCTGCCCGAAGTGAAAGCGGCCGACCCGGAGGCGGCGGAGCTGGCCGAGGCCGGAGAGCGTGAACCGACACCGGAGGTCGATAAGGAGCAGGGTATAGGTATGCCAATCCATCACTGAACGCGAAGAGCCTGTTCGGTTAAAAGTAGTCCTGAATGATTTAGGGCAGCTGAGAGAGTGGACGTGTTGTGGGTGCGATCCTGTTTAACCAAGCAGTTTCTGGCATATCGGCCGCGGCCCGATCCCGAACACGGCGACCGGGCCGACCGCGTCCTTGCCCGACACGCCGGCTCCCGCAACCAATGCCGAACAATCCGGGATCGTGCTTGGATAGGCACGGCGTCGAACGCGGCGTAACGCAACACGACGCTGGACGATGGGATTCGTTTTAACTTAACGGCTTCTAGGCAAAAGGCGTTAGGATACCACCGGTAAGCTTGCTGCAGCTCCGGTAGGGGGAGCGGCGTCGGTTGACAGCTGGGGGCATGGTCACTATAGATGCAACGGGCCACACAGCGTGGTATTCGGGGCCGGTCCTAATGGGGTATTGGATGGGCCCTTAAAACTCACCGGGGGAAAGATGAATGAACAAGTCGAATCTTGTCGAGGTAATGGCGGAGGCGGCGGACATTTCCAAGTCGGCGGCCGGTAGGGCCCTGGACGGCATGATGGATGCCGTCGCCGTCGCGTTGAAAGAGGGAGACACCGTATCGGTGATCGGTTTCGGCACCTTTTCCGTAAAGGAGCGGGCAGCGAGGACGGGACGCAATCCCCAAACAGGCGAGGCAATCGAGATTGCCGCCTCGAAGGTACCGACATTCAAGGCTGGAAAGGCACTGAAGGATGCAGTACAATAAACTGTCATCTTCCGGGGTGCTTAGCTCAGCCGGGAGAGCATCGTCCTTACAAGGCGAGGGTCGCAGGTTCGAGCCCTGCAGCACCCACCAAGCGAGTAAAGGAGTGGTAGTTCAGTTGGTTAGAATATCGGCCTGTCACGCCGAGGGTCGCGGGTTCGAGTCCCGTCCACTCCGCCAATTCTTGTTTGGTAGTGGTATACTTTAACTGGTAGAAGGTGGGTTGGACCGCTGTGCGGCCTGGTAGGCCTGGACTCTCAACCACGTTATCAGTTAGAAATTAACCACTATCTCCTGTTTTCAAATCTTGCTACTGATAAAGTGAACCGGTATTGACGAGGCGGGGTATCCTGTGGATACCCTGTTCTCGCTGGGGCGGCGTGTGAATAGCTCTTAGAAGTTGTGGTGGTTAAGAGCGGTGGATGATTTGGCGTTGTTTGGGGGCTAGAACTTGTTGCGTTGTGACGCCCAAAGGCTCGTTGATCTCCGGTGGTGCCGGTAATGCAACCTATCCACCCACATGACCCCCGCACGGCTGGTATGCGCGGACCTCGCATTGCGTGTAGGTCGGGTTAGGCGCGCGGTCTGAACCCGAAGCACGGTGACAGGGCTGGCCGCGCCCTAGCCCGACACGCCGGATTCCACAACCAACGCCGGATCATTCAGGACCGCGCCCGGGACAGGTACGGCGTCGAACATAGCGTAAAGCAGCGCGACGCTATCTATATTTTAGGGTACTCACCTATTTTGCAATGTGCCCTTTAATCAAACAGCTTCTTAAGTATTTCCAGAGCGATCGGCCATGTTGCAGGCGATTCGAGGAGGTGCCCAAGGTTGGATCGCCTGGGTAATCGTAATCTTCATCAGCATCCCCTTTGCGCTTTGGGGAATCCAGTCTTATCTGGGGGGCGACGCGGAGCCGGTGGTCGCGGTGGTCAACGGGATCGAGATCACCGAACGCGAGCTTGACGATCACTACCGGGAGTTCAAGGCGCGGTTGCGGGACCGATTAGGAACCGCCTACCGTCCAGAGCTGCTTGATGACAACGCCATGCGGGGCCAAGTGCTCGATCAGATGATTCGAGACGGTCTCCTGAGGCAAACCGCCGAGGAGCTGGGACTGCGCGTCTCGGACCAGGCGCTGCGCGGCTCTATCCTCAGCGACCCTGCGTTTCAGAAGGACGGGCGCTTCGACAAGGCGACCTACGAACGCATGCTCAAGCTGGAGGGCATGATTCCACACCAATTTGAAGACGCGTTGCGGCGGCGCATCATAAGTACCCAGCTCCTGCGGGCCATCGTCGCCACGGAGATCCTGCCGGACGGAGAGTTCGCGGCAGCCGTCCGGCTCGCTCATCAGCAACGGCGTCTGAGTTTTATCCGTGTGCCCAAATCCAGCTTCCTGAGTGAAGAGCCAGTTTCCGACGCGGAGGTTGCCGCCTACTACGCAGCAAACCGGTTGCGGTTCCAGATTCCGGAGCGAATACGGGTCCGCTATCTAGTGTTGGATGCCGGCTCCATTGCCCCACCCGAGATACCCGATGAGCAGGAATTGCGCGAGCACTACGAAGCAGAGAAGGACCGCTTCACTCGGCCTGACAAGCGTCGGGTGCGTCATATCCTGATCGCCCTGGACGTGGGGGCTGATGGAGCGGAAGAAAGCGCGGCCAAGGCGGACATCGCGGAGATCCGGGAGCGAATTGTGGGCGGGGAAGATTTCGCCGCATTGGCAAAGGAGCTGTCCCAGGACCCGGGATCGGCGGCACAAGGCGGAGACCTCGGATCCATCGAGCAGGGTCTGCTGGACCCGGCTCTCGATCAGGCTATATTCGCGCTCGCTGCGGGCCGGCTCAGCGAAGCCATCCGCGGCCGCTTCGGTTACCACCTGCTTGAGGTCACCGAAATCGATCTGGGGGAGACCAAGCCCTTCGAGGCGGTGAAACCTGAACTGATCACCGACCTGAAGCAGCGCGGCAATGAAGGCCTGTTTTTCGAATTAGCCGAACGTCTGGCCAACCTGAGCTATGAGTCGCCGGACAGCCTGGAACCCGCGGCTGAGGCTCTTGGCCTTGAGCTGCAGACCAGCGGTTGGATCGATCGCTCCAGGGGAGAAGGCATCCTTGCTCGCCCCAAGGTGCTTGCCGCCGCCTTCAGCGATGAGGTACTCCGGGAAGGCAACAATAGCAACCTCATCGAGACTGATCACGACCAGCTGCAGGCGGTCGTGCTGCGCGTGCTGGAGCATGAGGAGGTAACCGTCAAGCCCCTGGATACGGTCCGCGACGAGATTACGACTATCCTGCGCGACAAGCAGGCCGCGGATGCGGCCGCTGCCGAGGCCACCGAGCTGGCGGATGCCCTGACCGCCGGCGCGGCCCTGTCGGAGCTCGCCAGGGACTATCAGGTAGGGGACTTCGGGTTAGTCGCGCGGGATGCGGAGCAGATACCGGCGCAAATCCTCGACTTCGCCTTTAGGCTGAGTCGCCCGAATCGAGGCAACGAAGGCTACGGCAGCCTGTCCCTGAACGGCGGAGACGGCGCCGTGGTGATTCTGGGCGAGGTCGTGGACGGCTCCCATGAAGACCTGGACGAGGCGACTCGCGACCGGATGCGCAAAGGTCTGACGCAGGACATCGGCCGCGCCTACTACGAAGACCTGTTGACGGATCTAAAGAACCGGGCCGACATCACTCGCAGCTTGTCCGAGAAAGTGATGGAAGAAAGATAGAGATGGGCCGGGCAGGGTTCTCAGCGGTAGTGATTCCCCTTTCTTCGTGCCGCGATTGAAAAGAAAAGCAGGATTAATCCAGTATTCCGGCTTATCCTGCTGATGATCCGGTATACAAAAGAAACCGAGTCATTTACTTTCAAATCTAAGGATCCTGCCCTCTATAATAAGAGTCCCCAAATCCTGGACTCCTATGATTACCTGTTCATGCTTATGGGTCTCATAACTGGTGTAACCTTCAGGCTGAGCTTTGAAGTAACGAACATCAAAGGTCATTTTCTTACCAAATCTGTCTGTCGGCTCTGTGCGCCTGACATTATGGAAGCTATCCTCATGGGTATTTTTATAACCCACGGCGGCAATGGTAAGTTTATAAATGGTAGCATGGTTGATCGTCCAGCTACCAGTTAAATACTACCACCACCCCCACAGCATCTCTTCCCTGCCAGGAGAAGTCGCAAGAAAATTTCAAATGAGTCTGTAACCGAGGGATTAAAGTTATCTAGACCCGACCGCGCGAGTGGAAAAGTTGGCGGGGCAGGGTGTCCGGTTTCATGTGCTCGGATCGGTACCGAGGGGGGCGTGTGGGTCCCGGCGCGACAGGGTGGATGCCTCCAGGGCGATCCGTCCTCCCCTCCCTCAATGAAATGCTGCTTGAAGGGCTGGCCGAGGCCGGCCAGGGAATTTACCAGCTAGCGGGTTACCGGGATGACGACACGGAGGAGATCCTGGAAGCGGCGGCGATCACCCGTCTGCCCCGGAGGCGAGTGACGAACGCGCCCGGATCTGGAACGAACGCTTCTACCTGCCCCTGCTGGTCCTCGCGACCCTGCTGTTGCTCGGCTTCCGGGGGCGAAGCCGTAAGATGCGGTGAGCGTGGTTGGGTTGTTCAGGATGGCGAATTGCAGGACTACCTGTTTTTGTTCGCCTTCTCCCCAACCCCTCTCCCGGTGAGGGTGTCGCAAAAGGGGCACGCCGCGCCGTGCCCCTACGTAGAAGCAGGGTATCGCGGTATTTCGTATCCTTAAAGATTATCAATTACCTGCAGCGTCCAAAAATGGTATTCCTTACCTGAACACGGGTTGGGCATCACCTTTTACGACACCCTCACGGTGGGAAAGGGGCTTTTGCGACACTCTCCTGCGGGGAGAGGGATTTTGAGGCTTGACTTAATGGCTTTGGGTCGGAGTGTGTTGTTATACAACAGGATGTGGGACAGTCATAGCGGAGTTCCTGACTGAGCCGTGCCGATTGTTTCAGGATTGCTTTTAGCCAAACAGCTTCTCAAAAGGAGAAATCAGCCCCATGGCGATCAAGACCATCGAGGGCGCGCTGCGCGCCGACAATGCTCGTTTCTGTATGGTGGTTTCCCGCTTCAATAGCTTTGTAGTGGAGAATCTGCTCGTGGGCGCGATTGATGCACTGAGGCGTCACGGTGCCGAAGACGCGGATTTGACCATCGTCCGTATCCCCGGAGCCTTCGAGATGCCGGTGACCATCGAACGGATTGCCGCCACGGGCGGATACGACGCAATCATCGCAATCGGTGCTGTAATCCGTGGTGGTACGCCGCATTTCGACTATGTGGCCGGCGAGTGCGTCAAAGGGATGGCGCAGGTAAGCCTGAAGCACGGCGTCCCCGTCTCATTCGGCGTGCTTACCGTAGACACCATCGAGCAGGCCATCGAGCGGGCCGGCACCAAGGCCGGCAACAAAGGTGCAGATGCGGCCATGTCTGCGCTAGAGATGGTGAATTTGTTGCGACAGTTGGGCAAGGCGATTTCCGTTACATGAAATACTACCCTGCTGGTCTTTTGGTCCGTCTTCCGGGTTGCGGAAACTGTTGCCTAGTCCACTCCGCGTCGGTTGCCGCGCCTTGAATAGGAACCAAAATCCGGCCCGGTCCGGTACACCATTTTCCGTCAATCGCCTAAGATGATTGGACGTCGCAGCCAGGCACGCCGCTATGCTGTGCTTGCCCTCTACCAGTGGCAGCTCACCGGGCAGGACCCGGTGGAGATCGGTCGCCACTTCCTCGACGACCCCGCCTGGGTCGAGGGGATCGTCGCATCCCTCGACGACCTGGAAGACGCGTCGAACTCCGGTGCCGGATCAGGGCCGGCTTACGACCCGGAGCTGTTCCGGCAGCTCCTCTATGGCGTATCCGCGCGTCGGAAGGAGCTGGACGCACGCCTGCAATCGGCCCTGGACCGTCCCATCGAGCGGGTGGACCCCGTGGAGTGCGCCATTCTCCGCGCGGGCGCCTACGAGCTGCTCTACAGTCCCTCCGTGCCCTATCGAGTTGCGATCAACGAGGCGGTCGACCTGGCGAAGCTGCTCGGGGCCGAGCAGGGCCATCGCTATGTTAACGGCGTCCTCGACCGGGTCGCCCGCGGCATGCGTGCTGGAGAGACAGGTACGGATGCATCGACCGACTAGGTAGTGTTGACATTTAATGAGGAGTTAAACTCTAACCCCCAGGCCTGTCTCCTAATAATACGGGATTTCCAGGATGTTATCATTGATTATTCAGAGAAATAATCCTGGAAATCCTGTTAATCTTGTCCTATAGCGGTTGGCACGACGATTATGTCAAAGGCACCTTGAAAAATACGATTTTCGTCAACTTAAATCATGTTCAATTAGTTAGGTGATTTTGGATGGTGAAAACATCTATTTTTTAAGGTGCCCTCAGCACGACCTAGGCTCGACCATCCGCCACGGTATTCGGTCGCCCCGGATAGTAGGCAGGCACGGTGTCCGAGTTTGATCTGATTCGGAATCACTTCTCCCGCATCGGCGACCGGCGCGCGGATGTGGCCCTGGGCGTCGGTGACGACTGCGCCCTCCTGCGGGTTCCCCAAGGCTATGAGCTTGCCGCCGGCATCGATACCCTGGTGGCGAGCGTCCACTTTCTCCCCGGCTGTGATCCGGAAGGACTGGGCCACAAGTCGCTGGCCGTGAGCCTGAGCGACCTGGCCGCCATGGGTGCGGAGCCCGCCTGGGCGACCCTGGCACTCACGCTCCCGGACGCCGATGCGGCTTGGCTGGATGCCTTCAGCCTCGGGTTTGCCCGGCTCGCCCGGAGGCATGGGGTCGCCCTGGTTGGTGGTGATATGACCCGTGGCCCGCTGACCATAACGGTGCAGGTCCAGGGCCTGGTCCCGGCTGCCGCGGCGGTGCTCCGCCGCGGCGCGCGGCCCGGCGAGCTGATCTGTGTCAGCGGAACCCTGGGAGATGCTGGCCTCGCCCTGCGCCTGCTCGAGGCCGGGGAGTCGGTATCCGAATTTCTGCGTGGACGCTTGGAGCGACCGACCCCGCGGGTCGATTTGGGCCTGGCCCTGCGGGGGACCGCCACGGCCATGATCGACCTGTCCGACGGATTGGCGGCGGACCTCGGGCACATCTTGGCGGCGAGCGGCGTCGGCGCTGAGCTCCGGCTCCCAGACCTGCCCCTCTCCCAGGCAGTGAGCGACCGGTTAGCAGCGGACTCAGACTGGAGGTTACCGCTGGCGGCGGGAGACGACTACGAGCTCTGTTTCTGCGTCCCCGAGCAGAAACACGCAGGGATCACCACCCTGGCGGAACGGTTGGGTATTCGGATCCAGGTCGTGGGCCACGTGCGACCCGAGCCGGGGCTGCGCTGCCTGCTGGCGGATGGGTCAGTCTGGCGCCCGGCACAATTGGGCTATGATCATTTCCCGAATACGGGCTGAGGACCGGGGCTTGTCGGGCTTCGCATGGCGCCAGCCCCATCACTGGCTGGCCTACGGCTTGGGCGCGGGGCTTTTCCCCTGGGCGCCTGGAACGGTCGGGGCCCTCGCCGCCATTCCCCTCTATTTGCTGTTGCGACCCCTGCCGCTCGCCTGGTACCTGGCCGTGCTCCTGCTGATGTTCCTCATCGGGGTCTGGGCCGGTGGCAGGACGGCGCGGGAACTGCGCGCAACGGACCCTTCCGGCATCGTCTGGGACGAGATGCTGGGGTTTTTGCTGGCCATGACCGCGACCCCACCGGGATGGCCGTGGCTCCTGGCGGGATTCATCCTGTTTCGCTGCTTCGATATCCTCAAGCCCTGGCCCGTCAGCGCGCTGGACAAACAAGTATCGGGCGGGCTCGGGATTATGCTCGACGACGTCGCCGCCGGGGCCATGACCTGTCTGCTGCTGCAATCTGCGGTGTGGGTCTTTTGAGCTGCATTGGCTGAAAAGATCGCTATCCGACCGCTTTGCGTTCATTCGCGTTCATTGCTTCAATGGCTTTAGTGCGCGAAGCGTACCAGCGTTGAAACGATGGACTTTCAATCCATAACGGTTGATTCGCGTCCATTCGCGACAGAACTAAAGTATCCCTAATACAGGAACCGATGTCGAATGCGTCCAACCCCATGCAACCGGACAGAGAGCTGATGGAAGAGAGAAAGGATACCGGCCGCTCATGGCGAAACGCGCTGACAGTATACCGCAATCCCCGGGTGATCGCGATGTTGCTGCTGGGCTTCTCGGCCGGTCTGCCGCTGCTGCTGGTGTTCGGGACCCTCTCCGCCTGGCTGCGCGAGGTGGGTGTCGATCGCAGTACCATCGGCCACATCTCCTGGATCGCGACCTTGTATGCCCTCAAGTTCATCTGGGCGCCGCTCGTGGACCGGGTTCCGGTGCCTTTGCTCAGCCCTCGCCTGGGACAGCGCCGGGGCTGGATGCTGCTGGCGCAGATAGGGGTGATCGCCGGACTGCTGCTGATGGCGACCAATGACCCCAACCAGGCATTGGGCCTGCTGGTGGCGGCGGCCCTGCTGGTGGCCTTCGCCTCGGCCACCCAGGATATCGCCATTGACGCCTGGCGTATCGAGTCGGTGGCAGATGACCTCCAGGGCGCTATGGCCGCCACCTATCAGATGGGCTACCGGATCGGCATGATCATGGCCGGGGCAGGGACCCTCTATTTCGCCGCGTATCTGTCCTGGCCCCAGTCTTACGCTATCATGGCCCTCTGCATGGGCATCGGCGTACTGACCGTCCTGTTGGTCCCCGAGCCCACCCGCAAGATCGACCGGGAGACCTGGCGCCGGGAAGAGCGGGTCGTACGCTTCATCGAGGACTCGGCTCACTTGTCGAACCGCAGGCGCGAGATCAGCGCCTGGTTCATCGGCGCCGTCATCTGCCCCTTCATCGAGTTCGTTGCCCGCAACACCTGGCGGGTGGCCCTGCTCATCCTAGCCTTCATCGGGATCTTTCGCCTGTCCGATATCACCCTGGCCGTCATGGCCAACCCCTTCTATATCGATATGGGCTACAGCAAGGAAGAAATTGCCGGCGTCACCAAGGTCTTCGGCCTCATCATGACCATGGTGGGGGCGGCCCTGGGCGGAGTCCTGGTGACCCGTTTCGGCATTTTTCGCATCCTGCTGCTGGCCGCCACCATGGTGGCCAGCACCAATCTGATCTTCGCCTGGCTGGCAACCCAGACAGCGGACATCACCCTCCTGGTGCTGGTCATCTCCGCGGACAATCTCAGTGCCGGACTTGCCGGGTCGGTATTCATCGCCTATTTGTCCAGTCTCACCAACCGGGCCTACACCGCCACCCAGTACGCCCTGTTCAGCTCCCTGATGTTGCTTCCGGCGAAGTTTCTCGGGGGCTTTTCCGGCGATATCGTGGACGCTACCGACTATGTCTTCTTCTTTACCTACGCGGCCATACTCGGCCTGCCGGCCATCCTTCTGGTGTTGGTGCTGATGCGGGTCAGATTGCCGGTGGCCTCGGCCCTCGAATCGACTGACACGGCGCCGCCGCCCCAGGGGACAAAGGAGCAGGCGTGACGGTTACGGCCCGCTTGAGTGGCCGATCCGCCGGAGGTCCGTCGTTACGCTAACCTCATGAAGAGCGTATGGCCCTTGGTTCGACAAATCTGTGCTGCCGAAAAGGGAAAGAAATCATCCATGGGTTGTAGGCGCAACCATTGCCTGAGCCCGCGGATCGCCTTGAAGAAAGTCGATTGGGTGGCCGGTCATGGGAAGTGGCTGGTATCGAACACCATACGGATTCGGGTTTCGAGGTTTTGAGTGTCCTCCGGACAGCGCGCTCGAATGCGCTTATAGTCCGTTACGGCTTCTTTTCCTGAGTATATCGCGTCCCCTGCTGCAGCGGCGTAGACCGCACGGTGTTCTGCAAAAGGGTCGTAATAGATTTCCTTCGGATTGCATTCCGCACGGACATCGGGCCAGGCCCATTTCTTCGGCAGATCCGGCATCCTGGCTAGGATCCATACCTTAACATTTCCTAACCAAGCGTTTTCTGCGATCAGACAACAGTGAGTTCCACCTAGATACTCCTTTGCCTTCGTTTCGATATTATCCAATCGTCGGCGCCGGTTTTCCTTGCAGTCCCGATCTACGATAGGCAGGAACAAATCAACCACATTTTCGTGGTAGTAGTTAATTTATAAGGGTCTAGATAACTTTAGCACTGCAGCTTCATGCATAAGGTTATGTTATGCAAGGAAAAAACAAGAATTTCAGATGTTCACATATCCCCGAAGCCGGATTATACACTATATCTGCGCACGATTTACCGGCCTCGAAAATCGCCAAGATGTCAAGGCGTCCGACGATCAATCAGTTGTTATTCAAACTACGAACCCGAGTCGCTCAGCTTTGTGACGCCTCATCGCCCTTCTCCGGCGAGGTTGAAGTCGATGAATCCTATTTCGGCGGGCGCCGTGTTCGTGGGAAGAAATGGCGCAGGGCCGGGGGTAAAAAGATTGTCTTCGGGATTTTAGAACGCCACGGGAAGGTCTACACGGAAATTGTCCCGAACGCCGCCAAGAAGCTTCTACAGGCCGCAATCTGCGGGCCGCGTGGCCATCGATAGCATTATCCACGTCGGACGGCGGGAGGGGCTACGATGGGCTAGTGGATAGGGGGTACAAAAAGCATTTCCGTGTGAATCATGGTCAGTATGAATTTGTCCGTGGTAATTGCCCTATCAGTGGCATTGAATCATCCTGATCATATGCCAAACGGAGGCTTGCAAAATTCAATGGTGTTCCACGAACAACTTTTCATCTACACCTGAAAAAATGTGAATTTAGATTCAATCATCGAGAGGAAAACTTCTTATGATAGTATACTTACTATACTGAGAGAAAATCCTCTCTATGAAGTTATCTAGACCCTAACTCCGTATTATAGAGATATAGGAAGAGCTTTAAACGGGGTAGTGGTATTATTTAACTGACAAGAGATAGATTGGGCTGCTGTGTGGCTCGGTGGACCTGGACTTTCAACCACGCTATCAGTTAAACTTACCACTGCCATTTTAACCAGTCGCTTACTGTTTGGCGACAGATTCTATGACTCTGCTTGATTCCACGCATGATCCATCGTTCTTGATAAGATTTATAATACGCTCTTTACTCCTCCTCCGTGTGGCGATCATGAGGTTCAAGTGCGCCATAGGCACTACAGGTTTTACAATGATATTGTTGTTTCCCACACGCATTCTTGCCGTTTTTGATCACCATTTTACTATGACATTTGCCACAAGAATGTACTTTCTCCTCAATAATCATGGCTAAAAACTATTGGTTGAATTTGCAAATGATCACTATACCGTATATTTAATATTTTTCCACTACTAAAATGATTTCTACTGAGTCGGGTTTATCTAAAATGGTCAGATGGTGGTGGTATATTTTTAACTGATAGCGTGGTTGAGAGTCCAGGTCTACCAGGCCGCACAGCGGTCCAACCTATCTTCTACCAGTTAAAGCCCCCCATTTTCTCATCGCAAACGAAACAAAATATACGTTTTTTAGGGACCTTATACATAACTAGCCAGAACTAAAATTCTGCCAATGAAAATCGATAAGCCCGAAACCATCAGCCTCTCCCAGTTCTTTAAGCGATTTCCCGATGAGGAGACTGCCCGTCTTTACTGCGAGCAGAAACGCTGGTCAAGCGGGATTATCTGCCCTCACTGCGGTTCGCATCAGATTTCTGAGTGCAAAGGCCAT
>Ga0209052_1000153_pt1 | contig 24940 bp, 11 predicted proteins | sample WorMetHEROISLAND_2_FD_187409 | JGI IMG/M metagenome (GOLD analysis project Ga0209052, IMG submission 187409) | Marine gutless worms symbiont microbial communities from Max Planck institute for Marine Microbiology, Germany - Olavius sp. 4 HERON... | ecosystem: Host-associated > Annelida >...
AGGTGAGGTGGTAGATTTTAATCTAGCCTTGTTTTCAGTTCATCTGAGAATGTAACAGTGAAAACATTATTAAAATCGGTCCATATTTACCAAAGTTATTGCAAGAAAAATTTGGCGCAGTTTTTTTGGCCCACCCTGTACAATATAACATTAAACACAGTGAACGATAAACGTTCCAGGTCAGCTCATGTGCATCAATACTGTAAAGCGCTTATGGACGCGAGCCTGACTCGTGTAAGCAGCGCTGTGTAGGTTTACAATATACAAACACTGCAACAAAATGCCCTGCGGTGTGCGGACAAACGAATGACATACTCCGGCATTTATTTACAATATATACATGCATATACCCATATTATTTTATCACGCGTATCACCCGTATGTCTTGCAAATTATCTGAAATTCAGGCACAGGATCTGTCGCCAACTTTTCACCAATATATTGAAGTCACGCTAGATATACGAACGCAAACTGCCTTTTACTGAATGACAAGTATCGGCCGGAAGTTAGTATTTGACAAATGAGTACTCAGTGCATCACTACTAGACGTCTGTGTAAGCGAATGACATCGAGTGCAGGAAGCTACAGACGTCGTCCACGTTGCAGACCGGTAGGCCTACTAGTGATGCGACGACGACGATAATTTGATTCCGGGCATCGACGTCGCGATGCCAAATTGGCGAATTATCGGGCGGTCGGGCAGCATCGAGGCAAACAGGCAAAACGAGCAAATTGAGCCTGGAATCGACGGACGTTGCCGAGGGACGACGCCCGTAGCGAGGAATTAGGCGCCAACTCTGTCGCCGTAGACTAACGAAGACTGCTGCAGTCTGCAGTCGACGATGAGATTGTGTCTGTCAGTGCAGCAGGCGTCCGCCAGCCACCGGCGTGTTTGTTTCATCAAAGCCCTCATTCAGTTTTCCACGACGACGACGACGACGTCGCTGACGGCGACAACATTATCGCCATCGGGCAGGAAGCGCGCATGCGCACAACTAGTCGCTGTTTGTGTGCTTCCTGTTCTTGAAGACGGCGCGTTACGTCAACACGTCGACCGTGCGAAAAATTCCGCGAATCGTCGCATGTTAATAAGCCGCGTTTCTGTTGACTGGACAAACAACATTTCATGGCTTTTATGTTTCAGTTGCTTTATATACAATATAACTACTACATAATAGCTTTGTTTATTGTTAGAAATATTGTTGCAATATTCTTTTTTTGTTGTAGTGACATCGGCAGCTTTGCTATGACTCACGCCTGATATAATTGTTGTTGTTGTTATCATTATTACTAGTGTTGTTACTATTATTTTCTTACTACTATTAATACTGCTATTGCTATTTTATAAGATTGGCCATTTTACGCGCTCTCTCTCCAGTCCTTTGAACAATAAAATTATTTTACACTCGCAGATTTTTGCGGTTTTCTGTCAAAAAGTAATAGTAAAGCTGTACGCCATATTCGAAAGTATATGGTTTCGTTTAGAAAGGCAAATCAGCTGGGGAGAGAACACATTTTGCGGCGGTTGCAGTCATGCTATTTACGCCGTTTTTCTGGTATGTTGAAGGACTGGAAGGAGAAAGAGAGAGAGAGAGAGAGCGCGTTCGTTACGACATCATCAAGACGGTGACTGAGATACGACTACATCATTCCGTCGTCTCCAAGTCCTCAAATCCGTCGTGATCCAGCGCTGAGCTGTGTCAAACAGCGTTCAGAGGACGATCAACGTGTCTCATAGCAAGTACTGATACGTCTGCTGGACTTCGCCTTGGCTGCAGTAACTGACGACAGCATAGTCGTGTCGGAAGCGAAACTCGACAGAAGATTACGAGCTTATTTCTGAGCAAATACGTTGCGAGCACGCCAAGGGACTTACACCTGGTCTCAGTGATAGTAACTGTTTACACCGATCCGGCTACAAAGACCTTCTAGTCCTCAGGTCGAACTATATCCCGCGCAAGGGCAGGTAAAGTTACCTGGTGCTAATTGTCAGCTAACACCGGAGAGCGCAATGTCAGCCGTCGCAACTTTCTGCTGACCTGGACACGAAGTCCTTATCTGGATCGTTCAATCACGGAGACTCGTGAGCTGGGAAGTTCACAAGCTGCCAAAGTTACCTGTTGGTGATTGCCAATCAGTGCAGGTGCGGGCGCAATATGTCGTCGGTCACGACACCTTTCCTCAACACGCTGCTGGCGAACCCGCGCGTGGCGTCACTGCGCGAGCGGACACAGAACCCTGAGACGCAGCGACGACTCGTTCTTATCATAGTCTGCATCGCGCTCCTGCTCGACAACATGCTCTACATGGTCATCGTGCCCATCATTCCAGTGTTGCTCGAAAAGCCGGACTCGGTCTCCAAACACTATCAATTCCACGGCAGAATGTATCTGTACAAGGACAAGATGATGAAGGCTAGGGAAGTGAAGGAACTTAACCTCACCGGCAGTCCGGATCTCAAGCCACTGCCGCCGCACCTCCTGGACGAAATGTTGCAGTTCACGGCGGCAATGCGGTCGACCGACGACAAGAGTATAGGCTGGCTGTTTGCGTCGAAGGCAATTGTCCAGCTGTTCGTGAGTCCGTTTGCAGGTCCCATCATTGACCGGATGGGCTACGAGCGGCCGCTGATTGTTGGTCTCTCTGTTCTCTTCGTGTCGACGTCCATCTTCGCGTTCGGTCGCAGGTACATTGTGCTGTTCCTCGCGCGAAGTCTGCAGGGCGTCGGCTCGGCGTTTGCCGACACTGCCGGACTAGCAATGATCGCCGACCGGTTCAAGGAGGCTCGGGAGAGGACGAGAGCGCAGGGCATCGCGCTGGCTTTCATCTCGTTCGGTTGTCTCTTCGCCCCGCCGTTCGGTGGCTTTCTCTACGAGTTCGCCGGCAAGGCGGTGCCGTTCCTGCTGCTGTCGTTCATCGCCCTGCTGGACGGCGCTATGCTGCTGCTCATCATGCAGCCCATCGAGGTGGCCGTGACCTCGCCCGCCTTCCAGATGTCCGCCGACCAGGAGAAGCCCAAGGAGAAGCTGCACGGAACGCCGATCTACCGCCTCATTCTTGACCCGTACATAGCCATCTGCGCTGGGATACAGATGCTGGGATATCCATCTCTGGGATACATCCACAGCTAGATGACGGACGGAGCACTTGTGGCTCTACTGGGCTGGGTTTGTACATCGCTATCTGCGCTGGGGCACTGGTAGTCGCCAACGTCAACCTGGCGTTCCTCGAGCCGACGATAGCGACCTACATGAAGGCGTCGATGAATGCCGAGGAATGGCAGATTGGACTCGTCTGGCTGCCTGCGTTCTTCCCGCACGTCCTCGGCGTCTTCGTCACCGTCAAGCTGATGCGAGCGTTCCCGAAGCACCAGTGGCTGATCACGGCCGTCGGCATCCTCATCGAGGGCAGCAGCTGCCTGATCATTCCCGCCTGCGACAACTTCGTCGCCATCATCTTCCCGCTCATGATCGACTGCTTCGGCATCGCGCTGGTCGACACGAGACAGGCTCCGAGGGGCTACCGATGTGCGACACGCTGGAACGTTCATCGCGCTCGTCGACACGGCCATCATGCCGACGCTGGCGTATCTGGTCGACGTTCGCCACGTCTCGGTCTACGGTAGCGTGTACGCCATCGCAGACATCTCATACTCGCTGGCCTACGCGTTCGGTCCTGTCATCGGCGACTGGATCTACAAGGGAAGCAGCTTCCTTACGCTGAACATCGTGATCTTCGTCGTCAGCCTGCTGTACGCTCCAGTCCTGGCTCTGCTGCGCAACGTCTACGCCTACGTCAACTTTGAGGAGGACGAGGACGCGGCACTCGGCGAAGGCGGCGTGGGTTACTCGGCGGCGGAAGCGAAGCCGATCGCGACGGGCGCGCCGACCGACTACCGGTCGTACATGATGAGTACGATCAAGCCGGAGAATGGATCGGCCACCCAAGACGTTCCGCCGACCTACAACAACGTCAGTGACGGCTACGGCGGCGGCCGGCAGGCGATGGCTGACGACGTTAACCGGAAGTACGTCCAGGTCGGACGTCTGCGATCACGTGACTCCACTGATGACGTCGCTGCTGCTGAAGACTATCGAACTTTTCGCTAGGTCGTACTATAATATGGTCTGATCACGCTAGCATGTCTCTCGGACGAGTTATTGGTTGATGGCAAAGTGGTTAACGCATGTTTGCATTTTCCTTCTGGACGTCAAGGGCTCGGTCACAATACAATAACTGTGGTCGTTATTTACACATAACATCGATTGCACTCAAGAGCAAAACTAGCGACGGTAAACTTAAAACAAGAAATCTGAGCTAATGCTCATGGGACGCGCGACAGCATCAGTTTAATTTCGTACGCAGGTTGTCTTGGTCTATCTCCAGTATATTTCAGCAATAATTCACTCTAAGTGTGCGTCACAGCCTAAAATAGCGAAAAATTCACTTAAAACCCATATTTTTGGGGTTCAAGGTCGTTAAAGGTCATCGATGTTGGTACCTCGAAAAAGCCTGTCAGCAGTGCTTGTTATGGTACGCAGCAAGTCTGTGTCTATCTGCAGCCATTCTCGTGCTAGATTAGTCGACAGTAGCAGAAATCGCACGTTTTGAAGGGGTACGCAAATTTGATGCGCTCGTATGGAGGACTCCTTGAACCTAGGGTGTCACAAACTGTTGAAATCTACGTTTAATGCTGGAAATTTCATATGCAGTTTGTCTTGGTCTATCTCCAGCCATTTCGGCACAATTCACTCTTAAAAGTGTGCGCCGCAGCCTAAAATCGTGAAAAAAAAGCACTAAAACCCCTATTTTGGGGGTTCAAGGTCGTTCAAGGTCATCGATGTTGGTACCGCTGGAAAGCTCGTCAGCAGTGCTTGTTATGATAAGCAGCATGTCTGTGCCTATGTACAACCGTTTTCACGCTAGACGAGCCAATAGCGGTAAAATGACGACTTTTTACGGCGGGGGTACCCTTGTTTGACGTCCTCGTTCGAGGTGAATCCTCTCACCCAGCGGCACGAAAATGTGTCACAAAAAACTAGAGTCCTTGCGGTAGCCAACAGTGAAGATTTCATGATCCTAAGTTGCGTCGTTTTGACACAATACAGCAGTGTGACAGACGGACAGACGGACGGACGGATGGACGCCTCTGCCGTAGCAAAGACGCGCTTAGCATTACATGCTGTCGCGCGTAACTACACCAAAATGACATGTGATTTTCGTCGAGAAACATGGCTCGTGATATCCATTCATTAGAGTATGTGTTGTGTTTGTTTGTATCATTCGACCACAATTGTAGCAATCGTGACTTAGTCAATTTGACTCCGCGCCGCACGGCGAACGTCTGTGTCTCGTGTCTCTGCGCTAAATAGCTTGTAGCATCAACATTGCTGCTGGAACAAAATGATGACACAATAAAGGTCAATTGCAGCGGGTGCAAATACACCCGTGATTTTGATCACGCATTTTACGTTTCACCATTTTTAGGTTTCTTTTTTCTGTCCATATTAGCCTATGACAGCACTGACATCGCCGATGCAAGATGTTAGCAGCATATATGTGCTAGTTGCGATCGTTGATCGCCCGGTGTGGCCCGCATCCATGCACCCCCTCGTGCTTAATTGACCACACGAGGCAAAATGTGGGTGTGCCATTTACTATCGAAAGTTGTTGCTTCAGGCTGTAATAGATTAACGTACACTTAGTTTCCATGTGGAAGCGTCGGAGTAAGCATTTCTTTCCATTTGTCGGTACTAACATTGGCACGCTGTTGTTCAAATTGTTGAACATTATTTATTTGCGAATTTTGTCAAAACAATGTGCTATTGTTTTTATTTTAGTTTGCGACAGTATGAATCGTCGCGAATAAATTCGTAACGATACTGCATTTAGTCACAGTTATTGTATGTAGCAGTTCTGTTGGCTCGCGACGCTGCAAGCTATAAGCGACCCTTATTGTCAGGCAATGTTTGTGTGGCTGTGTCCATTTGTCTGTCCGCAGCACGGCTCGTGCTGTAGGCTATAGACAACTTCCGCGCTACGCTGCAAAGCTTGCAGCGTCGCGAGCCACGTCGCCTACCGGCTTGTTTTTGTTTTTTTTTATTTCTTACACAAAGTTTCTGTAGAACAATTTCCTAATACATTTAGAAATGTTATTGTAGTTGTATAGTGTATTACTATGTACAGCATAGCAGTGATTTCGCGTGCTTTAGCTCCATTTATTTTAGTCGATCGATGCATCGTGCTAGTTGTTGACGATGTGGTTATTTTTGGTGACGCGTCATTGAGCAGCGTCATGATAGCAGCATGTACAAACGATGATTTGCTCACATTGTCAGATGGTTGTTAGGCAAGTTGTTTTTCATTGTTAGCTAGTGACGGTGTTGCTATGTTGCTATCCAATACATCTCTATATTATTCAACGTCGTCTACGTTAGCAGCAGATTTGAGCGTTGTAAACAAAGTTAAGCGTGAAGCTTAAACACTAAGTAAAACGTGAGTTTATGTACAAGCTGCACCATTATACCAAGGCTCAGGACTCTCAAAAGAACCGTAGCCTAACCAGAACTCTGGATTTTACCGTTTTCGACTTTTGTCATCAAACCACGGATTGTCATCAACCCAATGTGACCGTCCCCATGCAGTTGTTGACTGACACCGAACGCTTCACTTTGTTTTATAGAACTTGTCGCAAACAATGCCGATAAGTAGCCTACGTTAATTTCGCAGAGTATCGTTGTCCACCGTCCTACACGACTAGGTATACGTTTAACTTGAGGAAATTGCGCACATTTTCCCGGCGTCAGCTGTACATACGGATTCCAGTCGGAATATTGCGTTGTCTTTTCTGTACAGTTCTCGCCGTCATCGTTGTCTTGTGTCTTGTGTATTGCGCCAACTCCATATTCTGTCCATACTTCGATTTGTTGTGGATTTAGTGTACAACAGGTTCGGCAATTTGCTATATTATGACTTGTTAGGCCGCCCGGAGCGGTAGTTCCCAGCGGTCTTTTGTTTTACTGTCGTTTCTTTCTTTTCTTAACTTTGCCACGTGATCGGAAGTGTGTTCAGCTTTATAATCCAGGTCGAAACGTTTTCGGGACCCTCCCCCAAAACAATGGCGGCCAAAAACGTGGAAAATTCGGCGCGATTTCAGACAACTTCAGACTTTCATCGCGAATATCGCCGGAACGGATCAAGCAATCGACAAGCGGAGAACGGCGTTATCAACCACGATCCCTTTCACGTTCGGCGACAAAAAAAACTTGGTGAACTGCGGTCCACTAACAAAAAGGTTTGCGCGGCTAAGTTTACCCACCCAAGAATGAACACTGACCTGCTGTGTAGGCTAATGCAATTGTATTCACCAGGTGGCGTTGCTACGAGCGGAATTTTCACCCAACATTTGTCTTCCCAGTCGGACTTACGGCGCCGGGCGGCCTCACTTTGGGCTCTGCCCCAAAGTTCTAGTTTTTTCTTATAAGGCTTGTTGCGGATTAGTTGTGTGGGATGTTGTGCGACTCGCTTACGACAAATTCACAACAGATCGAAGCAAGTGGAGTCTGTGCTTATGTTGTGGTGTGTATGCGGCGTATTCTAACAGTCGTTAGAGTACTGCAACTCAATACGGACGCGCGCCGCCATCTTTCACGTCTCTGAATGTACATAGAATATCTGTTGTCATCGCACCGATCGTGCTTCTGTACTAATTTCCTACTCGACTGCATATAAACGACCTGTCATCGGTTGTATCGGCGTTATTTCCTTTAACATATCGGCGTTTAAACATCCAATAACACGTGGATATGTTGACAATATATCCCAGAAAGAAAACGATAACGTAGAAATTTCGTACGAAATTTACGGCACGTTTTTCTTCATTCCCGAGTTTTTTAAAATCAATAACGTCTTATTCGGCAAATTTCTATTGTTGGCTTAAGTTACCTAACGTTCTTTGGTTGCTAATTTTTTTCACTCTTTCTATGGTACCTAGTTACGTAGTGAGTCAGTACGCCGCGATAACAATTCGTAACGATTTAGTTGAATTTGATTGAATTGAATTTACTCGGAATTCCTTCAATTTCGTCTAACAGCCGGCGGTCGATGAAGCCGATGTGGTCGGTGGACTGTTTAGGTTCTGCTGCAGTTGTCGTGTGTAAATGTTTATATTTGTTGTTGTCGCTGCTACCTTCGCCAAGAAGCATATGCTTTCACCGGGTTTGTCTGGTGGGTCGTTGGCTCGTTTGTCTGCCCTCGAAATTGCTTACAAAGTTCGGGACAAATTTCAATAAACTTTTGTTATAGCTACACGGAGGCCTTTGCATTAATATGTTGGCTGTCAGTGATTTTTGAGTAAGTGAGATAGAGATTACTAGCAGTAATCACGAGAGGACGCCACTACGTTGGCGGAGGTTTGCACTCTCTAAGTGCTTTCTGCGAGTAGTTGCTGTTGTGTGCGACCAGTTCGGCTGTTGATATAAGCAGACTACTTACAGCTGTTTCCTTTGGTGCAAATGACGAATTATTTCATTATTTCAATCGATAGGACAATGCAGACATTGTATTGGACACCTATTGGCTAAATATACAGTGTATTATTGTAATTAACTTATTACTGTGATTGCGGCAATGCATACAAGTGAATTTGGCACAGCACATGTCACATGGAATTAATGTTGAAATTTAAAAAAAAACACGTTGTGCGTTTTTTCAAAGTTGTTATCGGCTACGTTGGTCATCGAGTTCTGCTGCCTCACTCTGCGCCATGCTACAAGTGGACTGGCTTACTGTTTGCTGTTTACTTCTGAACTTAGTTTGAACGACGATAATTCGCTGAGATGATCTGCATGTACGAGATACGTGTGCGTGAGCAATATGAGCTGCAAGTGTCGCGTGTCGCTGTCGTGTGGTTGTGGACCTCGTACACAGTTCTCAACGTAAACTGTATATACTCAGCCAAAGAGTGACACGGGACGGGATTTCCTGTGATATTCCATTAATCTCCAGTATTTACGTGAGAATCATAGGATTTGGCTTGCATTATCCACGGTATCCCCACCGGAACTGGGTAGATATTTGTCGTGTATACCGCATCCGGGAACGACGCCTGTAGCATTTCAATAATAAGAAAGGGGGCAAGTGTGTCCCGTGTAAGTCTTTACTTCTTTATAGCTGATCAGCTGGTAATACTAAATTGACGCGACTCAACTGTCGAGTTGACGCTACCCCGATAATCAGCAGTCCGGTTCGACCAAATGTCGGGTCATCTGCAAAATGCACATTTCAAATAGTAATAATAATAATAACCTTTACAGTTCCTACCGAATTGGACTAAAGCCACGCCACTCCAGCAAACTTGGTTTTACCTTTTGTTTTTAACCCCCGGGATCTTTACTACCAGAGGTATTAAAATTTATTTTAAAAATTAAATAATAAGCCTAATAATAATAATAATAATATGAAAACAACTACACTGTGAGTCAAAAACATTGCGCCAAACTTTTGACCATATTTTTGCTAAATTTCGATCAATTTTCCAAATGCTTGCACCGGCACACTTTGCGGAAAATTATCGATACAACTATCACTGATGATCCTACCACACAGGCTTAAACGCGTCGCTACACTAAAAAATCTATAAATAGCTAGCAAATATATGGACAAATGTTTCGTGTTTTTTTGACTCACGGCGTAGATGCATTCTATTCCGAGACTTCAAACCTCAGACGAACTTTACGTTTCACTCAGGATCCAGATTCTGCTCGTGATCCGCATAGCCACCGAAATTTAAACACTGGTCCACTCCTTAAGTCATGCCCACCCTTCAAAAAATTGCATCAAAATGAATTCACAGCGTTTTGACTCATCTGCCGGACAAACATACATAGGTAAAAACATAACCTAATCCTATAGGGGGAGGTAATAGTGCTTACGATAATACAGATCTATCAAAATTCAGATAACAAACATATGCTGATTTGCCGAATATGAGCGTCGATCCTATACAGAATCTGGCATCAGAGCAGTTCTGACGGCCGCACGTAAGGCGCTGATCCGCGTCTAATTCGCCAGGGGGCGCTGATCGCCTTGCGACCCGGCAAAGTCGCCAAGCACGACCTCCTCGGTCAACAAATTGGACGAGATCCGGCGCCGCATTCCCTCCTGTAGAGAGGCGCCGCATCAGCAGATTCGCAACGGTAATATACCGCCACTCGAAGTATCGCGATACCGAAGTCTTTCGCTATACGATATGACAGGATGCATGATTTCCGCTGGGAAACTGGCAGGAAAGCTGCCACTCTAATCCACAGAATATATACCGAATATGTATTGCATAATTTTACGTAATCTGCTATTGCTAAATGTGAATATTTTTCGAGGACAACAACAGTGAACACTGGTTTATATTTCACACAGTCTGTACTCCGTGTGATATTAATTTTCATCACTTCTACATTAGTGAAGTTGCTTCTGACCAGAGATGTAATTAGTCTGCTGAGCTAAATGCCCCCAAAAGTACATAGCCAAATGTCGCACTGAAGACTCATATATTATCTGAAGTCTGCAACCAATTATTATTGATTACAAGCATAATGGTTATACTTAGTACTGTTTTGGGCTAAACAGGCTATTCCGCATGTTTACATGTTCTATCCAATTTTACCTATCCACTCCCGGTTGCAAAACGACAACCAAACCGATAATCCCCCAAAACACACACCTTGTTTCTAACTTGCAACGAAATTGATAACTAAATATTGCTACTAAAGTCCTTAACAACAACATGGTGTCAAGTTTAAGAACATGCAGAAGCAGACAATTGATTATATTATCGCTATAACGTAAAGTGTGCCGTTTTTAGTCAGTACTCTTCATATGATAACCTATCGGCATTTAAGTCGCAGTACCGCGGTATCGGTGTAGAGCGCATCTCTAACTGCCGGTGACCGACAAAGCCAATTGAGCTAATTCGCAGGCTGCTGTGATTGATACCAATGCATACGACTGCATAGCCCGGTCTAATCATACAGTAGCCGGTACCGGCGCAAATCTGACAACACGGCCCTCAAATTGGCACCGATGCTCACTAGATCCATATTCTTTACGCTGTATACTTTGTTCGCTGCTGACCAGCATCTGGTTGGTCGTTGGAGTCTATACTGTACGTAGAATGGTATTCTTCGTGGACAATATAACAGACTAGACTGGATCTGTAACGAACCGCGGCTAACAAATTCTCCACTGCAATCCGAGGCGTTTCGTTCTAATCAGGGATGTTAATGAGGCCAGAATATGGCGAGAACGAGAACGAGGACAAGACCAATGAAACAGAGTCAAGTTGAAGATTTTCGACATAGCAGTCGGCACAAACTGATTTTCATTTTGAAACCAGATTTTTGCTTTCAGTTAAACAAACGCCGAATTACGTAGGCCTCTATACTGCTGTTATTCGGCATCAGTGAACTCTCAACATCATCACAGTAACATCATAAACTAACAAGGCTTTAAGGCTTAATCTCAAGAGTTATAACAGTGCGAACAATGCTAGTGAGTTGTTATACCTTGCGCATCGTTGAGGCCACGAAGCCAAGATGCCTGAGAACGAGGACAACGTCACGAGGCCGAGAATGAGGCCAACAACAGCGAGACCGAAAACGAGAACGAGACCTTAAAATTTGGCCTCCAGAGTCGAGACCACGTTGGCTTCGATGACTTAACACTATGGTGGACAGGTTAAATGTTCGTTTCAAGTAAGGACTTTGCCGATAAAACTTCACTAGTTTGATGCAGCAGCCCAGTGGCTATTCTTTCCAGCCTTTTCCTGTAGTCATTGTTGATGACAATTCGAGTATAACATGAAAAGATGTCGATGCTGAGTGCCGACATAATATGCGGCTGTCCGTTTAGTTGCGGTGCGTCTCAGGCGTTGACAGTAAATTGGCCACCGCACAAGCCGCGATATATGCGTCATTTTCGTGAAGTTTTTGACGTCCGGTGACCTTATAACTTTTGTCATTTTGCGGAGCTGAGAGTTGGCACAACGGTTACTCCTGCACTAGGAAGCGTTCGTACCAATTTTGTTGTTTTTCTACGCTTTTTGTTTTCGAGTCAAAAACCTTCAATGTACAAAACAAGAGAACAAACAGACAGACGAACGAACGGACGGGGAAGACGCATAATACGGCCTATAAAAGGGCGGCATAATAAATGCAACAACGACTCATGACTCATAACTCGTTTTAATTTTTTTGCATTTATTTTTTGAGTGATCTTGAATTTCTGTACCGGGCAGCGAAGATTCTAATCTATTTACTCGTGTAATTTCTTTCGAAGCAACCGAACGTATGACGACCACGATGTATCGACAATACAGATAGACAGACGGACAGACAGACGGACAACTTACGGTGGCATAACCGCGTTTTGCACTACGAAAAAGCTCCGAAAACGAACGAAACGCCAGCTTTGCATGTCCCAGATTTCCCCCAATAAGCTTGCTTTTTAATACTACACCGTATCGTGCGGTTTGCAAAATGAATGAACAATCAGACAGAAAGGCGATCACGGCGACCTGGGTGCTGCTGATAATTCGGATGATGCGGAGGTACTTTCTGGATCGGCACCGATTGATTTTGCCTGCCGATATTGGTGGCGTCATCTCTCAAGCCGCATCATCAGCAGACGACATCAAGCTGCTGATAATAGTTGCCGAGCCCGCAGCAGCAGCAGCAGCAGACGTCTAGTGTATAATGTACGTGCAGTGGCGGTCCGGACTGGTCGTTAGCATGCCGGCCAGCTGGTCAGTGTCCAGTCCATCTAGTGGACGGCTGACCATCGATCGGTCCAGTCACTCCGCCCCGCTGGACGCGTTCGGTCGTCGCTCGGCGTCTGAGTGGCTGCTGCGGCGGAGATCGACGCACGCACGCTCTAGCCTCCAACCCTCACCGTCCGGCCGTCCGTCGCTCGACGAACCCGAAACGCTTTCGTACATCCTCTGAGACGTAGGCGAGGAACGCGCAGCAAATTTCCCCAGATTGTGTCCGGTGGAGTTCTCCGCGCGGGGTCGCTACGGTCACTGTAAATCTCCGCTTGCATTCACAGACGAGAGACATACGTATAGCTGCGGCGGGGAAATCAGCATTCAGCAACGCTTTGTGTTACGTTAGGATTTGCTTATACGCATAAAATATCTCAACAGAAAGTTGGTAAATTGTTCGTGCTTTTTGTCCTGACTTTAAGCTACCGCGGAGGCCTTGTTTCAAATTGTACACAGTCTCTTGATGTTCTGTATGTCTTCCGTGTAAAAAAATCGGAGTAGAATGACTTGTTTCACACTCCCTAATGCACGTTATTATCAACTGCAAACTATAGGCGCACTTCATTGCCCACATCCACCGGTGACCAGAAAATAAGTAAATAAGCAAGTAAGCAACTTTTATTGCATTATTGCATAACGGCATGTAAAGTCTATAAAACCAGCTGGTGTCTCAGAAGTCTTTGCCGATGTTAACTGTGGGAAAGTGCGGCGGATTAAGCCGACTCGGTTGGCTTTGACCCGCACTATAAATGCTTACTTACTTCTCTACTTATTTACTTACTCACTTACTTATTTGTAGCCCGTAAGAATTCCGTTACATTTGTTCTATAATAAACGAACAAAACGTTCTTAAAGTCCACATTGTGGCACTGTCATACAGCGTCAGCGGTTCGGCATCACGACGTCACGTGTGTCTGGTGTAGAGAAGTGAAGCGTGGCCGTGTCTGAGGTGGGCGGTGGTCACGGTGGAGTAAACACCACGCTGCAATGAGTCAGACCAGTGCCGCGACTGCTGCTGCTGCTGCTGCTGGCGGCGGTGCGCCGCTGATGTCACAGAAAGGACCGCGCGACCGATCACATCCCGTCCGTCTGTACGTCGAACGAGTTGCGTCACAGGACCTCGGAGACTACCCAGACTGGGACCTCACCGTACGTATACAGCTGCACCATGCACCACCGCGGTCTTACGTCTCTCGCTGATACCACTAAATGCCGGCTTTTTAGTGTACCTAACCTACCTGTAAAAAGATTTTGCGTAGACAGCTAGGTCAATTGCGTGGCAGCTCACCCTCCTTTTCGGCGCTTTGAGCCGGCGAAGGTTAAACTCAATTAAGCTAGCATACAACCCGAGTCGGTCAGATGTTCGCTCCCCTTCCATCTTTGGACGATGACTTAAGACATTTCTCGTTTTAGAGTACCAGTGGAAACAGCACAACAGGCGCTTTTTCTGACGTTGGTGCGCTGTATAAATTGACGTTTTACTTACTTACTGACTTAGTTACTTCGTTACTTACTTACTCTATTAACAGTCAGCGCTTTTAACCCACTGGGCAATATGCCAGCAGTTCTGGTATAGCAGAACTCGCCTCCCGAGAACTTATTTTGCCTACCCACGGAGGGATGGCCAGGCCGAGTTGGCCCCGGTAGCTTGGAGCGTTGGTCGAATACGAAGACGGTAGGGTATGCCCGCGAACAGTCACCCATCTCAGTATTAGCCCTGATCAACGTAGACTAACTTCGTTGACGTGACGAGCGATAGAATACAGTAATACAATACAATACAATACAACGATGTTGCCAATAGTCTATAGCCGCCACCACTGTTAACTTAACGTTCAACTAGCACAATTAAAACGCATGAAAAAGATTTGACTCAACATTTTTGGATAAGGTCCCTATAGCACTGTGTTGCGATTCATTATTGTATACGTTTAGTAACGATTTTGACAATTTTAAACTTCTGACAGTTATTTCGATGTATCTCTTATTATTGCGTATGTCTTTTTTGTTTGCATTAATTGTTAATCCACCAGTGATGGTAAATAAAAATTTTCAATTATCTACAAACAGCAGACGACAGTTGTCGTCATTGTAGGTTCTGATCGATTGATTGAGAATATGGAAGTCACATGTAAAGCAAACTACATGAAAAAGTCGTTTCCACATCCGCAAACATTACAGATTGACGATTTTTTACAGTGTGATGAGCTAATCGAGATGCCATTTTCTGAGAATCATTCTACTGCTCTTCACATCCGCTGACTTTAGTAATCAATGACGACATACTAGCCACGAGACTAAGCATTTTGCATTTTTATTAAATGACGTTAATTAATGTAATTAACAAAGTAGCTTAGTTTTTAGTGTTGAAATAAATGAGGAGGCTACAGTGAAAATGACAAAAAAATCACACTGTAATTCTGCACTTGTGTGATAATAATACGCCTGCACTTTGTGAACCAAATGACCGTAGGCCTGAACAAAGTAGCATAAGTTTGGCTCATATAGCGAACTGTCGTCGACAGAACCTCGTCAAATTGCCGATTATGTATTATTTACAGTTAACACGTTACATTAGGCCTATATACATCGCGACTTTTGTCTATCGCGTTTTCACAATTTCGCTACAGTCTGGCTGGCTGACGGCCTAGCTGCTGTTGCTGCTGCTGCTGCAGAGTTTGTGTCAGTGAACAATGACACATTGCCATAGTGAGACATCGCTAGCGGATAGCGATCAATAGACGACATCGACTGAGACGGCGACGACAGATCGATAAATGCCGCATGCAGCCCGATACGTTATTGTCGTATCGTAGTATATACACTACCTTGTGAAATATACATGTAGGAAAAACGAACAATAACGGGAAACAAGCGTTTTGGTAAAGAAGAAAGACACTTCATACCAGCATCACAGTGTATGATCCATATGATGCTACGCTGTGTTAAACTCGTCTTTCTGAATATCTGGCGTGTTAAACGATTTTCAACGCAGATGCTCCAAATTGTTACATAACGCTGAGTTGTTGTCTGCAGTAAACTTTCTAACAGCTTAATTAGCATATGTATAAACTAAAATGTGGTTTATTTAGCAGAATTATAAGTTTGTATAACAGTTAGTTTTCAAAATTGTCAGAATTTATGCTCAGTGTGTCCCGCGTACACGGACACAAGCGCTTAGACAACGATGCCACTGGCTGATAGCGGCATCAACGATTGACTGGTCAAACTGCGCCCACTCATCGATCAGACGTGTTTTGGGTTCATCAGCGTCAGCTGTTTTGTTGTCTGCTATTTTCAGCGTAAAATATTTAATATCACGAAACTATTATATTACGTGGCGCCCTCTGTCGAATCGATTACGCAAATGTGAGCAATATAATACTAACAATTACAGCGTTATGTAGCAATTTCGAACATCTGCATTTAACACGGTAGGGCGTTGACGCGAATTAGGTGAGGTGGAAAATAAGTGCACATCAGATAAACTCATCCTTTGTGCTATCAGTGTGCCAAAAATCATCAAAGTTGATGAAAATTTGACAAAGTTATGGCGATAACAATTTTGCACAGTCTTTTGAGACAGGGGTAGTTAAAAATTACAGATTAATATGGTCGAAAAATTGGTTGCCTTGCTATTGTGTCATGATATATTTTGTGTAAATAACCGAAATGCAAGAAATCAACTACCGGTACCGGTATATTTACATATAGAAACGCAATCAAAGCTAATTTGATAAATTGACAGACTTTAGTATCGATCTGACAGTTACGAAAAACTATAGTTCCTGCCTCATGGAATAAACTGCGTTATCATCATCATTATCATCAACTTTATCATCAATTTCATCTTCAGTTAGGCCGACTAGTGTACACATAGGTATGGGCCAAGTGTGGTAAATGCATATAATTCCCGGCGTGTTCCGGCACTTAGCGTCATTTCTAACTCCGTCACGGTATATCGACACGACTAAACGCTGCCTTGTCAAATTGCTAGCATCACGCCACGCGGACCTATAGACGGACGGACTGACATATACTCACTCACTGCGGCACTTAACCGGTTGGGGATCGTTGCGAATTACTTTCAATGAAGTGCAGTCACACAAGGTAATAACAGTGCTACGAGTTTGGGTTATTAACGCGTGACAGAATTACTAAAATACTGTGTTAACGCTACCACTACTGTTTGTTAACAACAAACGACAGCAGCAGCAGCAACATCAGCAACAATAACAACAATAAGAACAGGAATATATCGACAGTAGTTGTAGCGTAAGGACTAAGTCGATGCTTGCATTAATTGCAGTTTCAACGTCCATGTCTTGACTTCTCTTGTGACCTGCGCTTAGCTAACTAAGCTTAAGTGAGTTATCAAAAACTCCGCCGCTAACGGCGCCGTAAGTACCTGGTAAGTTGGTTGGTCGAGGGCCTGTTATCGAAAAAAACGTTTTATTCGTTTTTTGCTCGTACGATTAATAATTACGTTTATTCGCCAAAACTGCCGGCAATATAGGTTACAACAATGGACAGAAATAGAAGACATAAGACGAAAGACAGACTTAGTTAAGATTAAAAAGATTACACATTATACTTTTGCTCCAGAATTCAGCAAGTCCATGTACATGTGCGTATGTTTCAGCGTAGACTGGCTACCATGGGCGTAGCGACGGGGGGTATATCGGGATATATACCCCCCAAATCAGTCTACCTTAAATTTTTTATGTGGTTGTTTTGTCTCCTTGACCCACGACAAATTCGATATCGTGCAATTTATACCCCCCAAATCAAATTCCTGGCTACGCCTCTGCTGGCTACATCAGTAACATACACGTATGCTTACAAGTTACAGTTTCCGGCAATGTGACTAGGCTGTATGTGGCGTGTGTAGAAACCGTTGCCGAAGCTGCCGATACCTGAGCTGAGTGAGACTCTCAACAAGTACCTGCTCTGCATTCGTCCAATCGTCTCCAGCGACCAGTACGACAGAACACGACAGCTCGTCGACGAGTTCCAGCAACCAACACGGACAGGACAACTCCTCCAACAGCGTCTGCTAGAATACGCCGAAACCACGGACAATTGGGTCAGCTTAGCCACACTTCCACCGTCGATTTTGTCTGAATTGGCTACGTTGTGAAGTCTGACAAAAACCATTAGAAATACTTTATCACACGCTCACACGGTAGTGTGAGAGTGTTGTAAGGACGACCATCAAAGTCAATGGGAAAGGGTAAAATTTGACCCTCAGCCGACCTGAAAAACCCCTAAACCGATCGTTACCAAATTTGAACCACGTGATTACGTTGCGGACATCTACCACCAAACAAAATTTGGGCTCAATCCGTTCGAGGGTTTTTCTCCCCATATACGTGAAATATACGTCCTAAAACCTTCGAATGTTTACTTGACTTTTTTTCTTGGTTTTTCCGCTCGCCTAGACTAGAGTCGGCTTGTAAGGACGCCCCATGCATACCCCATCTAGAGTTACCCGAAGATTTTTGCTGTTTTAGTGGACTGATATCATCACATCGTCCTTACACTAAGTTTTAAACTGGTAGGTTTTTTTACATATATATGTGTAACGACGAAGACATGCCCAACTATATTTTATATCATTGAGCATTGCAATATAGACTGTTTTGGGCTGGCATAGGTTTAAAATAATTCTTTAATGATGCAATAGTCTCCGCTTGCTTGCTATGCATCTGTTGAAGCGTTGCACGAATTAAACTAACTGAGAATCGACGATCCGTGCATCACTACAAATCGGGAGTTGAGCGGTTAATGCTGAAACAGAAGATGGAAACTGAATTTTAAGAGAGCAGAGACTGAATTTCTTTCGTAGTAAAGTAATATTTGTTTATAAAAACCACTGAAATAATTGCAAGCGAGTCTAGAGTCCGTGGGAAGAAGCTGATAATTTGAACTTTGACGGTGCTGGTTGGTCGTCAACGCACTTATGTTCGGAAAATCAGAAATCGACAAACAGTCAATGAAAAGCAGCTTGCATAGCCGCAGTATAAAGGACGATTAAACGGTTAAAGTGATATAGATTACCAGCCGTAAGGTATCAATGTGTTAAAAGATTGTTCAAGTTGTTTTCATCTATGTATCATTTCGTGTTTACATTAATATAATTATTCTAAACTGTAATGTGACTTTCCGTTGTTATTGCCTTAGCTTAGCATCCATTGACGAGCTTCAACGTTCGGTGTGATCACTAATTTGACATACCGTAATTCAAACAATTTTATCTGCAACCGGCCAAAGTCTACAATATGCTGCTTGTACAGTGATGCACGGGACCGCAACAGTCTGTCATCAGAATTGATGTCACTAAAGTGTATCCGATTATTCAAGACTCAAGACTCATCTATTTTCCCTCTTTCCCATACCTGACTGTAAAGTGACTGAAGGGCCTAGCATTTTTCACTTTAAATTTAATGTGGTCTAATGTGATGCTGTAGGTCGGACAGTTCTGGTTGGACGACATGTACATGAAGGTGCGACTGGCTCTGCCTGTCAACTCCAACCCGGGCATGGTCTTTCCACGCCAGCAGTTTACCGACCGAAACGAACAGCTACGGTACTACGGGCAGATAGACTGTTTTCACTGCATACGTAGCGTTGTCATTGTAGACTAGGCAATGTAAAAGGACATCACTCTGTCACAGCTCTGCGTAATACTAAAACACCTTAAACACGCATGCCTAAAGCTGCCTAAAACTGATTGGCCAGTTTTAGGCAGTTTTGGACAGTCGGCGATTGCCCCATTCGCTAAATTTGAGCCTGTTGGAAAACTTTCTTTTCGTCGAAAAATTGTCTTCCAACAATACCAAATTTGGGGCTGAAAATTTATCATTTTGGGGAAATTTAAAAGCAAAATTGAACTTTTGAGCACCCATAATCTCCTCTGTCGGAAAATTGCAGCTTTTTGCCCCCCCAGCTTTTGTAAACTACGACGTCACTGTTTCCCACTGAAAAAGTGAAGGGACACGTGTCCCTTTTGTCCCGTAGTTCCGCGGTCTATGACCGTAAGGCACGGAGACTTAGTGATGAATGCAATACCCGCAAAATGGGCATCTATCATTATGCAGTTATCTGAACCCGCAGATTATCTGCAGTGATTTGAACAACGCATAATAATGTTTAGAACTTGTTTATCGTTGCCTTCTTGTTATATTATCACGTTGTACACATATTTCTGAGTGTAGTTTCTTTGACTGCTAATGAAACTAAGCGATGTGAGCAGCAGGGTATATAAATAGAAACACTGTTCTGTTCTATTTATATTAGCTACCAGCATGATGAGCAGTAGCAACAGTAAACCTGATTGATTATAGTGCTGCGTGTTTCAGATACGCCGCTCGCTTTTTGTCCGGAATACTTGACTACAAAGTTATGATCGATTCGTACGTATTTCTAATTGATTGATTGATTACCTTTCGCCATTCGAACGGCACCATCTGCCACGACACATTCCCACGTTACGTGATAACTCAGCTGTTCTCCAACAACACCGCCATTGACTAACTGCTACATCCGCTCCTACGATTCAAACCTGGTTTTGAGATATGGCTCGCTACAAATGCTGTCTACGTACTTACTTACATTTTGATTACTGGCCAATTAAAATGTTTTTCATACTTTTAAGATTTGAAGTTAAACACACTAATACAGTATAAAGCCACGCAAATTACAGTTTGCCTCCAGGCAGTGCATGTATTTCATAGTTTATTGTCCTGTGTCTTATCGTGTTATTGTGAATGCTAGACATTTCACTATTTGTGTGAGTGCACTGAACTTTCCTTTTTCCTTTGTTTCAATATGTAATAGTGTGTTATTTTGTGTGTAACAATGGGTGGTAACAATGGGTGGCTAGCATTGATGGGTATGTAGCCTTCTGGCCACCCTCCCATGTTATCAAGTAATTGTTTTGTTATTATATCGTGGTTTTGTAGAATAAACTCTCTCTCTCTCTCTCTATGATAGGTAGTCGTTGTAGTAATTAGATTGTTGACTGTGAAGGCGTCTGTTGCCGATGGATCGAGCGAGATCTCGTGAGAAGGGTCAGCCTCTGTGCATGGAACAGTACTACCGACTGTTCACGTCGTACCGCTACCCGGGCATAGAGCGAGACTCACTCGTTACCTCATACACCAGCGGAGATGAGCCGGAGCATGTCATCGTCGCCTGCAAGAACCAGGTACGTACCCCCTAATCCACCCTCAGTAAGCTTTCTATTATCAGTCGATATAGATATCAGCTGTTGTATACCGAGAATAAGATTTAGCGGTTATAGAAGAATGAACTTACTGTCGGTACCGTACGATTAGATTAGTAACACTTAAAGCTCAGTGTTCAGCCGAATGTAGATTGTATTTACTGTGTGGAACTTTAAAACACTTCAGAATTATGATGAAACGAAAGCAAGACGTTGACACCCTGTTCTTTAAATGGTAGCTAAGCTTCTTTCCGAGCTTTGTATAACTACGGTGTGCGACACAAAAAGCATTCCCTAAAGATTTTTTTGCCATTTTCTGAGCAACCGCTGGGAATTTTGATGCGAAATTTTACACACTTATTACCTGTTTATATTCTCATAACGGTGTTAAAGGGGATGTCATTATCTTTAACAACGACAAATTTATTATTTTTAATCATAGCCTATCGTGATTTTTCACGTTCACGTGCAGCAGAATGTGTGTAGAACGAAAGGCACCCGACGTTTGCGCTGCGGAAAAACACGTTGTCATTCGAACAACCTAATAAACAGTTTGTCAATGACTGTGAGAACTCGAAGTGTCCATTGCCAGCTTTCACGCATGCATTTAATGTCTCAGTGAAATTTGTAACAGCCTGGTTGATGGCAAGTTGTCCCAGATATCCTGCAGTGCCTGCTAGAGTTTAGCAATGGATTTCAGTTTTGGTGAGAAATTGTCGATAAACAGGATCAGAAATTTAAAGAAAAGTCTTTACAGACTTTGTTTATATAAAGTTTACGTCACTTTGACACCATGAGTAACAAGATGGGCCCAGTCTTTTTTAATACGAGTAAAAGTTTTTGGATGTGGGCAATCACGATATTGCCTTGCAAAATACTCTGTAATTTTGCCTGGTCGATTTATGCAGGTATGAACAGGTAACAAGTGTGTGAAATTTCGCATTAAAATTTCAATTAACTTTCGAGGATGTTTTATTTTGCCGCACACTACATCTAGATTATGTTACATATTATGTCACTGCTTTGCGTTCATGTACTGTACTTGTTTTATTGTCCTGCATTCTTTCTTTCGTGTTCTTCAAAGGACGAACTCTCTCCTTTCTCTCTCCTCCCTCCCTTTCCCTCTCGCCCTTCCCCTTCCCCTCCGGTCCCCTTAAAAGTAGGGCTCCTTAAACCCATCTAGGGTACTCCTCCAGAACTATGAGGTCTGGGGGAGTACTGCAAGCTCCCCCAGTGGGGTCTGGGACGAAGCCCAGCCGACAAACGATTTGTTGCATACTGGAGTCAAAGAGTGCAGCTCTGGTGGCAGCAGTTTTTGTTGATTTTCCTTAGAACAAATGTGCAAATCCATGTCTGAGGTCCAATTCCTCATAGGACGGCGCCCTATGAGGAATTATTTTCCTGGGGCACCCGCCACCGTGCCCTATGGAAGTCGTCGCCTATGACGCGGCGCTAATGTCGTCGTTGCACGATGTTGACAGTTCTTCGTGTTGGATGTCGTCGTCAACTCAATACGACTAAGCGATGACAACATCTACGCCCAGCTCAAGAGGATCGTTCGGATGGCGGAAGAAGGTGAGGCTGAGGGCAGCGATGAACATGTTGGAATCCTCACGGGTGCCAAGCGCGACGTCTGGGCAGCTGCGAGAACACAGCTCGCCAAAGGTTTACAAACACGCATAACTGTTTGTTCACTTTCACAGGATTTCTTCTTCTATTAGCCGATATTACCTGTCAGTTTTTGTGAAGAACCGTAGTGCAAAAAAAGGAAAAATACCATGTCCATTTTTGCACAGACTAGCATGTACGCCAACATTATTTCGAACCCATTGTAAACTTGCACTATTTGACGGCTGATTGATATTGTTGGGTATAGTCCTGTTTCAAAAGTATTTTCATTGCTGACAAAACAAAAAAAACGATTTTGGGGAATGGAATAATAATATGCCTTATTTGAAAAGATGATACTTATACGTTGTAAATAATGACAAAAATGAATTGTTTGCATGTTTCGTTTTTTTTAAATGTGTTGGTCATTTAAGATGTATGTAATGCAACCTCTTGCTATACATGGCTGTACATGTAATTTACAAATTTGTAGCCTACATTTAAAACTTTCACGTTTCACGTGTTCTTCGACGGAGAGTGGCTGCTGTTTCCACCCGACTTTTTCGCGGGGTTTTGGCTTTTCTTGTGCTAATCGTTTTTCCCTTAGTTACAGTTGTTTTTGGTATCGTGTTAATGTTCTCCGTAAGCTACATGCAATAACCAAGCTAATGTCGTATCGCATCACCTTTCGAATTTAGGCCTACGTTACGAATTGACAGCTTGCAGAATGCAGATCAGATAGATGGGCTCGTGTGTTTTAAAGCGATGTTGATAGTTACTTGGATAACAATGATGACGATAGCGATGATGATGATGATGATTTATTGTAGTTATAACTTATAACGATGAGCCGTACTGTTGCTCAGATAAAACAAACCAGGACAATCTGGACGCTATCGAGCGCTGTATCTTCGTCCTATGTCTGGACGGCAGAACCCCGGAGTCGTTGTATTCCCGTTCGCAAGATGGCGCCTCGGACAGACTACAGCGATGTGATGTCAGCCTGGCGGAACAGATGATACACGGACACGGGAGTAGAGTCAACAGCGCCAACCGCTGGTTTGAGAAAACTATGCAGGTAAACCACGCACCAATTCGTGCAACAGTCAGCTCAGTTCAGTTCAGTTCAGTTCAGTAGCTAACAGCAGTTCTGTTTCGCGCAGTCTAATAGTAGATGTCATGCGTATAGAAATATATCTGTCTTTGGCAGAACAGTGAACTGTCCAACTGTGAATGACGTGTTATTCAGCTCGTCCGACGTTGTTAGCATTACATAATTTCTACCCAGTGTATGCACTGGGTGAGGTCAACTTTCGCTGAGACTTGAGACTTAAGAGTGAGTGGCGCCGAAATCAAAAAAACTTTAAACCGATGCTGTCGCGCGTCTCAGAGCATTAGCTCGGATTTCTTGTTGTGAGCTGCTGCGTAATATTACACAAAATGTCACGAAATAAAAATTAAAATATTAAAAAATATCTCCCGTCTCCACTTTTTCGCCAGACTGCAAACAGAAGCACGGAAAATTCTTTAGACCTGAGTACGCCTACAATGAGAATTATTCGCGGTTTGTTTATCTAACAGACTACTGAAAGTGTGTCTGGGTGGTTGTGTGTCTGAGCAGTTTGTGATAGCGGAAGACGGCGCCTGCGGCCTGTGTTACGAACACTCGCCGTCAGAGGGCATTGCTGTCGTGCAACTCATCGAGCATCTACTGGCATACATGTAATAGTAATAATAATCTTAATTATAATAAGATATAATAATAATCTATGGGTTATGCAGCGCCAGCATTGCACGGCTAAAGCTGCGTACTAGCGTCTCTCGATTACAAATAGTTTTTGACGAGTATCGAGTAGGCTAGGCCTGCTTGAATACTTAGTTATGTATCCAACAAATACTCAGTTGATAAATACTATTATTATCTGCTCGTACAGTAAATTTACAATAAAATTGATTTCCTTATTTGTGTCAGCCTTGTTGGATAGGCTAGCCTATATTTCGCAGGCTGGAAGTGCCGCTTCTCTGAGTGAACGAGATATCCCAAAAATATTGCCAAATTTTGGTGAAATGTAACTCGAAGACAGTTCTTCAGCTCACAAATAGGCCTAAGTGGTTGTATTTTGATGGAAAAAAAATTACAGCCTTAGGAAAAAGTCAAAAAATAAAAACATTGCCATATGTTCTAACTGCTAAAATTATGCGGTGGCGACGCAAAAATACCGTGTGAGTGGGAAACCATGGGGGCACGTTCGTGCATTGCACTTGCAATGTTGCCTGCAGTCCTATTT
>Ga0209052_1000155_pt1 | contig 24787 bp, 20 predicted proteins | sample WorMetHEROISLAND_2_FD_187409 | JGI IMG/M metagenome (GOLD analysis project Ga0209052, IMG submission 187409) | Marine gutless worms symbiont microbial communities from Max Planck institute for Marine Microbiology, Germany - Olavius sp. 4 HERON... | ecosystem: Host-associated > Annelida >...
CGATTCTCTGGCATGCCACACCAAAGGGCGGCGCCTTGGGATATCGAATAGACCCTGCAATGGGCCTTCATCGATGCGCAATTGTCAGTTTCCAATGGTTGCTGCATAGATGTTGTGCCGTTACTTACAGAACGGGATATTGTCGTAGTACTCGGTAACCAGCTCTGTACCCCTGCTGGCTTGGTTACCCTTCCTTACCGCTTGCACAGGGCCACTGACAGGCTCGGCTATCGCCCAGCCTGCCGCGCCCCGTACTGCGCTGGGCTTTCCCGCCCACCATTGCCGGTGGCTCCGGTAAAGACTTGGCGCTGCCTACCCAACCAGGGACTGTATAGCGCCATTCGGCAGCATCCAAATCGATGTCCGACCACTCGGCATGACGTAGTTCTCCGGGTCGGACAAAGATCAGAGGGGCAAGGCGTAGGGCGCAACGCGCAATCAGGGTGCTTCGTGGGTGTCTATTGCCCTGAGTACCCCAGGCAACTTTTTTGGGGTCCGTCACAGCCGCAAAGTGAAAGCCTTTCACTGGTGGGAGCGCACCCTTCAGGTCGCCGGTCGGATCGCGTTCACCCCGCCCAGTGGCAACTGCATAGCGGAAAATTTGCCCGCAGTTGCCTAAGGCGCGTGGGCGGTTTCCTAGAGCTCCGCGCTGCTCGATACGTCGAATCACTTCCAACGGTTGCGGGGCGGTAATAATATCGGCTACTGGGGGAGCCACCAATCCAAGGAAAAATGTCCCGCTCCAGGCGGTGGATGATTCGGTCGCCATGGTTGGCTGATCAGTTGGGAGAGTGTTTGGCGTACCGTTCCCACGCCACCACTTCAAAGCTGTTGGCCTGTTTCGCTACTTTACGCTGATTTCTTGGCCTTGCGGTGCTCGCCCGGATCAATGCCCGTCGCCACTTGTTTTCGGGCTTCATCCCGCCGGTCTCTGGCATCCTTCAGGCTTACGTCGTGGTAAATGCAAGGGATAGCAGCTTTATCCTTGCCGTCGGATAGATATTTGAACCGCCACCATTTGCCCCCTTTGGGGCTGATAAGCAGGAACAGGCCTCGTTCATCATTGTTTGCGCTGTTCGGCCTCGGGCTTGGCTTTAACTTGATGGCGCTGTCTGTAAGCGGCATTTGGGATAACTACCCCGCCAGTCTTGGGGTAACCCCACAATGTTACACCCTGATAGATTCAGGATTCTAGTAGGGTAGCTTTAGACGCTAGTGGACAAACATACAATAAAAAACCCGCTGTTATGCGGGCTTCTGGATTTTCTCGGATGTTGTTGGGAATCGAATTGGTGGAGCCAGGCGGGATCGAACCGCCGACCTCAACACTGCCAGTGTTGCGCTCTCCCAGCTGAGCTATGGCCCCTCCCCTCGGGACCGAGGATTCTAACTTTCAACCTCGCGGATCGTCCAGTGATTTTTCCTCACCACACAGCCGTATGCCGGACAGGCCCTCGGCCCGAGGGGAATCGATATACCCTATCGGGCTTGCGCCCACGCCCTTGAGGAGGCATTTTATGCTCCCATGTATCCCGTAGGGAGCCAAGGATGCTCCATCCGTAGCGCAAGCATATAATGGCACGCGCAGACCGTGCTTTGCGGGTGCCGGTTTGAGAAATTCCCAGGCCGGGATTTCCCAGGATCCCCTTCAGTCAACTCGGAGCTTTAGGCAATGAAACGCATTCTGTTGTTCCTGGCGACCAACTTTGCCGTGTTGATGGTCATCAGCCTGGTCTTCAAGCTGCTCGGTTTCGACGGCATGCTAGCGGCCAACAATGTGGATCTCAACCTGAGCGCCGTGCTCGTCTATGCCGTGATCGCCGGGTTCGCCGGTTCTCTGATCTCACTGTTCATGTCCAAAGGCATGGCGAAACGCTCCATGGGGGTACGGATCATCGAGCACCCCGGCACCCCCTTCGAACACTGGTTGATGCAAACGGTATCCCGACAGGCCCAATCCTCCGGCATTGAGATGCCGGAAGTAGGTATCTTCGACTCACCCGACCCCAACGCCTTCGCTACCGGTTGGAACCGCAACGACGCCCTGGTGGCGGTCAGCACCGGGCTCCTGCGGCATATGACAAAGGACGAGGTGGAGGCGGTGGTGGGGCATGAGATCAGCCATGTCGCCAACGGCGACATGGTGACCCTGACCTTGATCCAGGGGGTCGTGAATACCTTCGTGGTCTTCCTGGCGACCGTTATCGGACACCTGATCGACCGCGTGGTCTTCAAGACTGAGCAAGGCCATGGCCCCGCCTACTATATCGTGTCGATGATCGCCCAGGTCCTGCTCTCGATCCTGGCCACTATGATCGTGATGTGGTTCTCCCGCTATCGGGAGTTCAAGGCCGACGCCGGTGGCGCACACCTCACCAGCAACCGGAAGATGGCCGACGCCCTGCGCCGCCTGCAGACCGCGACCGAGCCCAGGGACCTGCCGTCCGGTGAGTTCGCCGCCTTCGGCATCAGCGGCGGCGGCGGCGCTGGCCTCAAGCGCCTGTTCATGAGTCATCCGCCGTTGGAGGAACGCATCGCCGCCCTCCAGGGACGTGACTGAGCGGGCGTCTCGCGCCGATGGCGGAAATCCTGGAAGACCAGTCCTGCGATCAAGCAATCGTAAGGTTGCTGATACATGTCCGGCTTACAAATGGTATCGGGGGTTGTTAACATTCACTAAAGAGAGGGTCGCTGAGCCAATGAGCATAAATACGAGATCTCGGGACACGATTCCCGATCACTTCCGCGCCGTCGCCCGCGCCCGCGGCGACCAGCCGGCGCTGCTGGGCATCGGACCGGCCTGGACCTTCGCAGCGCTGGATCGGACCTCGGACGGGGTCGCGGCGGGTCTGGCGGGGCAGGGCGTCGAGCCCGGTGACCGGATCGGCCTGCACTGCCCGAACACCCCCGAGTTCGTGGTCGCCTATCTGGGAATACTCAAGGCCGGCGCGACTGTGGTGCCCATCAACCTGATGCTCAACCCCAAAGAGATCGCCTTTATTCTGAGCGATGCCGGTGCCAAAGGGCTCTGCTATCACCAGGCCTTGGCGGAAGCGGCACGGCAGGCGCGCGGGTTGGTCCCTGAGCCGGGGCTCTCGATTAGAATCGGCAACGGCGGCGGCACGGACCTTTCTCTGGACGCGCTCATGGCGACGCCGGGAAGGCCACCTACCCTTGCGCTCGACGCCGACCGACACCTGGCGGCCATCCTCTATACCTCCGGTACCACCGGGCGGCCCAAGGGTGCCATGCTCAGCCATACCAATTTGCGGGTGAACGCGGTCGGCATCGGGCGAGCGTTGCGCCTGGAGCCCGGCCAAGACCGCGTGCTGATAGTGCTGCCCCTGTTCCACGCCTTCGCGACCACGGTAGGCATGCTCACCCCCCTCCTCCACGGTCTTGGATCAGTGATCGTCGGCCAGTTTGACCCCAAGGCGGTAAGCGCAGCCATCGCCGACCACGGCGCTACCATCTTCCTGGGCGTGCCGAGCATGTATAATTTGCTGTTGCGACTGGAGGAGCAGGCCCGGAACCAGTGGGCCTCGGTGCGCTTTTGCGTGTCGGGCGGCGCTGCCATGCCCCAGGCCCTGATGGCCTCCTTCGAGGAGGGTTTCGGCATCCCAATCCTGGAGGGCGACGGGCCCACCGAGTGCGCTCCCGTAACCTGCGTGAACCCGCTCGCGGGGCCACGCAAACCAGGCTCCGTGGGCCTCCCGATCCCGGGTGTCGAGATGCGCATCGCCGATCCGGATGGGACCTGGCTCGCGGATGGCGAGCACGGCGAGGTTTGCGTCCGCGGCGCCAACGTCATGCAGGGCTACTGGGGGTTGGAGGCGCAGACGCGGGAGAGCTTCTTCGGCGATTGGTTCCGCACCGGCGACCTGGGCTATCGGGACGCGGACGGCTACTTCTTCCTGGTCGACCGCATCAAGGACCTGATCATCAGCAACGGCATGAATGTCTACCCGCGCGTGATCGAAGAGGTGCTCTACCGGCACTCGGACATCGCCGATGCGGCGGTGGTAGGCGAACCCCACTGGCTGCGCGGCGAAATCCCCATCGCCTTCGTTGTGCCCAAGCCGGGGATGAAGATAGACCCGGCGCGTGTGCGGGACTGGTGTAAGGAACACCTGGGTCGTCACGAGATCCCCCGCCGCATCGAGCTGCGCGAGGACCTGCCCAGGAATGCGGCGGGCAAGATCCTCAAGCGCGAGCTGCGCCGGCACGGGGAGTTGGAGCGGGGTGTCGACAGCCAATCCTAAGTACCCCCTTATCACCTTAGGTGTCTAGATAACTTTAAGAGAGGATTTTCTCTCGGCAGAGTAAGTATTCTGCTCGATGATCGAATCCAAATTCACATTCTTTCAGGTGTAGAAGAAAGGTTTTTCGTGGAACACCATTGAATTGTGCAAGCCTCCGTTTGGCATATGACCAGAATGATTCAATGCCATATGATAGGGCAATTACCGCGGGTAAACTCATGCTGACCATGGATTCACATGGAAATGCTTTTTTGTACCCCCTATCCACCAGCCTACCGTAAGCCCCTCCGGCCGTCCGAGTGGATGATGCAGTCAAGGACCACCTGGCCTAGGATCGCCGCCTGTAACGGCTTCTTGGCGGCGTTCGGGATAATTTCCGTGTAGACCTTCCCGTGGTGTTCCAGAATCCCGAAGACAATTGTTTTACCCCCGGCCCCGCGCCCTTCCTTCCCACGAACACGGCGTCCGCCGAAATAGGATTAATCGACTTCAACCTCGCCGGAGAAGGGCGATGACTTGTCACAAAGTTGGGCGATTCTGGCTCGTAGTTTGAATAACAACTGCTTGATCGTCGGACAGCTTACATCACTCGGCTCGGCGATTTTCGAGGCCGGCAAATCGTGCGCAAACATAGTATACAACCCGTCTGAATTTAGCTTCCGAAAGGTGTAAACGACTGAAATACCTGTCTTTTTCTTGCATAACATAACCTTAAGAACGCAGTCGCAGTGCTAAAGTTATCTAGGCCCTTTCAGAAGCTGTTTGGTCAAAACGGAACCCAGCGTCCAGCGTCGTGTTGCGTTACGCCGCGTTCGACGCCGTGCTTCCCAAGGTGTTTCGGTGCTGTCCGGCCATGATCGTCCGTTCTCGATTTGTCTTTGCGTCCATTTGCGTTTATTTGCGGACAAATTTTTCGGGAAGATCCTGATCGCTCTTTGTTTTCGGTCGTCGAAAGCTTCCGTATTAGAGCTCGAAGCCGGCCCATACTGGACAGTGGTCGGAGGGTTTTTCCATGCCGCGGATGTCGTAGTCGATGCCGACATCCACCAGGCGCTCGCGCAGGGGGACCGTGACCAGCATCAGGTCGATGCGCAGACCGCGCTTGGGGTCGCGTTCGAACCCCCGGCTGCGGTAGTCGAACCAACTGAAGCGGTCATCGGCTCGGGGGTGAAGCGAGCGGTAGGCATCGTAGAGTCCCCAGTCGATCAGAGTCGCAAACCATTCCCGCTCTTCCGGTAGGAAGCTGCATTTACCCGAGCGCAGCCAGCGCTTGGCGTTGTCAGGACCGATGCCAATGTCAAGGTCCAGGGGCGCCACGTTCATGTCGCCGAGGATCACGAGGTTCTGGTCTGGCGTAAAACTCGTGCGGACGAAGGCGGTCAGGTCGGCGTAGAACTTTCGTTTGGCGGGAAACTTGACCGGGTGGTCGAGGTTCTCGCCTTGGGGGAAGTAACCGTTGATTACGGTGAGCTCGCGGCCATCCGATGAAGCGTAGCGACCTATGATGAGGCGACGCTGGGCGTCTTCACCGTCTGCGGGAAATCCCTTGGTGACCTCCAACGGTGCCTGTTTGCTCAGCAGGGCGACGCCGTAATGGGATTTCTGGCCGAAGCAATGGGGTTCGTAGCCCAGCGCCTTGACCGCCTCGCGGGGGAAGGCGTCGTCGGCTACCTTGCTTTCCTGGAGACCGATGATATCCGGGTCGTGTCGGGCCTGCAGCGCCTCCAATTGATGGTGCCGGGCGCGAATGCCGTTGATGTTGAAGGTGACGATCTTCATGGGTCAGCTCGTCTCCATGACTTCAAAGGTCTCTTTCCACCCCATTTCCCAGCCGTGACGGTAGGCCTTGCCCCAGGGTAGGGCCTCATGGCCCGTGCTCGGGTCCTGCGCGTCTAGTTCAAGGGCCGCGGCCACATGCCGCGCGTATCCCAGATGTTGGAGGGCATAGATGACGCCGTTGGCATAACCCCGGTTGTACCACGGCTGGGTATCGTCAGTGCGGTCCGGGAGGCCCTGCGAGTCGTCGTAGAGGTCACAGATCAGCTCCAGGAGCTGGGGCAGAATCGTATCGGTGCTCATGAAGCTGGTCGGGCGGAAGGCTCAGGGGAATAAGATTGAACGGAGGCTAACACGCCCCGCCCCGGCCTTCCAATCCCCGTGTGCGGATGCCGGCGTCGTATTGCGTTACGCCGCGTGCGACGCTATGCCTGTCCGGGTGCGGTCCCGGATGATTCGGCGCTGGTTTTGAGAGCCGACCGTGCAGGGGGCATGTGGGTGTCAGGTTGCGTTAAACTCCGCCACTGCCCCGGCAGTCTTGTAGGTCGGTTGGTTCATGGAGCTAACCTTGTGACGCCGCACAATCAGCCCCATGAATCTCTTAATCCATGGGTAATGCTCACACATGTGGCCCCATGAGCCCTTAATTTCTTGCTATGGAGGCCGCGATATGGCAATGGCAACATCCATCGAGCTCGATGATGAGCTGAAAGGGCGTGTACAACATCTGGCCGAAGCGCGCCGGCGCACGGCGCACTGGATCATGCGCGAGGCCATCGCGCAGTATGTCGAGCGTGAGGAAAAGCGCGAGGCGTTCAAACAGAACACGCTACGCGCCTGGGAGGAATATTAGCGGACAGGTCTGCATCTGACACTCGAGGAAGTCGACGTCTGGCTGGCGAAGTTGGAAGCCGGTGAGAATGCGGATTTGCCTGAGAGCCACGTCTGATCGGGACGCCGCCGGCACTAGCTGATACTCAACGGCTTTACCGCTTCCTCGCGCCATAAAGGATGCCGACGCGGCGCAGCGAACCGTGAAGGTTATTCGCGCACGGGTAAAAATCCTGGTGCAGCAACCGCGCCTCGGTCGTTTGGTTGAGGATATGGGTCCTGAATTTCGGGAGTGGCTCACCAACTTTGGCAACAGCGGCTATGTTGCCCTATACCACTTCGACGGTAAGACTATCATCGTCTTGGCCGTCCGGCACCAGAAAGAGGCGGTATCGATCGACCTGAAAAGCTTGTGGCTGCCTGACTGAGCTTCAGAAGCCGTTTGGTTAAACAGGATCGCTCCCGCGCCTGATATGGGCCATCTGCTGGCCCGACAGGCTTCCAATCAGGTGCTCTCCGTCTTCGTGTACCGCTTCCAGCTTCAGGTCGAGGATTCGGTTGGTCGGGTCTTTCCTCTCATCGGCACACACTCTGACCGGAAGATAATTCGGCGTATAACCGAACCATTCGCCTTGCGGTGAGTCACCATAGGGGCCTTCCACCAGAATCGGCAGACATCGGCCGACGAAGCGGGCCAGGGTTTCACGCTTCATCCGGCGTCCCAGCGCGTGCATCTGACGGCTGCGGTCCTTCTTGGTCCGGTCCCGGACCTGTCCCGGCAGGGTCGCGGCCTTAGTGCCCGCGCGCGGCGAGTAGGGAAAGACGTGGAGGTGGCCACAGTCCAGTGACGCCACAAAGGCCAGGGTCTGTTGCCACTCAGCTTGGGTCTCGCCGGGAAAGCCGACGATGACATCGGTGGTCAGATTGAAGTCCGCCACCTGCCTCCGGGCCGCTTCGGTTAGGCGCGCAAAGTCCTGGGTCCGGCAGCGTCGGGCCATGCGCCGCAGCACCGCACCCGATCCGCTCTGCAGGGGCAAATGCAAGTGAGGCATCAGACGTGGGTCCACGAACAGCTCCCAGAATCCCGCGGGCAGGTCCCAGGGCTCCAGGGATCCCATGCGTACCCGGGGTACCTCGGTATCGGCAAGGACCGCGCGGATCAAGACCGACAGGTCGCTCCGGCCGCCGCTTCCGTACCCTCCGAGATGAACGCCGGTAAGTACGACCTCCTTGATTCCCGCCGTGCCCAGCCGGTTGATCTCTTCCACCACCTCGGCAATTGGACGACTGCGCTCCTCGCCCCGGGCGAGGGTTACGATACAGAAGGTGCAGCGGTGGCGGCAGCCGTCCTGGACCTTGACGAAGGCTCGTTGGCGACCGCGGACGAACAAGGGGTTAGTGGTTTGTTCCATGGCGTCGTAGGTCATGGAATCCAGGTCAAGCGCACGAGCGGTAATCTCCACCAGACGGTCCTTGTCCCGGTTGGACACCAGCAGGTCGATGCCCTGCTCGCGGGCCAGTGCATCCCCATCCAGCGAGGCGAAGCAGCCGCTGACTACCAGCCTGGACCGGGGGTTGACGCGCCGGGCGCGGCGCAGCAGCTTGCGGGATTTGCGCACCGCCTCGGCGGTTACCGCGCAAGTATTGACCACCACCAGGTCGGCCACCGCCGGATCGGCGGTAATCAGATGGCCTTGCCGTTGGAACTGCCGGGCCCAGGTCTGAAGCTCCGCCTCGTTTAGCCTGCAGCCCAGCGCCTGAAAGTTTACACGCATCTTTTCGGGAAGTTTTATACGCGCTTACTCTGACCAAAGCGGCGATCAGGGCGTTCGGTACGGGCAGAGCCGTCGCGACCGCCCGCTCATGCCGGTCACTCGAGCTGCGAGAGGTCCCTGACGGCACCGCGCGCCGCGCTCGTCGTGAGCGCGGCGTAGGCCCGTAACGCCGTGGTTAGGGGGCGGTCCCGGTGTTCAGGCCGCCAGGCGGCGGTGCCCTTGGCCCCCATGTCCCGGCGCCGTGCTGCGAGCTCGTCCGCCACGACCAGGAGTTGGATCCGGCGCCGCGGGATGTCGATCTCGATCCGGTCACCTTCCCGCACCAATCCGATGGACCCGCCTACGGCGGCCTCCGGCGACACATGACCGATGGCCAGCCCGGAGCTCCCGCCCGAGAAGCGGCCATCGGTGACGAGGGCGCAGGACTTGCCCAACCCCTTCGATTTCAGATAGCTCGTGGGATAGAGCATTTCCTGCATTCCAGGGCCCCCTTTGGGACCCTCGTAACGGACGATAACCACCTCGCCGGCCTGGACCTGGTCGCCGAGAATGCCCGCCACCGCCGCCTCCTGGCTCTCGTAGATCCTGGCCGGTCCGGAGAAGGTGAGGTTAGAGGCATCCACGGTGGCGGTCTTCACGATACAGCCCTGCTCCGCCAGATTGCCGTAGAGGACGGCGAGTCCGCCGTCGCGGCTGTAGGCGTGCGCCACATCCCGGATGCACCCGTTCGCGCGGTCCAGATCCGGGTCGGACCAGCGGTTGTCCTGGCTGAAGGCGGTCTGAGTAGGGCGGCCGCCTGGGGCCGCAAGATAGCGGGAATGCGCCCTTTCCGCCTGGGTTTGTACCAGGTCCCATTCGGCCAGCGTCGCGCCCAGCGATTCGCTGAAGATGGTCGGCGGCTCGCGGTGGATCAGCCCCGCGCGGTCGAGCTCGGCGAGGATGCCGATCACACCCCCGGCCCGGTGGACGTCCTCCAAGTGGTAGCGCTGGGTCGCCGGCGCCACCTTGCACAGATTCGGGACCTTGCGGCTAAGGCGGTCGACGTCGGCCATGGTGAAATCCAGGTTCGCTTCATGAGCGGCGGCGAGCAAATGCAGCACAGTGTTGGTCGAGCCGCCCATGGCGATGTCCAGGCTCATGGCGTTCTCGAAGGCTTCAAAGCAGGCGATGGAGCGCGGCAGTACGCTCGCATCATCCCCCTCATAATAGCGTCTGGCGAGCCGGACGATCAGCCCGCCGGCTTCGAGAAAGAGATCACGGCGATCGGCATGGGTCGCCAACAGGGAGCCGTTGCCCGGAAGGCTCAAGCCCAGCGCCTCAGTCAGGCAGTTCATCGAGTTGGCCGTGAACATCCCGGAGCAGGAGCCGCAGGTCGGACAGGCGGAGCGTTCATACTCAGCCACCTCCACGTCGCCCTCATCCGGGTTTGCGGCCACGACCATGGCGTCCACCAGATTCAGGTGGATCTCGCGGCCGCTGCGGATCAGCCTACCCGCTTCCATGGGGCCGCCGGAAACGAAGACCGTGGGAATATCGAGGCGCAGGGCGGCCATCAACATCCCAGGCGTGATCTTATCGCAGTTCGAGATGCAGACCAAGGCATCCGCGCAGTGCGCATTGACCATGTACTCCACGGAATCGGCAATCAGGTCCCGCGAGGGCAGCGAGTAGAGCATACCGCCGTGCCCCATGGCGATGCCGTCGTCCACGGCGATGGTATTGAACTCCTTGGCCACCCCGCCCGCCTGCTCGATCTCCCCCGCCACCAGTCGGCCGAGGTCCCTGAGGTGAACGTGGCCGGGGACGAATTGGGTGAAGGAGTTGGCAACGGCGACGATGGGCTTCTCGAAATCCTCATCCTTCATCCCGGTAGCCCGCCAGAGGGCGCGGGCGCCTGCCATGTTGCGGCCTTGGGTCGTGGTCCGGGAACGGAAACGGAGCATGGTGATCTCCGAACGGGGAAACGGGGAGGGTTGATGTACTGCGCCTCAGCAACGATTGTACTAAAATTCTCATTCGGTACGTTAGTGGTAAAATTTTTAACTGATAGTGTAGTTGATTGTCCAAGTCTACCGGACCGCACAGCGGCCCAACCCATCTTAAAACTACCAGTTAAAGACCACCACTACCCAGGATTTTTTTGTCGTTCTTTAAATAAAGTGCGGGTAGGATCCTGGAAAGATCGGTTATCCGTGCGCTGAAGGCCGTGATGTAATACCCCGTGAGGCAGAGATACCGTCGGTCAACAACTTGGTCCAACCGGAGTCGACAGCGGATGACTGATCGACATTCGTAGGCCTGTAACTCTGTGGCGGAATTGAGGTGGACCCCGAAAATCGGTCTGGCGTGTTAGGATGGGATTGAAGCCGAAGACGCCGGCGGTCGCCCCGGTCAGGCATATGGATTGATTATGTGCGGTATTGTCGGCGGTATTTCCCAACGCGAGGTTGCGGCCATCTTGCTGGAGGGGCTACGATGCCTCGAATATCGCGGCTATGATTCGGCCGGCATGGCGGTGCTGGCGGCGGCGGGCGAGCTGCGGCGAGTCCGTGCGCTGGGGAAGGTGCAGCGTCTCGCCGATGATATGGCTCGCAATCCCCTCCCCGGCAGGCTGGGCATCGCCCACACGCGCTGGGCGACCCATGGCGAACCTTCGGAGCGCAACGCGCACCCCCACGTCTACCGCGACCGGTGCGCCGTCGTCCATAACGGGATCATCGAGAACCACCAGGCCTTGCGCGAGGAGCAGACGGCCGGCGGTCATACCTTCATGTCCGGCACCGACACCGAGGTCATCGTCCACGCTGTATACGACCGGCTCGCGGCGGGGCAGGGATTGTTGGAGGCGGTGCGCGATACCATCTGGCTGCTGGAGGGGGCCTATGCCCTAGGCGTTCTCGATACCCGCGATCCGGACCGACTGGTCGCCGCCAGATACGGCAGCCCCCTGGTCATCGGGGTGGGTTTCGGGGAGAACTTCATCGCCTCGGGTGTCTTCGCGCTGCTGGCGGCTACTCAGCGCTTCATCTTCCTGGAAGACGGCGATCTGGCCGAGCTTACCCGTGATTCGGTCCGCATCTGGGATGCCGCGGGTAAGCCCGTGGCGCGTCCGGTCAAGACCTCCAGCCTCCACGCGAATACGGTGGAGCGGGGTCGGTACCGGCACTATATGCTCAAGGAAATCTTCGAGCAACCCCGTGCTGTTGGGGATACCCTGCAGGGACGGATCTCCCGCTGCCAGGTCCTACCGCAGGCGTTCGGCAACCGGGCCGAACGGATCTTCGCGGAGATCAGGGCGGTCACGATCGTCGCCTGCGGCACCAGCTTCCATGCCGCCTTGGTGGCGCGTTACTGGATCGAGTCGCTCATCGGCCTGCCCTGCAGCGTCGAGGTGGCCAGCGAGTATCGCTACCGCAAACAGGTGGTGCCCGCCGCCGCGCTCTTCGTCACCATCTCCCAGTCCGGCGAGACCGCCGACACCCTGGCCGCCCTGCGCATAGCCAAGCAGCTCGGTTATGCCGCTACCCTAGCCATCTGCAATGTTCCCGAGAGCTCCCTGGTGCACGAGTCCGACCTGGTGTTCCTGACTCAGGCCGGGCCCGAGATCGGCGTGGCCTCCACCAAGGCCTTCACCACCCAGCTTGCCGTCCTGCTGCTGCTGACGACCGTCATCGGGCGTTGCCACGGCCTGGACCGGGAGACCGAGACCCGGTGCGTGGCTCTGCTGCAGGCCCTACCCGAAAATATCGAGGCAGTGTTGGCTCTGGACGGGATCGTAAAGGGGCTCAGCGAGCGTTTCGCGGAGCGGCATCATACTCTCTTTCTGGGGCGCGGCGACCAGTATCCCATCGCCTTGGAGGGGGCGCTGAAGCTCAAGGAGATTTCCTACATCCACGCCGAGGCCTATCCCGCCGGTGAGCTCAAGCACGGCCCTCTGGCCCTCATCGACGAGGACATGCCGGTAGTTGCCGTGGCGCCCAACGACAAGCTGCTCGAAAAACTCAAGTCCAACCTGGAGGAGGTCCGCGCCCGCGGCGGCGAGCTCTTCGTGTTCGCCGACGACCGCGTCACCATGACCGAAGGGCGGGACATGACCGTCATCAGGATCCCCCAGGCAGAGGGCCTCATCGCCCCCTTGCTCTTCACCATTCCGCTCCAGCTTTTGGCCTATCACGTGGCCGTGCTCAAGGGCACCGATGTGGACCAGCCGCGGAATCTGGCCAAATCCGTTACCGTCGAATAAGGAGCCGGGTAGTGGTGGTATTTAACTGGTAGTAAGGTAGAGTGGGCTGCTGTCCGGCCTAGTAGGCCTGGACTATCAACCACGCTATCAGTTAAAAACTTATCACCACCAACACTTGAAACTTTGGGACGTTGCTTTTGAGACAAATAGGACGCACTTAGGTGCGATGGTCGAAGATCGGTTACTACCCCGGAGCGGGCTGAGCGACCGCTGAAAAGGGTCCGGATCCGCCATTGTTAGCGCGAATTTTGCTGATTCCTACAGATTCAGTAACGAATTTCGTAACAATCTCAGCGCGGTACTTGCAGTATCATTGCCAACCTGCGATCGGTTCTACTAAATTTCGCGCGGCGGCCGCCCTCCGGTTCCATGGACTGTGGGGGGTGGTCTATCGCCCTGGTGCACGCCGGAGCGGCGTTGCCGTGGAGCCTTCACCGCCGGAGGCGGCGGCTTGCCCGCCGGGAGTCCGGTCCCCCGAACCGGGCCGAATCATTCAGAATTACTTTTAACCAGGCAGCTCTTTAAGACGTAACGAGCCGTCCGACGGCGGCAGAGGAGCACAGTATGCATCAGGTCGAGGCCAAGGCCCCGCCGAGGAAACAGCGAATCTCGACGATCGGGATCAGCGCTCACGTGGGTATCGAGGACGCGCAGGAAGGGCGGGAGAACCCTAAATTCCCGGGTATCGCAACCGTTATCCACGGCAACGGGGCAATTGCCCATGTCATGGGACATGTCTGTGGTGGCGTGATCGGGTATCCCATTACGCCGTCTACGGAGATTTCTGAGCTGTTCGAGGCCTATCGCGCCAAGGGCGGCTGCAATGTCTGGGGCAAGCACCCCTTCTTCTTCGAGCCGGAGGGCGAGCATTCGGCTCAGAGCGGCGCCATGGGCGCAGCCCTTATCGGCGGCCGCTATATCTCGAACGCCTCCTCCAGCCAGGGCATTCTCTACGGCCTGGAGTCCCACTACGTGACCGTGGGCAAGAAGATCGGCGGGTTCGTGCTCCAGATCGCCGCGCGCGCGGTTTCCAAACACTCCCTGAACGTGATGGCCGGGCACGACGACGTCTATGCCCTGTTGCCGTCCGGGTACACGGTGTTGTTCGGCAGCAACCCTCAGGAAGCGGCCGATCTGGCTGCCATCGCCTACAAGGTGAGCACCCTCTCCCTGATCCCGGTTGCCAACGCCATGGACGGCTTTGCCACCAGCCACATGCAGAGCGAAACCCGGCTGCCGGAGCCGGAGCTGCTCAAGTGGTTCCTGGGTAACCCGGCGGGCCGGATCAAGGCGCCAACGGTCGCCCAGGAGATCCTGTTCGGCGCCAAGGGGCGCGTCTTCCAGCTCGGGGAATACCTGAGGCGGCACGCAGGGGACATCGTACCGGAGGCGCTCGCCGGGCTCCGCGCCTTCCTGACGGGGCACAGCGTGGAGGTCGAGAAGGACAACGGCGGCACCCTGATCGAGGAGACCCTGCCCTGGGTCCCGGAGGAGCTGCATGAGCAATGGCGGCGCCAGTGGCTCAATGCCTTCGAGAAGGGTACCCGCCGCCGGGTGCCCTCGCTGGTGGACGTGCATGCCCCGGGGTTGACCGGCGGTGTCCAAAACCAGCCGGATTTCCAGGCCGGGGCGGTGGATCATCACACCCATTTCGCGTGCGAGGTGCCGCGCTTCGTCGCCCAGGCGATGGCCGAATACGAGAACCTGACCGGACGCCGGTACACGCCCGTCATGGGGTTTCAGGTCGAAGACGCCGAGTATGTGATCGTCGGTCTCGGCTCGGTGACCGACGACGCAGGGGCCGTGGCCGCCTATCTGCGCACCCAGGGGAAGCAGGTGGGCGTGGTCTCGATCAAGCTGCTGCAGCCCTTCCCGGAAAGGGATCTGATCGAAATGCTGGCGGGGAAAAAGGCGGTGACCGTGCTCGAGCGTTCCGACCAGACGGTGCTGACGGATCTGGTGATGAAGGCCCTGTTCAAGGCCCGCGAGAACGACGCCTTGATTCGCCACCAGGGCATTCCGACGATCGATGACTTGCCGCAGGTGAGCACCGGCATCTTCGGTCTGGGGGGACATGACCTGCAACCCCGAGAGCTGATCGCCGCCTTCGAGAATATGGAGAGCACGCTCAACGTCCCCTTCTTCTATCTGGGCTCCCGGTTCTTCGCGGACGCTCCGGCGCCGGGCATCGCCGCGATCCAGGCCAGGCTGCGGGCCGCCTACCCGGAAACCGAGTTCATGGCCCTGCCGACTAGGGACAACCCGCGCCTGCTGCCGCCGGGGGCCTTCCGGGTCCGTTTCCATTCCATCGGCGGCTACGGGACCATCGCTACCGGCAAGCTGCTGACCGATATCCTGGCGGGCGTCCTGGGACTGCACTCCAAATCCGCGCCCAAGTACGGCTCCGAGAAGAGCGGCGCCCCCACCAACTTCTATATCTCCCTGAGCCCAGAGCCCATCAAGATCACCAACGCGGAGCTTGAAGACGTCGAGATCGTGGTCTCTCCCGATCACAAGGTCTTCAGCCATACCGATCCCCTGCGCGGGCTGGCCCCCGACGGCACCTTCATCCTGCAGTCGCACGAGACCCCGTTGGAGGTCTGGAAGCAGCTCCCCACCTATGCCCGCAGGATTATCCGCGAGCGCAGGATTCACCTCTATCTGGTCGATGCCTTCGGGGTCGCCAAGAAGTATGCCCCGGCCCCCGATCTGGAGGTCCGGATGATGGGCGTCGCCTTTATCGGCGCCGTGTGCGGGCACGTACGTCAGGTGGTTGCCGACGTCTCGGAGGAGACCATCCTCACTAGGATCCGCCAGCAGGTGACCAAGAAATTCGGGGTCAAGGGCGAGGCGGTCATCGAGAGCAACATGGCGGTAATCCGCGAAGGGCTGGAATCCACGCGCAAGGTGGACTACGCGGACGCCGCCTTCGCCGCGGCCGAGCAGCCGGTCCCCACACCCGGCGGACCCGATATCGCCGTATCCGCCTCCATGGTCAAGGCCGCGCGGGGTACGGCGACTGCCGCCCTCTTCGACCGGGACTTCTACCGGGAAGTCATGGCGAATCACTTCCGCGACGGCACCATCGGCGAGGCACCGGTGGTGCCCGGGGCTGGGTTGTTCATGCCGGTGGTGAGCGCAGCCTGGAAAGATAAGGGCCTGTTCCGCCTCGAGGTGCCAAAATACACGGCCCATCTTTGCACCGGCTGCATGGACTGTGCCTTCGTATGCCCGGATGCGGCCATACCCAACAGCGTGCATGATATCCACGACCTGTTGTTGACCGCCATTCGCGGCCTGAACATCACCGACTACCAAAAAGACGCGCTGGTGGAGTATGTGTTCGACCTCTCCAAGGCCATCCGCGACACCTATCGCAAACTGTCCGGCAAGGACCCCAAACCCTTCCACGAGATCGCTGCCGAGGCAGTCTCCGGGCTGGCGCTCGAAAACGTTACCCTGGAACGCGGCTTCAAGGGCATGATCGAGGCCCTGTCCGTATTCCCGGTAGCCAAGACCAAACCCTTCTTCGGCGCCATGGAACAGGCGGTACCGGGCACCGGCGGGCTCTATTCGGTGAACATCGACCCCTGGAAGTGCAGTGGCTGTCTGGAGTGCATCGACGTCTGCGGCTCCAGCGCCCTCAGCGCCCAACGGCAGGATGCCGCGGTGCTCGAATCTCTGAAGCAGGAGTTCGAGTTCCTGAGCCGGACCCACAACACCCCTCCGCGCTTCTGGGAAAAAGCGACCGAACACGGCGGTGACGCCAAGCGTCTGCTCCTGGATCGCGACAACTACTACGCCCTCTCCGGCGGCCACGGCGCCTGCCGCGGCTGTGGGGAAGTCACCGCCCTACGCATGCTCATGGCCACCAACCGGGCCATCCACGAAAAACGGCGACGGGCCCATGTGCGGGAGCTGGAAGACCTGATCGAACGCCTCACCGCCAAGCTGGACACCGTAACCTACGATGACCATGACCCGCAGCGCCTGGAGCGGATCAGCTGGACCCTCGAACGGCTCCAGGCGCGTCTGTATCGCTTCGAGAGCGGTCCGACCGGCCATGGTCCCGCCGGGGCGGTAATCGCCAACGCCACCGGTTGCAGCAGCGTCTACGCCTCCACCTTCCCCAACAACCCTTACTCAGACCCCTGGGTCAACAGCCTGTTTCAGGATACGGTGCCGGTGGCCAAGGGGATGTTCGAGGCCCTGAGCGCCGGCGCCGTCAAGGACTTCCAAGCCTTGCGCATCGCCCGGCTGGATCTGGAAGACCATTACAATCCGGAACTCCACGACGCCTTCTTCCGGACCCTCAACTGGGAGCAATTCACCCCGGAAGAGCTCGCCCTGCTGCCCGCTGTCATCAGCATCGGCGGTGACGGCGCTGTCTACGACATCGGCTTCGGTGCCCTGTCGCGGCTGCTAGTCACCCACACCCCGCTCAAGGTCATGGTGCTCAACACCGGGGCCTATTCCAACACCGGTGGCCAAGCCTCCACCGCCAGCTTCACCGCCCAGGACTCGGACCTGACCCGCTTCGGCGTCGCCCACATCGGCAAGCACGAAGACCGCAAGGAGCTGGGGCTGATCGCGGCCTTCCATCCCAAGGTGTTGGTAATCCAGACCAACGACGCCCTCCAGGGCCACTTCATGAAGAACGTCATGGAGTTCCTAAGCTACAACGAATCGCCCGCGGTGTTCGATACCTACACCGCCTGCATGTCCGAGCACGGGATCGCCGACAACGCCGGGAGCCGACACGCGGAATTGGCGATGCAAAGCCGGATGAGCCCGGTCTTCGTCCACGATCCGCGCCGGGGCGACACCCTGGCCGAGCGCTTCGTCCTGGACGGCAATCCGGACATCGGCAAGGACTGGACCACCACCACCTTGGCCTATGTGGACGCGGATGGACAGGCCCAACTCAAGGAAATACCCTTTACCCCGGCGGACTTTGCAGTCCGCGAGGGCCGGTTCAAAAAACACTTCCAACCGGCCGTGGCGGACGACGACCTAGTCCCGGTACCCGAGTACATCGACCTGAACGAGACGGAACGCCACGGCAAGATACCCTTCATCTGGTCGACGGACGACGACCGCAAGCTGATCCGGCTGGCTGTCTCGCCGGCCATCGTCGAGCTGACCGAAGAACGCCGCCGCAATTGGCGGATGCTCGAATACCTGGGTGGTCTCCATGTGGACCTCCTGCAGGAGAGCCATCGCCGTGAGCTGGAACAGTGGCGGAAAAAATACGAAGAGGCGGACGCCCAGCGGGAGAGCTCTATCGATGCCATCGCCAGAAGCATGGCCGAGCTCGCCGCCGGCTCGGACGTTCCGGCCACGCTCACCAGCCAGTCGATCCCCGTGGAAGCGATCGGGAGGCGCCCAAACGCCGGCACCGTACCCGAGCCCGCGGGCAGCAATACACCTCTGGTTGAGATCACCGAGGCCGACATGCCCAAGTGCACCAACTGCAAGACCTGCTATCAGGACCTGCGGGAGCTGTTCGAAAAGACTCAAATCATGGTCGAAGGCGTGCCGAAAGAGGTAAGCCGCGTGATTCCCAGCGTGCTCGACAAGATCGAACTCACCCCGGAACTGATCCGAACGGCCGCTCGGGTCGCCAACGACTGCGACGCCGAGATCATTCGGTTCCAGCAGCCAGATGGTGAGGGATAAAAGATGGAAGCGGTAGGGTCCGCTGCGGAGACCAGCGGACCAGGTCGTGTTGACATTTAGAATGTTTGCGCACTGGGCCTTGCGCTAACCACCTGATTAACTGTAGGGTCCGCTGCGCGGAACGCTGGGATATTGCGGCCATTCAACATGTGAAAACAGTAGGTCCACGCGCGATGGATCTTCGGAGGTGGCGGTGGAACCCCTATACTTTGCGACATGATGCAATGCCAGAGGATCGAACATGTTACTCGCCGAGGTCATCTATGAGCACAGCTGTCGCCTGCCGGAGCTGGCGGCCAGTGAGGCACTGGACTACATCGGAATTCTTGGAAGATCATTACGGAGTAATGCGACCTGCCGACGCTGACGCCGAAGATACGGAGCGCTTTCTCGCGGCCGTCGCCGGAGGACTGAGCGATGACTTTCCCGACGACATCACCGATGAAGACCTGGCAGCAGACGCCCCGCATCGGCGTCTCGGTTGATGCCGTATCTGCTCGATACGAATGCGGCAATTGCGCTGATGAAGGGGCACCCGATGTTTCTTCAGGAGGTGCGCCGTGTCAGACGCTCACAGCTGCGGCTCTGCACACCGGTCGAAGGTGAGCTACGGTTCGGAGTTGCAAAGAACGCGAGGAGAGAAGAAAACCGTGCACGTCTGATCGCGCTCTTGAGTTGATTACTGGGTTTGCCCTTTCCCGGCTAGGCCACCAGATGATTCGGCGAAATTCGCACTTACCTCGCGCGGCAAGGCATACCCATCGGTCCGTACGATACCCAGATCGCAGCCATCGCCCTCGCCAATGACCTGATCCTGGTTATAAACAACCGGAGGGAGTTCGAACGGATACCTCAGTTGCGTATATTGAGGAGTGGACGGTTTGACCCGTTCCGGCAAGCAGACATCCGGTCCGACGCCGTCGCTGCTGCAAGCGCCGAGGCCGATCTCAACAACCTACCTCTGTCCTGCCTCTGGACCTTGACCCAGGGGCTCACTTCCAAACTGGCTGCCTCCTGCGATGTCCTGAAGACACCTGGGGAAATCCAGGAGGCGTAGGATGTGGTGAGTCGCCTGGCGTGGGACGCGCCCGGCGGCGAACCGCATCTTTGGACTTGATTGATTAACCACGGAACACACGGACCACACCGAAAAGAGGTAGTGATGGTCTCTAACTGGTAGAAGGTAGGTTGGGTTGCCACGCAGCCCGGCAGACCTGAACTCTCAACCACGCTATCAGTTAGATAATTTACCACTACCCGAAAAGATTTCCGTATGTTCCGCATGTTCCGTGGTTCAGGACATCGGGCACGGGCCATCCATCGGTGCGGTTTGCGCGGGGAAAGCGTGCACCGGCCAGCAATCTCGGAACCACCGCGCTCACCGCATCCTACGCCCTGTGCCCAACCTACCTGATTCCATGCCAAGCTCTATGTTTCAGCAGAGGGTATTATTCGGTTTCCCTGGGTCCGGGGGCAGGAGCGCGCGACCGGAAAATCCTTGCCCACCGTACCAACAGAGATTCGTACAGGAGCAGTCTGTTGACCGAGCCGTACCCGTCTGCGCGGGCCTCGATAAGTTGCATAAGATAAAGATGTCCCGCCCTCGGCTCGAGCAGCCGGGCCAGATTACGCAGCTCTCCGAGCTGGTCCCTATTGATGAGCCGGGGCGCGGGGTGGCCACTCGCCAGCCGCAGCAGGTCACTGACCCAGGCGCACACCCAGTCCAGTAGGATAATCGGCTCGTGGTCGTTCCAGGCCGCGGCCTCGGCGACCGGGTCGCGGGTTCCGCCCGCGACCGCGACGAATCCGGCGAAGGCCTGGATCCGTTGGGATAACCTGTCCTCCTGCTCCAGGGCAAGCGCCTGCAGGGGGGCACCATAGACCAGGCGCAGCAGGGTCTCCGCATCCGCGGAGTCGGTATGCGCACGCAACCATTCCAGCGCCTGGGGCTCAGATGGGATCGGGACCCTCAGTTCCTGACACCGGCTGCGGATGGTGGCGGGCAGACGCCCCGGCTGCTCACAGACGAGGCACAGGAAGGTGTCGGGGGACGGCTCCTCCAGGGTCTTCAAGAGACTGTTGGCCGCATTCAGGTTCATGTTCTGCGCCGGATCCAGGACGATGACCTTGTGACCACCCCGATGCGCGGTCAGGGCGTCGGATTCGGTCAGGCGGCGAATGGCGCCCACCCGGATCTCGTCCGACTTGCTCTCCGGATCCGGGCTGATGTCCAGGTAGTCCGGGTGGGTGCCGGTGGCGAGGAGCCCACATTCACGGCAGTGACCGCAGGCGAGGCCGCTGGCGTCGGGGCGAGCGCACAGCAGGGAACGGGATAAGGCCGTAACCAGGAGGTGTTTGCCGACCCCCACGGGACCCGTGACGAGCAGGGCGTGGGGCAGGCGTCCGGCCGCACGCATCTGCCGGAGCAACTTCCAACCGGCCTGGTGCCAGGGTAAGGGCGCCTCGAGGTCAGTGCGCGGGCTCATCGGTCGACTCCGGCGAGGAAGCCCGCGACCTGCTTCCGAACCTGGTCTGAAACCTGCCCCACTGGGGCCTCGGCATCGATCAGGCGCACCCGTCGCGGATGGGATGCGGCGATCGCCAGGTACCGGGTACGGACGTCTTCGAAAAAGCGTTCCTCCTCGGATTCGAAGCGATCCAACAAGGATCGTTTACCGACGCGCGCGAGCCCCAAGGCTACCGGCAGGTCGAACAGGAGGGTCAGGTCGGGACGCATGGGACCCTGGACATAGTCTTCGAGCACCGCGATGCGTCCCGGGTCGACCCCGCGGCCACCGCCTTGATAGGCATAGGTGGTGTCCGTAAAGCGGTCGCATAGCACCCAGGTCCCCTGCTCCAGGGCCGGCCGAATCTTGTGGGCGAGGTGTTCGGCCCGGGCGGCGAACAGCAGCAGCACCTCGGTGACGGACGCTATTCCCTCTCCGGCAGGATCGAGCAGCAGGGCGCGGATGCGCTCGCCGACGGGAGACCCGCCGGGCTCCCGGGTGGTGAGGACGGGGATGCCCCGTTCCTCCAGGCAACGCCGGATGATGGCGAGCTGGGTGGTCTTACCCGCCCCTTCGATGCCCTCCAGGGTGATAAACCTGCCTTTTTTTTGGGGACCTATATACATAACTAGCCACTAAAATTCTGCCAATGAAAATCGATAAGCCCGAAACCATCAGCCTCTCCCAGTTCTTTAAGCGATTTCCCGATGAGGAGACTGCCCGTCTTTAACTGCGAGAAGAAACGCTGGTCAAGCGGGATTATCTGCCCTCACTGCGGTTCGCATCAGATTTCTGAGTGCAAAGGCCATGGGCCAATGGCCTGCCGCTGCCGGGACTGTCGGAAGCATTTTTCAGTGCGTACCGGCACGGTACTAGCAGAGTCCAAAGCGCCGTTGCAAACCTGGCTGATGGCAATCTATATGCTGACCACAGCCCGCAAGGGTATTCCCTCTCCTCAACTGGCAAGAGAGCTCGGCGTTACCCAACAGACCGCGTGGTTTCTTGCTCACCGGATTCGGGAGACGTGGCTTGCGCAGTCGAATGCGACCGGCATGGGGCCAATTGTGGAAGTGGATGAAACCTACATCGGCGGCAAGGAGAAAAACAAGCATAGTGACAAGAAAGCTTATGCTGGACGTGGCCCTATCGGGAAGCAAATAGTCGTCGGAGTGGTGGAGCGCGAAGGCCGAGTTTCAACGAATCCTGTGAGGGCCGCCAGTTCCGCTACGCTACAGGATTTTAGCGTCAATCGCACGCAGCCCGGCGCTCCTGTTTGCACCAACTCGTTCAAAGCCTACGGCGGGCTGGAAGGTTACAATCATGAGGTCGTGAATCATAGTGCTAAGGAGTTCGTTCGTGGGATAGCCTACGCTAATGGAATCGAGAGCTTTTGGGCCTTACTGAAGCGTGGGTACTACGGCATCTATCACTACATGAGCACGAAGCACCTTCCGTCATGATACCGCCAAGGTGGACATTATGCAGTTTATCGCCATGACGGTTGCCAGGATGAAAGATCGCAGGCTTACCTATAAGGAGTTGATCAATGTCACGCAAACCTGAAAAGCTCATTGAGCCGATCAATGCGGACTTCGACGAAGTGGCAAGGGCCATGGCTTCTCCCAAGAAACCTGAGATTACTGAATCGAGGAAGCCTGAGAAAAAGCGTGTACAGAAAAAGTCTGATTTTCCTCCATCGCCTTTCGCGAAGTATGCAGGTGAATTGCACCTTGGCGATTCCGTAATTGATTGCTATGTTCTCGATACCAAAGAGCGCGTTATCAGCCTTCGTGCGACCGTAAAATCCATTGCACAAACAGATCCAGGACGCCTGGATGAATATATTGGCGTACAGACCCTAAAACCCTTTATAAACAATTATTCCTGGGAGAAACTATCGAATTTCACATCCCAGGTACACAACTGAAAGGGTGCGGAATCCTAGCAGAGAGATTTCTTGCATCTGCCAAGCCTATGTATCAGTCCTATCGGCAAACAAACTAACTACTGACAGGCAACGCGAAATTGCCATCCGTTGCAGCATTCTTTCAGCGTCTTGTGCAAAAATCGGGCTTATCGCCCTTATCGACGAGGCGACCGGATATCAATACGAAAGAGAAACCGATGCTCTGCAAATAAAATTACGCACCTTCATTGCCGCCGAACTTCGCGAGTGGGAGAAAACGTTCCCCGATGAGCTGTGGGAGGAATTTGGGCGCCTTACAAACTGGCAAGGCCCACTACACTATCGTCCTAAATGGTGGGGAAAGATGGTTCTTGAGCTTATATATGACGCTCTAGATCCTGATGTTGCGAACCACTTGAAAAATACAAAGCCACCTCCGCATCATAAAACAAAATTACCATCAATGGCTTACTGAAAACTTTAGGTTAAAGGCTTTAGTTACACACATACATCAAGTTATTGGTATCGCAAAAACATGTTCTTCTATGTTGGAACTTAGAGAGAAGGTGGCTCACTTTTACCGAAAAAAGCCAATGCAACTTGCAATGCATATCCCTAAAAAAGATGAAACCTAACACGCAGGTCAATTATTCCGCTTTCCAACCACAAAAACTCTGGCTAGTTATGCATATAGGTCCCTTTTTTTCCATATATTGATCACGACACAATCATTCCCGCTAATAGGTTAGAGTCTCTTGATTGGTGAAAACAACTATGGGTCTAGATAATTTTAGAGAGGATTTTCTCCCGGCAAGTAGTATTTTATCATAGAAATTTTCCTCTCGATGATTGAATTTAAATTCACATTCTTTCAAGTGTAGATGAAAAATTATTCGTGGAACATCATTGAATTTGAAAGCCTTCGTTTGGCATATGTCCAGAATGATTCAATGCCATTGATAGGGCAATTACCACGGGCAAATTCATGCTGACCATGATTTACACGGAAATGCTTCTTGGGTAGTGGTTAATTTTTAACTAATAGCGTGACTGAGACCAGGTCTACCGGGCTGCGTAGCGGCCCAATCTACCTTCCGCCAGTTAAATACCACCACTACCCTTCTAATCGACCACACGTAATCTGAAACGCCCGCTTCCATGGCAGGCGTTACACGGAGCGTCTGGTGAATGCGACAGAAGTTGTAGTACATGAAGTGCAGGCATGATTACATGCATGTGATTCTCGACTCTCTTGCTGAAGGCATTGGTCAGCCGGGTAAATTGCTTGATGTTGGTCCGCATAGTGAGATTCTGACGCTCCACGTAGCTGGTTGAAATGTGGTCCCCGTCAGGATTGCCAGAAACAACCCGTACTTCGCTGCCCATGCATTCAGCGGGGCTGTACCGAATCTCGTCATCCTTCGCTTTGGACTTGCTGTAAATTTTGCAGCAAGGCATAGTCCACACTGGTACCGAAGGCCTCTTCCACGGCTTCCAGTTAGCCTTGGGGGTCGGATTAGCCTGGGGGTCAGAATGGTGGTTGCTGTCGGCACGGATGTAAAGAACGTACTCCGGATTTCGAGGAGACGATTTCGGACGTAGTACATGGAGCATGGAACGATTGGCTCGCGTTGCCATCGCTACTTCGCGCACGGGTTCGATTTCAACGTACTTGCGCGAACCTTGTTCAAGATTTAGGTGCATCGGGCTGTTGAGGGATTCGATGCATCATCCCGATGCCCATATCTTCCGCCAGGACGAAACAATGAAGTTCCTTTTTAAACAGAAGGTCCTGGTTCGCTTCAAAA
>Ga0209052_1000157_pt1 | contig 24409 bp, 19 predicted proteins | sample WorMetHEROISLAND_2_FD_187409 | JGI IMG/M metagenome (GOLD analysis project Ga0209052, IMG submission 187409) | Marine gutless worms symbiont microbial communities from Max Planck institute for Marine Microbiology, Germany - Olavius sp. 4 HERON... | ecosystem: Host-associated > Annelida >...
CATTATGAAAGTAAAGAACCGGCCAGCTTTTCGTTTTAAATATGCGTTACAATGGGTTTTTCCTGTACACAATTTTCGATATGAAACAAAAACAAGTAGTTCTCATCAATTTCGTGCAACATCCGGGTTAGCAGCCAAAAACAAATGACCCCCTGATCGACCTTGCCGAATTGCCACGGTCCCGCGATGACACCGCATCGATTGATGACAACTCTGAGACCATACAACTCGGCGTATTCCTGAATGATCAGCTCGGAGCAAAGCTTGGTGGCGCCGTACATGCTGCGCGGACCCTCGAGGGTGAAATCTGTATTTATGCCTTCCATCGACCAACCGCCAATAGGCTTGCCCTGACCCTCGCGCCAGTCATAACGCGTGCTGTATTTCTCGGCGGTAATCGCGTTGATCGCAGCGGACGGGTAAACGCGGCTGATAGGCGGACCGCGAGCTAAAGCTCGCTTGGCCTTCGGCCATCCGCCTATCGGCCGGCTGTCGAGCTTCGCTCTAACCCACTTGACAGGCTCCGCTCACGCTCCGCCTATCAAGTGCGTTAGAGCCGACTGCGATTCTCGGCATGAAAAGAAAATAAAAAGACATTTTCTTCCCATGCCTGCGATTCTCGCGGCTCAACAGCCGGCCGGTGGACAGAAAAATCATGTCGGCCTTTTGCCTCCGGGCCACTTCAAGACAGTTGACGGTGCCGACCAGGTTGGTGTTTATCAGGTAGTCCGGACTGTTGTCGAATCCCGCCAATACGGATGGCTCTGCCGAACATTCGATCAATAGATCGACGTTTTGGTTCAGATCCAAATCCTCACGGTTGCGGATGTCCCCGTGTACAAACCTGATGCCGGCGGCTTGCAAGCGCGGTAGATTCAGTTCACTGCCCCTGCGTTTCAGATTGTCGAGGCAGGTGATGTCCGATTGCGGATAGCGCTGTTGAAAGGCGACTGCCAGATTGCTGCCGACAAAACCGGCGCCGCCGGTAATCAGGATATTTGAGTAACCGCTGGATTTCACGATAGTATGAATTTTTGAACGTTGTGAATGTCTTCGATGATAGCCTCGGTGTCGTAGGTCAGCTGCCAATCCGGATAGTGGGACTTGAATTTGCGAATGTCGCTGATCCACCACATGTGGTCGCCGGTGCGGTTCTCGCTGATATATTCATATTGCAGCTTCTTGCCGGACACCCTTTCGCAGAGGGCCATTCCCTCCAGGATGGAGCAGTTGGAGGCGCGCCCGCCGCCGATGTTATATACCTCGCCACAGCGCGGATCTTTGAAGTAATGATAAAAAGAATTCACCAGATCATAGGAGTGAATATTGTCGCGAACCTGTTTACCCTTATAACCGTAAATAAAGTATTTTTTGCCGGATATGCAGCAGCGCATCAGGTAAGATAAAAAGCCGTGCAGCCGGGTGCCGGAATGAGCCGGTCCGCTCAGGCATCCTCCCCGGAACACACCGGTTTTGAGCTTAAAATATTTGCCGTACTCCTGAACCAAGATGTCGGCGGCCACTTTGGATGCACCGAAAAGGCTGTGCAGGCAGTTGTCAATTGACATGGCTTCATTGATGCCGGCATGCCATCTGTGAGATGCTTCGATTTCATAGCGCATCTCCTGTTCCTTTAAGGGCAGCGTGTTCGGCAGGTCGCCATAAACCTTGTTGGTTGAAGTAAATATGAATACGGCCTCCGGGCAGTGTCTGCGGAAATTTTCCAGCATGATCAATGTGCCGCTGGCATTTACCGAAAAATCGGTTAAAGGGTCATTGGCGGCCCAATCGTGGGAAGGCTGGGCGGCCGCATGAATAATGAGTTTGATGGCATTGGCGTATTTGGCAAACACTTTTGACAGCGAGCGTTCATCCCTGATGTCGATATCGAGGTGGTGGTAGGTTGGATAATTTTCGACCAGATGCGCTTTGTTCCAGGCTGTTGAAGCTTCGGGTCCAAAAAAATCCTGCCGCATGTCGTTGTCGATGCCGACAACGTCGTAGCCCTTGATGCAGAAAAACTTCACGGACTCCGAGCCGATTAAGCCGGCCGACCCGGTTACCAAAACGATGCTCATATAATCGTCTCCCTGGATGGCATTAGTTGCCGGCGGCCCCGCAGGTGGATAAAGACTGCAATCTGTCGCGTGTGAATTCCTCCCATCGGCGGCAGGCCGCCTGGATGGCTTCATCCAGTTCATGGGAATCAATATTTTCAAAAGCGGCCACCGTGTAGCGGTTCCCGTCGTACTTGCTCCAATCCTCGGTTAAAATAAGCCCTTTTTCTTTCAACTGGTCAAACAAAACGGTTCCCGGAAACGGGGTAGTGCGGGAGAACTGGCAGGTGTCCGGAGCCAGCTCTAGAGCATATTGAATGGATTTCCCGATGGTTTCCAGTGTTTCTCCCGGCAAACCGAAGGTAAAGGTCAGGTGGTATTTCAACCCGATTTCGCGGCACCACCGGCAGGCCTGCGCTACTTTTTCAAGATTCAAATCCTTTCCGCAGGCATTTACGATGGACTGCACCCCGGATTCCACGCCGAATTTGATCGCGATCATGCCGGCCTGTTTCATGGCTTTCAAGGTCTCGAAATCAGAGGTGTCCGCGCGGGCCATGGCGCCCCAGGGAATTTTGTCAAGGCCCCGGTGCTGCAATTCGCGACACAGCTTCAACATTCGGCGGTTGCCGATGTTAAAGGTGTCGTCATCGAAATAAATGCCCTTGAAGCCGTAGGTCTCCACCAGCATCGACAACTCGTCGGCGACCGCGATCGGGTCCCTGACGCGGTAGCGGTTGTTGCCGTAAACGACCTGGGGGAATATGCAGTAGCTGCATCTAAAAGGACACCCCCGGGAGGCATGAACCTGGACATTGGGATAGGGCATCCCGGCAAATTGGTCGTTGTAGTTGTACATCGGCAGCGACATTCGTTCCGGCAGGGGCAGACGATCCAGATCGACGCTTTCGGTGTGATCGACAGGCGTGAGCCTGCCCGCCGGGTCACGAGAAGCAATCCCCTTAATCTCGTTGGGCGGTTTGCCGTCGCGCATGTGCTGGCAGAATTCCAAAAATGCAAACTCAAATTCACCGCAGATAACGTAGTCGACCGCCGGGCAATGAGTTAGAATTTCCTCGTATTGGGCTGTGGCATGGGCGCCGCAGAATAAGATGGTGCAGTCGGGAACAATCCGCTTTATTTCTTTGGCGTATTGCACATCGATATAAAAAGACGCCGTCGCGGTTTCCATCAGCAAAACCTGCGGACCAAAACCCCTGACCCGCTCGTAAAACGCCTCGTCGTCAAGTCCCTCGGCAATGGCATCGATTATGGCCGCTGCAAATCCCTCTTTTTGAACCAGGGCCTGGGTGTAAGCCAAAAAGAACGGAAACGGGACGTAATCCGCCACCCGGGCACCGTTTACAGGGGCGGTAAACGGCCAGCGGGAGCCGGCCCGCACCCCCGCGCGGGGGCCGACTCGCCAGGGCGGGTTGGCGATCAGTACTCTCAGGCCGTCGCGGTAGTAGGAGCACTGGTCGCTTTCTTCCATTCTGGCTCTGGCCGCTGATACTTCCACCATCTTCGGAAGGGTGGTGTCTTTTCCAAGAAAGGAAAAAAGGGGCTGAAAGCGTTGCAGCAATTGTTGAACAAATCCGATGGCTGCATCCGGCAGGAGATCCGCCAGTTTTCGATACCAATCAGATAGTCCGCATGGGTGACCATGACCGGAATCCGGGAAGTGCACCTGCAGGGCTTTCAGATCGGACGCACTTAACAGGTCGACCGCTTTGAGCAGGTCTTCAACCAGAAGTTCTTCCGGCTTGGCGGCGGTGCCGAGGGTTTTCAGATGCCAGTGTATGGCGGCTATAAAGGCCAGGGCCGTCGATTTGAACTGCTCTTTTTTTCGATGCCCAGAATTCCGGTCGATGGTCGCCAGATCCTTCAACACGCTCCAAAAAGGAAAGATAAAGTCGAAATATAGCAGCTGAAAGCATTTGTTGTTCAGGTTGGACTTGATGCCGTGTTCGGCAATTTCCATATAGTTCAGCTTCAGATATGCCTGCAATGGGTTCTGTTGGCCGGCGCAAGCGTTTAAAAAGGCATCCAGGGCCTGCCAGCGCCACCTCGTGTTCAACACACTGGCCAGAGTGTCTTTGCGCTGGTGACGGCAAACGGCCAGGGGGGTGTAGAACAGGGAATAGCCCCGGGCCTTCAAACGGTAGGAGATATCGCAGTCTTCATAGTTGGTTCGATAGATGGGATTGTAGCCCCCGACGTCTTTTAGGCACGCTGTCCGGAAGACCGTGTTCGAGCCGAATAAAAAGTCCGCATTATTTTCTAACGCATTGCCCCGGTGCTGGGGCATGCGTATCTGGCGCCAGCGGTCGGCCAGGGTCAGGGAATGGGCCTCGATCAGTTTGCCGCCGGCGCCGGCGACGGCGGGATCGTCAAAGGCCAGCATGGCATATTCGAGCCACTCGGGTTCCGGTACGGCATCCGTGTCCAGGGAAGCAATGAATTCTCCCTGCGCTTCCAACAATGCCGTGTTGCGGGCTGCTGCCAGGCCCTTGTTTTCAGCATGCGCTAGAATGCGGACATTGTATTTTCCGGCCAGCGCGATGCTTCTGTCGGTCGAGCCGTCATCCACCACCAGAATTTCGGCCACCGGGTAGGTTTGAGACAATATCCCCTGGATGCAGTTCTCGATATAGGGTTCGACGTTAAAGCAGGGAATGTAGAAAGTGACTTTTTTCGCCGGGAATTGATTCTCCAGCTTCAGCACGAGATCGTTCCAGTGAGAAGCTGAACTATTCTGCGCCTTCATTTTCCCGGCCAGCAGCTTGGCGGAAAAAAAAAGCTGTTGTGCCAGCAAGGCTTTAAAACAGTTCAGGGCGGCCCCATCGAAATCGGGATCGAGAGCCAGGGCCTGTTCAAAAAATCCCACGGCCGGCCGGTACTGTTGGCGATGCAGGAGGATGGCGCCTTTATGATTGAGAAGTTCAGGACTGTCCGGAAAAGCACAAAGCCCCTGGTTGATCCGGGTCAGGGATTCTTCGAATTCCTGAGCCGCCACTTTGCTTTCGATTTCCGCCAGGAGCACATTTAGTTCCGGAGAGGTTCTTGCCATTTCCCTGTCCCATTACGATCACTTCAGCGATCAAATTCGGCTCCGGTCACCCGTCAGTTCGCGTCCGCCAGGATTATGTCTGCTGCAAGCATTGTCACGAAACTGACGTGAAGCCGCCGGAGAATTGACAAATGCACTATCTGTGACCGAGTAACATGCTGTTATTATGTAAAATTATAAATATGATACCCATGAATTCGTTACAAATAGGTGCAATTGTCATACCAAAAAAAGCACACCCTTGAGGCGTGCTTTTGATATCTTCGGAAATCCGAATGTCAATAATTGAAGGCCGGAAATATATTAGGGCGACTTGCTATGGTAGGCTTTCGTTTTGAGTCAGGTTTGGACGCGACCGTCAGATGAATTCATCTATTGATTGTCATAAATCGTTATGATCTTACCGTTTATTCTGCCCGCAACGCTTTTGACATAAGCATTTACCACCTTGGTCATCGGTATCGGGTTGTGACCGGGAAAGTAGGCTTCGTATTTTTCGACGGCATCTTCAACCAGACCCGATGAGACGACATTGATCCTGGCGCCGTTGTTCAGTTCCAGAGCGGCGGCCCTTACAAAGCTGTGGATTGCGCCGTTGACCATGGCCGGGCTGGTGGTGCCCTCCACCGGGTCGTCGGCCAGGATGCCGGTGCTCAACGTAAACGAACCGCCGGTGTTCAAATATTTCCGACCGATTCTGACCAGATTTACCTGCCCCATCAGCTTGCTTTTCAACCCGATGTAAAAGTCGTTCTCATGCATCGATTCGAGCGCAGCCCACTTTGCTTCTCCAGCGATGCAGACGATGGCATCGACCTTGCCGACGCTTTCAAACATTGCTTCTATCGACCGGCTGTCACCGATATCGACGTTGACCTCACCGGAATTTCGACCGGCGATTACAACCTGATGTTTTTTTGCCAAATGAGCGCTAACCTTGTTGCCGATTGTACCGGCGCCGCCAATAATTAGAATTTTCATTTATTTTTCCTCAGTTTTTTATTTCTTTTTCTTTTAATGGTTCGGCGGTCTCTTTTTTTACGCCGTCGTAGCTATACTTAATTTGTTTGTATTCGGCCCTGAAGCGGTTGACTTCTTCTTTGACCGGTTTTTTATCGATGATGCATTCCTTGATCAGTTCGGCGATGCGCCCCATGGCCTTTTCGCCCATCCCGAAGCGGGTCATTTCCTGCACCCCGATGCGGATGCCTTCCGGGCGGTCGTGGTTGCGCAGCGGCTCGTGGGGCAGCATGTTCATGTTCAATATGATGTCATTTAGCTCCAGGGTTTTGGAAACCCGTTCGCCCCCTCGGAATTCTTTGACGTTAACGGCGACCTGATGGCTGTCGGTATAGCCGAACTCTTTGCCCTGTACGTCGAATCCACAGCTGTCAAGGGCGGCCGCCAGGGCCCTGGCATTTTTGATGGTATCCTCGGCATATTGCTCGCCGAATTCCATCATTTCATAGGTGGCAATGGCCATCTGGGCCAGGGTGTCCAGGTGGTGATTGCTGGAAGAACCCGGAAATGCCCCCCGGTCGATCTTGCGCCAGTACTCTTCTGCCATATTGCTCAGAATGATGCCGCGCTGGCTGCCGAAATAGGTCTTGTGGGTACTGGCCGTCATTAGAAACGCGCCTTCCAGCAAGGGGCGCTGAAATTGTTTGCCGGCGATCAGCCCCAGCACATGGGCGGCGTCATACATAATGCGGGTTTTGTACCGGTTGCAGACTTCGGCAATTTCCGCTACGGGCTCCGGAAATAAAAACAGACTCTTGCCGAGAACCATCATTTTGGGCTTGGCCTTCTCGATCAGGTAGGCCGTGTTTTCAACATCCATGTGGTACCCGTCTTTGGTCAAGGGGATATCGATGATATTTTTAGTAAATTTTCCCAGCGAACCTTCTTTGTGATGGCTGATATGGCCGCCGCCGGGCGTGGAGTTGACCATTACGACATCCCCTGGGCAGAGCAGACGGCTGAAAACAGCCTCGTTGGCATTGGTGCCGCTGATGGGTCGCACCTCGGAATGATCGCATTCGAACATTATCTTCAGATTGGTTTTGAGTTGATTTTCGATCTCATCAATATAGGACGTTCCGCGGTAGTAGCGTTCACCGGGATGCCCTTCGGCATAACGATGGGCGAAATCAGAGCCCGCCTGGGATTGGACCCGCTGACTGACCACGTTTTCACTGGCAATAAGGTTGATGCATTTTTCCCGCCATTGATTCTGGCTGCCGATTATTTTTTCGATGTCGGCGACTTCTTGTTCGTACATGGTTGTATGCCTCCTGATTAATTTATACGGTCCTATGAAAAAAATAAGGCCAGTGTTCTATGAGGTTGTGATTTTGTTTTAATTTCAGAGTATTGGAGTGCGGGAGTAATGCAATGATGACCGCAGCGCCGGCCTCCTGGTTACAACACGCCAACTTGTCGCGTCGAAGGGTAGCGAAGATGGATACTCCAGTACTGATCGATAAATACTCGGACTGTAAAAAATTCTCAATTTTCCTTAATATTGTTTATAGTTCAGTATTCATTTTTACCAAACACCAAAGGTTATACGTTTCAGCTTCTCAAATAAAATTCCCTTGGCATTAGCTCTTTGCAATCACTATAGCCATTTTGCACTAATGAGCGGCGAATTTCGGTACACAGTTCGCACTTGTTGATATACAGGTCATTTTGGGGAGAATACCCGACTGCATCCACGGCCATCTCGACCAATCCCCGGATACCTTGACCGGCGAGGGTTGTTGCAATGGGATAGGATTTGCCGTCCAGCGGCTTTCCCAGGTCATCGATCGAGACGGACAACCCCGAACAGAGTCCGGGAATGTAGTTGCCGAAAAGGTCTATGTGAAAATGGCTGGTGTTGGACAACTCGGCGAAACAGTTGTCAGTGGAGTTGTCCAGCACCTGTTCGAAGGTTGATCTGCCCAGGAGGGTGCGGTAGGTTTCGATAGCCCGGCCGCCCATGTGAATCCAATAGCGTTCCAGTACCTGCAGCAGATAGTCCCGGCCGAAGACGTCGCTGAATTCCGCCAGCGTGTGGGTTTTGCGGTCGTCAAGTCGTGATAGATCAGAAACAAAATCAGTCACCCAGGGGAAAATGCCCACGCCGGCACGCCGGGCGGCTTCCATCACACCCTTCACCTTATAAAAGGGGATGTGCTCGTTGTGAAAAGGGCTGATGGAGACCAGCAGGGTGTCAAGGCCCTGCTTTCGAAGATCCCTGAGGAGTCCTTCTGCCGATTGGAGGTCCTTGAACCAGGACGAGTTGGTTTCGACATACTCGACGGACACCCTCAAATCATCGGCTGCCCTGAGAACGGACGCAAGACCTTCGGGCCGCAGCAGGGGCTCCCCGCCCCCGATGTGAACCGAGCGGCATCCCAGCGAGCGCACGGCCCGCAGGTTTTTTACGGCGCTATCCGCATCGATGTAGCGCTTTTCCCACAGCGGACTGCAGTTGTACAAGCAGTGTTTGCAGGTGGAGGTGCAAAAATAGTTGGTAATCAACCCGCCGGACATCAAGCGCCGGATATTAAGCTCAGCCATGATTTTTTCTAATCTTGAGCAAGTAATTTATTTATCTATCGATTCAAATCGAGGCTGCCCCGTTTGAAATGCGGCGGGATGGGAATAAAATCCGCTCCCGCCGACGACAGACCAAAAAACCTCGGTTCGTGGCGTTGACAATTAACCAATAACAAATAACGAATAACTTACGCTCAGGCCAGCGCTTCCTTGATCCTTGTCATGGCTTTTTCGACGTTTTCGTATTCGTTAAAAGCACTGATGCGGATATAGCCCTGGCCGCATTGTCCGAACCCTGCGCCCGGGGTGCAGACCACGGCCGCTTTTTCCAGCAGCCGGTCGAAGAATTCCCAGGAATCCGATCCACCGTCAATCCAGATATAAGGCGAATTCTCGCCACCGATACAATCATAGCCGAGTGACGACATCTCCCGGCGGATCAGGGCTGCATTTTTCAGATAGTAATCGATCAACGCCCTGGTCTGCTGCCGGCCTTCTTCGCTGTAGACCGCCTCGGCCGCCCGTTGCACCGGGTAGGAGACGCCGTTGAATTTGGTCGACTGGCGCCGGTACCAGAGGGCATGCAGGGACTGGGGGTCACCGCCGCCGGTGTATGCCATGCAGTCTTTGGGCACCACCGTAAAAGCACAGCGAATCCCGGTAAATCCGGCCGTTTTCGAAAAACTCCGAAATTCGATCGCCACCTCCCGCGCGCCTTCGATTTCGTAAATGGATTTGGGCAGCTCGTCATTGCGGACAAAGGACTCATAGGCGGCATCGTATAAGATAAGGGCTTTATTTTCGCGGGCATAGTCCACCCACGCTTTCAAGGCGGATTTTGATATGGTCGCACCGGTGGGATTGTTCGGATAGCACAGGTAAATCAGATCCACCTTTTCTGCGGGCAATTCGGGAATAAAACCGTTTTCGCGGGTTCCCTCCAGGTAAACAAGCCCTTCGTAGCGGCCCTGGCCGGATGTTCCGGTTCTGCCGGCCATGACGTTGGTGTCGACGTAAACCGGGTAGACCGGGTCGGGAATGGCAATTTTGACATCAGGCGAAAAAATTTCCTGGATGTTGCCGGTGTCGCACTTGGCGCCGTCGCTGATAAAGACCTCATCCGGGGAGATGTCGGCCCCCCGGGCCTGGAAATCGTGGCGGGCTATTTTGTCCCGCAAGAATTCATACCCCTGCTCGGGGCCGTACCCCCGGAAGGTTTTGGCATCCGCCATTTCATCGACCCCCCGGTGAAAGGCCTCGATGCAGGCCGGAGGCAGGGGCCGGGTGACGTCGCCGATGCCCAGCTTGATCACCTCGCGGTCCGGGTGCGCCTGCTGGAAGGCTGCGGTTCGGTTCTTGATCTCGGCAAACAAATAGGACGCCTGAAGCTTTAAATAGTTCTCATTGATTTCGATCATCGTTCTCCCCTGATAAATTCATGGTGTTTTCAAATTTAGTGAAAATTGCAAATATTGTAGGTTTTCCCTGTGAGGTTCTCCGCAGGCTATTTTCATGAATTTATATTTTTGTTCTATTGAAAATAAGCCCCGGTCTCCAATTTATTATGTCTATTAAAAAAACTTGAGCGAGCCTGCTTCGCCAACCTGGCTGCGCAGGCCAAGAGCGATTACATCCTTCGACAGTTGTCCGCCTTTGGAGGATTCGTTACTTACAGTCCGCCGGAGGAGGATTCGACATTCTGCGGACTTTAGACCACGTCTTCAGCGTGGTTCTGCGGTTTACTTTTTAACTTGATATTATTCCTGATTCTCGATGACATTCTGACTGACCTGAAAAAACAGATCCTCCTTGGCTTTAATATAATGTGTTGCCTATGTACCAGGATCGAACTCAGTGACCAGTAGCCAGAGACCAGCAGCCAGCGACCAGAATCCCGAACCTAGCCTTCTTTTTCGCCATCGTCAATAGGGAACTGGGCTGTTTCCTTGTAGGTGGACATAACGATGGCGGTCCTGGTCAACTGAACGCCATCGATGGAGCGGATGGTCTCTCGGACCAGGCGTCCGATCTCTTCGGTGTCTGCTCCGCGCAGTTTGACCAGAAAGGCATCTTCTCCGGCCACGTAATGGACTTCCTGTACATGGGGGCGGTAGGCAAGTTTCCTGCCGATTTCGACTTCATCGGCATTCTCGTCGGTTTTTACGGTGATAAAGGCGACCAGACCCTTGGCGAAAAACTTGGGATTTAATCGAACCTCATAACCTTCTATAATTTTTTGTTTTTCGAGTTTGCGGATGCGCTCCAGAACCGCCGATGGGGCCAATGTCACCTGCCGGGCGATGTCCACGTTGGGGATGCGGGCTTTTTCCTGTAATATTTTCAGTATATTTAAATTAATATCATCAATCATTCTATAATTTCCAAATAAATCAGAATAATATTCACAATTTTAGCCGATGTCAAGGAATACATGCTGGTTTTCCAGAGTCCGGAATGATGCACGGCGCCAAAAGAATATGGTTCCATGAATAAAAAAAAGGCAAATCTTCCATGAGGTGGTGGTTTGTATTAACTTAAAAGATTTGGAGTTTGGCGTGCTGGAGTAATGGAATGGGCCCACGGCGCAGACTACCAGATTGCAACACTCCAATACTCCATCACTCCATGATCGATAGATTCTCGGACTGTAAATCATCCTCGGTATTCCTTAATACTGTTTATACTGCCGAGAAAAATGAAACCGGGCTCATAAAACAGCCGCCGGCATCTCCCCACTTGATTTAATGGTTCTTTACTGTTACGGGGAAACTGACGGCTCTCTTGTCTCATACCGCGTTAATAAAAATGTTCCGTGATACTTTAAGGGTGGTCTAAACGGCTGTAGAAAAAACATCCGGCTACGGTGGTATGCGTCTTTACAGCGGAACTTTTTTTAACACCCGCCATAAAGCGAGGAGGCTCAAATGACGGACTTCGAGGGATTTCCCAGAGAATACTTTTCATTTTTTGATCGGCTGAAAAAGAACAACTCCAAACAATGGTTCGAAGAGCACCGCAGCGATTACGATGAGTTTGTCATGCATCCGGCCAGGCAATTCGTGACTGCCATGGGGGAGAAGCTTCGCAAAATCGCTCCCGAGGTGAATGCCATTCCCAAAATCAACCAAAGCCTGTTTAAAATCAACCGGGATGTACGCTTCAGCAAAGACAAGAGTCCCTATAAAACCTATATGGGAATTTGGCTGTGGGAAGGCAGCCGCAAGCGCATGGAGTGCTCCGGGTTTTACCTGCATGTGGAAAACAAGAACATGTTTGTAGGGGTGGGCATTAAAATGTTTCCCAAAAACCTTTTAGAGCGATACCGGCAGGCGGTGGTCGATAAGAAACAGGGCGCCGCGTTAAACAAAGCCGTCAAAAAGATTGCCGACAAGGGATATCAGATAGATGGAAAGCATTACAAAAAGATACCTCGCGGCTATGCGGCCGATCATCCCAATGGGGAATATCTTTTGTACAATGGACTGACTGCCCGAATTGAGGAAAAGGTCCCGGATGTGTTTTATTCCGGAGCCATTATCGATTATGCCCATTCGCATTATCGCAATATGCTGTCTTTGCACCGATGGCTTAAAAATGTGCTCGAAGGATAGCCGGTGACTGAATTTCGCACCTGATTCGTGGCAACTGTGGGCAAGTGCGTATGTTAGGACGAAGACGGTCTGCGGGCGGCAAAACGATGAAAAAATACCAGGAAAAACGGCCATGGCCAAGGACCCGATTCATTTAGAAACGGCTGGCGCGATGCCGCCGGACGCGCTTCTCAGTGCGCGAAGCAGATTTTACATCATCATCGCCTCGCTGCTGGCCCTCTTTTTGGGCGCACTGGATGCTTTGGTCATGTCGGCGGCCATGCCAACGATTATTGCAGATCTGGGCGGGCTTCATCTATACAGCTGGGTGTACTCGGCCTATCTTCTCGCGCGGGCGGTCTCCCTTCCGCTTTTCGGCAAGCTGGCCGATATCTTCAGCTCCCGCCGGCTGTTTATTATATCCATCTGTATATTTATACTGGCCTCCATTCTGGCGGGGTTGGCCCAGAATATGACCCAGCTGATTTTATCCCGCGTGCTGCAGGGAATCGGCGCCGGCGGAAACTTTGCCCTGGTGTATATTGTTTTGGCGGATATATCTTCACCGGAGAAGCGCGGCAAAATGTTGTCCCTGGGAAGTTTTATCTGGGGATTGGCCAGTGTGCTGGGACCGACCTTCGGCGGCTTTGTGGTGACATATTTCTCATGGCGCTGGATTTTTTTTGTCAATGTGCCCCTGGGAGCATTTTCCCTGGTGGGTATTGCCCTGTATCTAATCGAGGTGCGGGAAAAAAAGAAGGAAGCATCCATCGATTATTGGGGAGCGCTGACCCTTTCGACAGCCATCCTGGGATTGTTGACGGTTTTTCTGCTGGCCGGACGCTCGTATGCGTGGATATCCCCTCAAATCAGCGGTTTGATCTTGATATCGATTGCAGCGGGCGCTGCCTTCTACTATGCCGAGAAAAGAGCCCGGGAGCCGATCCTTTCACTGGTTTTTTTCGGCATCCGGGGTTTTAGCATCGGCAACGCTTCGGCATTTCTGGCCAGTTTCACCATTTTTTCCCTGTTTGCTTACAGTCCCTTGTTTATTCAGGGCGCTTTGGGCAAAACACCGCTGCAGATGAGTGTCGCGATGCTGTCCATGAGCCTGGGGTGGTCCGTGGGTGCCCTTGTCTGCGGTCAACTGATCAATCGAATCGGGCAAAAACCATCGGCGATTTTCGGCGCCCTGTGCCTGGCTGTCTGTGGCGCAATTTTGATCACGTTTTCGACCGCCACCTCGCTGACGGTATGTTTCATCGTTTTAGGGTTGGTCGGAGTCGGTATGGGCTTTGTTTCGATGGCAACCCTGCTGGTGGTGCAGGACAGTCTCGATGTCTCGGACCTGGGGGTGGCGACCTCCTCCCATCAGTTTGCCAGGACCCTGGGCGGCACCATCGGTGTCGGCATATCCGGCAGTTTCGTGACCATGGCCCTTTCAAATGCTATGGCGTCGTTGACGGCAGCCGATTTGAGCAGTTTGCCGCCGTCTTTAAATGCTCAGATAGAGCAGAACTTCGAAAACATATTCAGGCCCCAAATCCAGGCCCTGCTGGCTCCGGATGTTCAGCAGGCGCTGCAGGCGGCGGTTGCGCAGGGCGTGTTGACGGTGTTCTGGATCAGCCTTTTTGCATCCGTATTATGCCTGGTCTGCAGTGCCGTTCTGCCGTCGCGCAAGGGCTCGGCGTCGAAACCAGGCAGTTGAATTATTTGACCGCCCGGCTCAGTTCGTCGGCCCGATTGATGGCGCTGTCGACGGCATCCATAATACCGGCCTTAAAGGCGTAGGTTTCCAGCGTATACAAGCTTTCAATGGAAATTCCGCCGGGGTGCTGGCCTCACTGATTAGTTCGGTGGGGGGCGCCTGCCGGATTTTCCATACCTCCATCGCACCGGCGATGGTTTGATAGACGATCTTCGTTGCGGCAGTGCGATCGATCCCGGCCCTGACACCGGCATCGACGATCGATTGAAACAGCATGTAGGTGATCGTCGGGCTACTCAAGGCCATCACAGTGTTCACCTGTTCCTCTTTTACGACCACGTACTCTCCCAGGCTGGAAAAAAGCTCGAATATGTCCGTTTTGAATGCTTCGGTCACGTGAACGTTGAAGCTCAGAGCCGCGATGCCCATCCCGACCTGGCTTGGTGGGTTGGGCAGGGCTCTGACCACCGGCACAGCGGGCCCCAGTGCTTCATAGGTTTTAATGGGTATACCGGCAGCCACGGTGATAATCACCTTGTTTTCCGGCAGGCCGCCGGATTCGAGTTCCGCCACCACCTCTGCAACTTGTTGGGGCAGTACGTTGATAAAAATAAAGTCACCTGCCGACACCGCCGCGATATTATCTGCGGCGACGGAGACGCCATAGGTTCGGTTCAAACGCCGACTCTTCTCGGGGACAGGGTCGCTTACAAACATCCTTTGCGGGACGACCCGGTCGGATTTGGACAAATTGGAAATGATGATTTCGGTGATGTGGCCGCCGCCGATGAAGGCAAGGGTTCGATCTTTCAGTGTCATGGCTTTCTTCCTGTGGTGGTTTTAGTGTTCGACTGCTTTAATCCACAGATTTCGCAGATTATACGGATTACAATATTTTATTTCATCTCAAGACCGGAGACGAGCATCTGGTGAAATTTTCCTTCCAGCCTCGGACTGGGATAAAATCCCAGTAATTTATTGTTTTGTAAAGAAAATAGTTAATTGTTTATGAAAAAATGCCGATACTAACACTGTTGAAATGCGGATTTGTCAGGTTCACTACTACGATCGAACCAGTTGTTGCCGAATGGCCGTTATATCTTGCAGGATATAATGCGTCGGCTGCCGAGCAAATCTTGGCGATCATGTTTCGTTGAAAGTACGGTGAAGATGGAAAATAAGATCTTGATAGTAGAAGATGACGTGGCTGTTTGCAAAACGTTAGCTGACTTTCTCTCCCGATCCGGATACCGAACGATTACAGCATCCAGTGCTGAAGAAGCAGAAGACATACTGCAAAAAAGAGATACCCATATCGTTCTAACGGACGTAAAGCTGCCGGGCGTCGACGGACTTACCTTTACCAAGAACATCAGGAAGCAATACGACCTGGATGTTATCATTACGACCGGTTATAGCTCCGAGTACAGCTATGAAGATGCCATCAACAACGGTGCCAGCGATCTCATCTTCAAACCCATTCGATTCAATGAACTGATGTTGAGAATCAACAGGGTCATCAGGGAGCGCTCCCTGATCAACGAGCGTGACAAAATGATTGAACGCTTTAAAAGACTTTCGATAAGGGACCCGTTGACCGGGCTTTATAATTCCAGACATTTTTTTACTCAATTGGAGGACGAAATTCGCAGATCTGAGCGCTATCTGCACCCGCTTTCGATGATCTTTATTGATATCGATAATTTCAAGGCAATTAACGACACCTATGGCCATATGGTCGGTGATCAGGCCCTGCTTTCGATTGCCAATAAAATGCAAACTTGTCTGCGATCACAGGATACCGCCTATCGCTTCGCCGGCGATGAATTTACCACCCTTTTACCGGAAACTGCGGCAGAAAATGCTAGATCTGTTGCTGATAGAATCAGATTGGAGATGGACAGTAATAGCCTGATGATCTTCGACCACGAAATTACGAAAGTCACCCTTAGCATTGGGGTGGCCGAGTATCAAAGAAACGAAAAAAAGGAACAATTCGTGCATCGTGCGGATGTAACCATGTATGAAGCTAAGCGCAAGGGTGGCAATACGATAGCGGTTTCACCCAAAATAGAGGCCTTTTCAGGCGAGTTCAAATTCGAACCCGCTGCGCTGAATCCCTAATTGCGTTATCTGATACTGACGGATTAACGGTCAGAAAGATTTATTTCTGATTTACCAGGCGGAAAATAACAGCATGAAGTCTGCCCCTATATTGAGCAAGAGCAAGCTGGCGCGTCATCTTCTTAAACTGCTGCTTTTCTGCGCGTTGCTGCCGCTGCTGTCTCTGTCTTTTTTTTCCTATTATCAGGCTGCCCAAAATCATACCGCCCAGGTTTTCACAACGCTCCAGCAGAATACCGGCGCGGTGAGCCAATTAATTTACAAACGCTTGTTGCAGCTTGAACGGGAAATGCGCCGCGTGGCTGTAAAATTGATTGCCGACGGACCGGGACAGGTCAGCCGGAAATCCGAGAGCCTGCAGATGGAGATGCCCTATTTTAAAGCGCTGGGCCTGTTAAGCAGCCAGGGCTTTGAACATCAGTTATTCGGCTATTTTGATCGATCTTTACTGTTCGAATTAGATCTGTTTCGGCCATTTGATAATAATAAGGGTCGCATTCTGGTTCAAAAAGCCGTAACGGGCCGACCATCCGTCTTTATGCTGCTCAGGCCGGAGCCAGCCGACTTTGGCGGCGGGATTCTCATCGCAGAAATTAATCCCGATTATTTATGGAGCCTTGGAGAGTCCTTCGCGGCGGACCCCGCCACCGAGATAAGTATCCTCGACACTTCCGGACAAGTCCTGACCTCATCCATTCAGCAGCCCCGGGATCTGCTGGCCAACTTGAACGATATCGAGGGCTATTCAGCCGGTGTTCGATTCAGTTGGAAACATGAAGGCCAGCGCTATCTGGCCAGTACCGAAGAGTTGCTTCTCCAATCCCGGTTCCAGATCCCGGCCTGGACGGTCGTATTGAGCCGGCCCAAAGCGGATGGCTTGTCGCCGGGCGCAGCATATAAATTTCTCATTCCTCTGGTTGTGTTGATATTCCTGCCAATCGTGCTCCTGCTCGGCAATAATTTTATCCGCAAAGTCCTGACGCCGCTGGAAGAGCTGAAACGGGGGACCCGGATGCTTGCCAGGGGAAGATTTAAATACCGGGTCAACATTCATAGCGGGGATGAGTTCGAAGAGATGGGAACCGCTTTTCATGAGATGTCCAAAGAACTCAGGCACCGGTTCAAAGAGCTTAGCGTGCGGGCCAAAATCGGCAAAAACATGGCCAACATTCTGAGCAAAGACAAATTGGCTCTGGCGGCCAGCAATGCCATGGAAAAATACCTCGATTTCGATCGGGGAATGATACTGATGGCCAACGAGCACAACAACAGGCTCTATTTTGCCGAAGGTTTCGGCTACAGCGATGATGATGTCCGCCGCTTTAAAGAACACGAATTGGACGCTTTCGGCGATCAGCCCCATGATACGATCAGTTTGGCATTCAAAGAACAGAAATCCATTACGTTGACTAAAAAGGCAATCAGGCGCGCAAAGCGATCCAACGACCTGAATATGTTTCTTAAATCAACCGGATCGCAGTTTATCATATGCAATCCGATAATTTATGAAACCGAGTCGCTGGGGGTTCTCGTCCTCGGCCGAAACAACCAGAAAGCATCGAGCTGGCATAGCGACCGCAAGATTTTAACCGAAATCGCATCCCAACTGGCTGTAAGGCTTTCAAATATCATATCCTACAACAAACTGATGGAAAGCGAGGCGCGCTTCAGAAAGTCCTTCGACTACGCGGCATCCGGAATCGTGCTCCTTGATTTAAATGGATATTTCATGGATGTTAATGAATATTTCCTCAATATGCTTGGATACTCGGAGCATGAACTCTTCGGACATACGATATTTGAGTTTTCCCATTCCGAGGATTCAGAAGTCGTATCGGAGTCTCTGCAGCGTCTGAGAAAAGGGGAAATCGAGTTCGCATCCTACGAACAACGATTTTTAAACGGGGGCGGCCAAACTTGCTGGTCCCTGGTCAGCACAAGCTTGCTGCATGATAGCGAAGGCCGCCCGCTGCATTTCATTTCGCTTTATCAGGATTTGACCGAGACAAAATTAACTGAAAAAGAAAATGTAAAGCTTGAAGCCCGACTGCAGCAGGCTCAGAAAATGGAAGCCATTGGCACCCTGGCGGGCGGAATTGCACACGATTTCAACAACATCCTTTCCGGGATAATGGGCTACGCTCAGCTGGGCATGATGGAAAACGACCGGGACAGCAATACTTACAGGTGGCTTCAGGGTGTCCAGGAGGCGGGGGACCGTGCCACGGACTTGGTAAAGCAGATTTTAACCTTCAGCCGGCAAGCCAAACAGGAAAGGGCGCCGATCCAGATTCACCTGATAGTCAAGGAAGCACTCAAACTTTTGCGGGCCACCCTGCCATTGAATATCGAAATCCAGGAAAAGATTGCCAGTTTATCCGGCGTGGTTCTGGCCGACTCGACCCAGATCCACCAGCTGGTGATGAACATCTGCACCAATGCCTATCATTCGATGCTCGACAACGGCGGAAGCCTTGAAGTGAGCTTGCAGCCCGATACATTGGACCCGGGCACCAGGGCGGAAGAACTCGGACTTCAACCGGGTCCCTATCTCAAGCTAACCATAGCCGATACCGGCTGCGGGATGAATGAGGCTACGCTTAAAAAGATATTCGATCCCTATTTCACAACCAAGGAAGCGGATAAAGGCACCGGCTTGGGACTCTCGGTGGTGCACGGAATCGTCGAATCCCATGGCGGGGCTATTTCCGTTCACAGCAAATTGGGGAAGGGTACCCGATTTGAAGTGTATTTCCCCCAGGTCGTCGTCGGTCAGCGCGAAGCGGATGAAGAGGTTGATTCGATTCCAACCGGAACCGAGAAAATACTTTTTGTTGATGATGAAGGTGCGGTGGCCGAAACCGGGAAGTCCATCCTGGAGAAACTGGGCTACCGGGTTGAGGCCCACACAGATCCACAGAAAGCCCTGAATGATTTTGCGGCCCACAATAACCGCTTCGACCTGGTGATCACCGATATGTCGATGCCGAGCATAACCGGGGCGGAGCTGTCACAAAAGCTGTTGGAAATTCGTCCGGATATCCCGATTCTGCTGTGTTCCGGCTACAGCGATCAAGTCGATACGGACCGCGCCGAGGCCATCGGGGTGAAAAAATTTCTGGCCAAACCCCTTGAAACGGGCAAACTGGCCTCTATCATCCGGCAGGTGCTGGATGAAGATGCCGGTTCATTGGCCAATTAAGTATTCATAGCTCTTCGCAGACAGATTGATTCCGCTTGTCGCACCCATTCCTGCGGGATCACTTCTCCCTTCCCCCCACCGCGTATTCGATGGGAGTCAGCCTTTTAATTTCTTCTGGGGATTAAATCGAGTTTCTGTTTTTTCTATAAATTTTAAATATTTGTCAGGCGAAAAGCCCATCTTGGCATCCACTTCGGCAAATTTTGCAAACAGCTCGCCGAGCTGAGTGGTGGAAAGGTTGCGATCCATCCAGGGATAAAGGATTTCGTCTTCCTTCTTGATATGCCCGGTCAGAAGGTCTCGATAGGCCAGGAGGTGCTCGCCGAGAGCAGCCTTGTCTCTGCGGTCAAGGGCCTCGATCATGGCTTTGACATGGCCGCGTCCCGTGGTATGGTCCGCGTACATGACCTGAAGAATTTCGGAATCTACATCAAAGTATTTAAAGAGGATGTCTTCCTCTTTGGCATGATGGTAGCGGTCGGCATAGGATCGAATCATGTCGATCCCATCGAGGATCAGCTGCCGGCCTTCATCCGAATCAAGATCCAGACTGTCGACCACGGCCGGGATCAGCGCGATCCAGCGCTTAATCAAGATATGCTCATCTACCAGCTGTTTCATGGGTGCAGAGTATTTTATTTCGCCGGTAGCGGGAGGTGTCTTTTTTTTGTTTGACTTAGATCCGATATCCTGACCCGGATATATAACGCCGGCGATCTTTTGCATCAGTTCCTGCTCCTGGTCGGCGGGCAGGTTATGGATAGCGACGATGTCTTTGAACTCGCAGATGCCGACGCTGCAAGGTCCGCAGCCGATGCCGTACTCATCTAGAATATTTTCGACATCCGGATATTGATCGATGACTTCCTTGATGCCTTTTTTCAAGAATTTTTCCATGGCAAACTCCTTTGTTAAAGTCGGGTCGGGAGGATTTTGGCTTCAGGCAATTAATGATTATCTTTGGACATTATGAACGATTTATCGGAACCGGATAAAATGAGAGCGGTACAGCGGTCAGTGGCGTCGAGGGTCTGTAAGCCGTAACCATTATCAGGCAGGGGCTTGTGTGAGTATATGACTTAAGTCAAAAAGCGGTGCGGAGGATACTATATGAAAATTTTTTTTGGTGCAGCCATACAGGGTGCCGGCAATCGCGAAGAGCGCGCAGTGGTGCACCGTCTGATTATCGATGCCATCAAGGACAGCGGATGTGAGGTGATCAGCGAACACACCACCGGTAAAGACTATAATGCCACCATCGGGCTGCTTGAAGACAAATTGGGCCGCCTGCCGCCCAAAGGCATGCAACGATCCATTTTGATCCGCGACAAAATGATCGAATTCATCGAAGGCGACATCGATGCCGCCGTTTTCGAGGTCTCAACCCCCAGCCTGGGCACCGGCATCGAAATCGCCCACGCCTATCTGCGCCCCAGAATGGGTCTGCCGCAAATCCCGGTTGCCGCCCTCTACCAGAGAGATTACTGGCCCAACAACCTGTCGACCATGATCCGTGGCATCAGTGCGGATCAGGTTCCCGGCTTCAAGGTGATCACATATGATGATCCCCGCCAGGCGCCGGCGTTCTTAGAGGAATTCCTGGATGATTTAAGGACTTATTAAATATCTGCGTGCTCGATTACGCACTTACAAATTGACTTGTATAGCGGTAAGGAGAATTTATTATGAAACCCATGATCCACAGCCCGATCAAGATCATACTGGTGGTGTCTATTCTCTGCCTGATAACAACGTCGGTGTATTTGACTGGTGCCGGCGCGTCGGATGCCCAGGCAACCTTCACCGTGCAATGATACGATGTCGGTAAAGCCGCCCTGGATGGGCTGCAAGGCGTTCACAAAGTTGAAAAAGGCTGGCGCGGGTTCAGCGAGATCAACACGGTTTATTATGATTCGGGAAAAATTTCGATTGAGGAGATGGAAGAGGCCTTGAAAGAGTCCGGAACTTATATCGGCACTTTAGAGTAAGGCGGAATTTTGGTCTAATTGAGTTGGCCCTCTCTATTATCTCTTTCTGAAACATAGATAAATTCAGGCCTGCAAATTGGCCAACAATTTCTCAGTATTGTTTTCTTGCCCTCTGCCTCGCATGATATAGCTTTTCGGTGAAACCGCCCTGTTTTAAGAATTGTTGTTCCAATTGTCTCAATTGTTGATCCAGCAGATAGTTGGTCTGATGAATCAGGCAGAGCATCGTGTTGGCCGCGAATTCGGGAGGGGAACCTTCATTCAATATAGGTCCTATAGGTCATATAGGGCCTATAGCTCGCGTACGCGAGCTTTCGGATCTGTTGCGCTTTGATTCTGGTAGCTTGTGCGCTGGCCGTCCTATTTTCCTACTTTTATCCGCTATCCAATTTTTTACTTCCAAAAATGGATAGCTCTCAAGGATACCGAAATGGGGCAGTTTCTTTATTTTCAGCTTCGAAAAAACAGGCGTATATATTCCGCATAGAAACTTGGCTAGATTTGCCTCGCTGAACTGCTCTCCGGCTGCTTGATCAAAGCCTTCTGTGACCTTATCGTATTCAAAATGCGAGAGCGGCTTTAATTCGGTGGTATTTTTAAGGACAGCCTTTCCGCCATTGCAGAATGAACAATGGCCGCAGCGTTCTATTTCAAGATGTTCACCAAAATATCCGGTCAGCTGTTTGCTGATGCAGGCGTCACTTTCAAAAAAATCCACCATCTGGTGTATTCTTTGAATCTCGAGGCGCTCCTTGTTTTGAAAGAGCGCATCCATTTTTTCAGCCACGGCATCGATATCGAAGGCCTGGGTCAGAATGTCATACACTTCAACAGCCTGTTTGGAGTGGAGTTCGATCCAGCCTTTTTCATCAAAGTATTCCAGTGCGGCGAGTAATCGCGCTCGATCTGTAACATAACTGTTAAGGATTGCCGGAATATCAACAGTGGTCCATACTTTTTTAGTGTGACAGTGCTCTAAAACTGCGGCAACAAACCGCTTTTTTTCCCCTTCAAAATGATTGATGATCTCATTCGGTGCTGTCTGATACTTGAAAGAATATTCGGCAAAATAGGTCATTTTGGGCCGAATTATCTTTTCCATCGCAAGATAGACCAGCAGTGTTTTTAATGGAAGAAAGCGGATATTTATGGCCTTGGATAGCGCGATCACTTTGATTTCCCAGGTAAAGTCTTCATTTTCCTTTATGGTGCGAAGCAATTCATATATCGAAGATCTTTCCGGCGTATCACCGTAGATGAAATTCTCTAAGACATGAATGGTATCCCGGTTGGCCAGAACTTCGCATCGAGAAGGGGCCCCGTCCCGGCCGGACCGTCCGATCTCCTGGCTGTAATTTTCGATTGATTTGGGCAAATCATAGTGAATGATTCGTCGAATGTCTTTTTTGTCAATTCCCATTCCGAACGCGATAGTTGCCACAATGCAGGACAGCGATCCGTCCATAAACTGATTTTGAATCTGTTCCCTTTTCCCGCTTTCCATACCGGCATGATAGGGGTGCGCAATGATATTATTATCGCACAGGAATTCTGCAACTGCTTCGGCCGTTTTTTGCAGAGTGACATAGACAATGGTCGGAGTTGTCGGGGCTTCGCTGAGTCTTTGCAGCAGGCGCTCTTTTTTTTCACAAGTGGCCGTTGGTGTTACTTGTAAAAAAAGGTTGTCCCGATAAAAGCCGGTAATAAAAACATTTTCTTTAAGAATATTGAACTTGGCACACATATCGTCGATGACCCGCTCGGTGGCGGTCGCGGTTAGCAGCAGCGCTTGCGCGATGTTGAATTCTTTCTGGTAATCCGGCAGTTTCAAATACTCCGGCCGGAAATTATGTCCCCACTCGGAGATGCAGTGCGCCTCGTCCACCACCAGCAGCGTGATATTCATTTTCCCAAGGTGGGAGCGAAAACGTTCATTTTTAAACCGCTCGACCGAGATCATCAGGATATTTAATTCACCGGTTTTCGCATTTTCGAGAACCCTGTTGTATTCTTCCCGTGAAAGGGTCGAATCCAGGCGTGCCGCCGGAATGTTTTTCGCCAGTAAAAAATCCAGTTGATCCTTCATCAGGGACAACAAGGGTGATACCACCAGCATCAGGCCCGGCATCAACATTGCCGGCATTTGATAGCAAAGCGATTTGCCGGCTCCGGTCGGGAATATGGCGGCGGCAGATTGATGCTCCAGAACCGTGCGGATGACAGCTTCCTGACCTTTCAAAAACGCATGGAACCCGAAATATTTCTGCAATTGCTGTTTTAACATGTTATGGTCCTTTCTATTTTGTCTTGCAGATACACCGATAATTTCAGGCTTACAAGTTAGCCGGCAATTTCTCAGTATTGATTTCGCGCCCTCTGCCTTGCATGATATAGCTTTTCGGTGAAACCGCCCTGTTTTAAAAACCGCTCTTCCAATTGCCTCAATTGCTGGTCCAGCAGATAGTTGGTTTGATGAATCAGGCAGATCATCGTGTTGGCAGCGACTTCGGGAGGGGAGCTTTCAATATAGGTCTTATAAGTCCTATAGGACCTATTTTTGCTGTAACAGAGCGCTCGGATCTTCCGCGCTTCAGAATGGTTTTTATCCCAAACCGGCAGATTGCGTTGCCTTAAGAAATCCTGGTAGTCGAGCAGCAGCTCTTCCAGGCTGGCGCGGGCCACGCTGACCAGTCTCAATTCGAATTTTCTAGATGTGGCCGAGGCCATGCTGCCCTCGGCAATGTTCTGCTTGCCGCTGCGGGCGGCCTGCACCATTTGGTCGTGGGTGCGGGAGCGCCGGCCGATCCAGCGATCGCAAAATAATACCGTCGCGTCATAAACAATTTCCGACATCTGGTAAGATTTGAGACTGCGAAATCCGCCATGTGGATCGATGAAGCCGTCATGCTGGTTCATAATTGTTGCTCCTGTCAACAATCTGTGGCGATGGCGGTGCCCCTGGTGACAGCGTTTACAATGATCCCGGTTCAGTACTTTTCGGTTTGTTGCTGGAATCGACATTTTTAGAGCGCCAGCGATAATGAATGCTTCTTATTTCATGAATGGAATTTTACTCACGCTCAGCCGGTGATCTTGGCCTGATGGTATGCTAAATTCTTCTCCT